>Ga0315315_10004442_pt1 | contig 12925 bp, 12 predicted proteins | sample M140m3416metaG_FD_203699 | JGI IMG/M metagenome (GOLD analysis project Ga0315315, IMG submission 203699) | Ammonia-oxidizing marine archaeal communities from Monterey Bay, California, United States - M1 40m 3416 | ecosystem: Environmental > Aquatic > Marine > Intertidal zone | place: USA...
TTTTTTTGTATTTTCTAAATTATAATACCATTTTTTTTTTCCATTTAAAAAAAAATATTCCTTGTATCTATCATCATTTACAAATTTTTCCCAAGATTTTCTTATTTTTTCTTTTTTCATAATAAATATATTTTTTTTGTAATATTTCAATTGACTACCAATCCAAGAACCTTTTTTTTTTTCATCTTTATTTTTACTGTTATTATTTGGTCTTTTACCATTTTTATCTATAAATTTTTTTATATTTTCTAAACTATTATACCAATTTTTTTCATTTGGTAATAAATATTCTTTATATTTATCATCATTCATAAATTCTTCCCAAGATTTTCTTATTTCTTCTTTTTTCATAATTTGTTTATTTTTATTGTAATTTTTAAATTGAATCCCCAACCATGAATCCAATTTTTTTTCATCTTCATTTTTACTCTGTTTATTTGGTCTTCCATTATTTTCATCCATATATTTTTTAACATTTTCAAGATTATTATACCAAATTTCTTCATTTGATAAGAAATATTCTTTGTATTTATCATCATTAACAAATTTTTCCCAAGATTTTCTTATTTCTTCTTCTTTCATAATATATATATTTTTCCCGTAATATATCAATTGATTATTAATCCATCCACCTAACTTTTTTTCATCTTTATTTTTTTTTCCCTTATTTTGTTGTGGTCTTTTATTATATTTATTTATAAATTTTATTGTATTTTCCAGATAATTATACCAAATTTCTTTATTTGATAAAAAATATTCTTTGTATTTATTATCATTCATAAAGTCTTTCCAAGATTTTCTTATTTTTTCTTCTTTCATAATATTTTTATTTTTCTTGTAATTTTGTAATTGAGATCCAACCCAACTTCCCATTTTTTTTTCATTTTTATTTTTACTATTTTTATTAGGTCTTTTATTATATTCATTCATAAATTTTTTTACATTTTCAAGATTATTATACCAAATTTCTTCATTACTTTTCCCTGAAATAAATTCACCAAATCTATTATATATCTGTTCGTATTGTAATTCTGCTTTTTCAATATCTTCTACATCTAAACCATCTATCCTTATTCTTGTTTTTGACCTCTTTTCAATACATTCCCTCATTTTTGTATCTATTTTACAAAATGTTTCAACTATTTCTTTTATATCATTACTTTCCATATCAAAATCATTTGTTGGAATAATTACTCTATAAAATGGTTTTGAGTGATGAAGACGACTTGCTCTCATCATTATTTGAACTTTGTTAATATCAGAGTGTCGTAAATCACCAAACATAACCGTCCTGATATTATCAATTGATATACCTTCATTATATACTCCACATAATGATAGGACGTCCAATTTACCACTACATAATTTATTTTTTATATTAATTCTTTTTGTCTCTGATGAATTACCATCTAAATAATTTGAACTTATACCATTTTCTTTCAATTTTTCATAAAATGTTTTACATCTATCAGTAGAATTGAAATAAACAAATATCGGGAAATATTCAGGTTTTTCCTTCAACATATTTATCATAGCATCCATTCTATCACCATCATTAAAAAATGAAAAATGTAATACATAATCACTAACCCATTTTTCATCAATTGCTTTTCTTAATGAATAATTAAAATCCAAATCATCCGTTTTATGAAAAGTCGCCGAAAAATGGATTTCTTTTTGCGATTTAACCTTATCTATTTTTTTCTTAATTTTTGAATCTTCATTTTCTAAATGATGAGCCTCATCAATAAATTTATATCTAAAATTTATTTTTTTATCAATATGAATAACACTTGGATTAATACAAATAATAACATTATAATCATTACTTTCCAATTCTGTTTTTCCATTACCAATAAATTCACATTTTATATCAAACTTTTCATACAAATTTAATGTTTGTCTCGCCAAATCTAACCAAGGAATGAATATTATAAATTTCAATTCATTATTTTTGATTAATTCCTGTTGAATTGTATATAACATAATATATGTTTTACCACATCCACAAGGCAACTGACATTTAATTTTTGAATTGTTTGATGAAATAATTGTATTATAACATTCCAATAAATAACTTCTTTTTTCAATATTTTTAACTTGTTTATTTATATTTTTTTTAGGTTTTATTTTAGAATATTTTTCAATTAAATCATCAAATTCATTTCTTAACAATACAATTTTCCCCGTGTCAATTAATTTTTTTTGTCCTAATTTATCAATTTTTGCTGAATTTGTTGTAGCCAAAATTATATTTCCATTCTCAATTTCTAATATGTCAGACGAATATGTTTTGAATTTACATAAGTGAGACCAAGTAATTGTTGTATTTTCATATTTTTTAACTTGACAAGATTTAGTATAATCTAAATCTACTAAATCAACTCCATAATCCATTTTATGAGGAATATCAAATTTTTCACCAAAGTCCGGAGGCAAATCATCCCAATTAATTAAATCCAATTCCAAAGCATACATATATTCATAAATTTTGTGATCTTTTTTGTCAGTTTTTTTATTAATAAACCGATTAACATATTCAAGATACATATTATGATATTTTTCTAAACTCATTTATCTATATGAAAGTTAAATATAGATAAAATTTTAAGTAATTGCAAAATTATTTTTTTTATTTTTTTCGTCAATTATAAATTTGGGAAGATCGCAATAGTTTTAGATAAGCAAGATATGAAATGGAAAAAATGTGAAAAAGATGACGTTTATAATAAAATTCGTATGAATGTGCTTGATGACATAGATGATTGTATGTATGAAAACAAAAAACAAAACATACTTATATCAAATCAAGTCAAAAAATTGAAATCAACACAAGACAAAAAGGTAAATAAAAAATATTATGAAGATGTCAATAGCATATTCTTCAACAACAAAAAAATTCTTGAAAAATCTTATAAAAATTCTTGTGATAATTAAAAAAACAGTTGTGTCTTCTTCCCATTATTTTCACATTTTCCCCAATCCCACAATTCTTTTTAACGATATTATGAAAATATAGTTAAAACCCGCGAACGTAGTGAGTTTATTTAATGATTACATTCATCATTATGTTTAATATTTATAACGTGGGAAACACTATAATGGACTTGTTAGTCCATCTTTCAATATAATTTTTTATTTTTTACAAAAAAAACTCTATGAAAATATAGTTAAAACCAATGAACGTAGCGATGAATTCCAAAATCGATTGTTTCAATAGAAATTTGAATAAAATCTTTTTCATTTGATATATTATTTTTTGCAATCTTAGAAAAATCTAAAAAAAAAAATGATGCAAAAAAAAGTCTGAGTTTTTTTTACATTGATTTAATAACAGAGATTTTTTTGGTTGGAGGTCTGCACTTTTTTTGCGTTCAAAAAGCAAGATGTCGTCAGTTGTGTCCCGGACAGATCAGGAAAACTGCTGCCGTGGTCTCGTTGAGGTGAAAATCTCGTTGAGTAACCTCGCCTCCTCCACTGCCGGTGGACAGGTGTTCAGGGAGTTGGTCTTCCAATTCCTGACCGCGTTGCTTTTCGGCAACGAGCCCGTCGGCATCTATGCCGACGCCATCAACAAGATGGTAAACGCCCTAAACATGGGCGTTACTGTCCTCTTGTCCCTCACCGGCGTCAAGCGCAAGACGGGCACAGAAAAGCGCGGTGAGGGCGTGCTGAACGGTAAAAAGCCGAATGCAGCAGGAAGGCTGTTCGATGGTCTTCCTTTTGTGTTTACCAACACCGTTACTGGTCCGTACGACCTCCGGGTCATTTTCAAGTTCCTTCCCAAAGGCTTCTTGACGTACCAAGACTACGTAGCGTCTCTGTACACGACGGGGAAGGTGACCCTTAACGCTGGTGGGGTGTCCCTCGGGAACTACATGCAGGCCTTTGAGGCTCTCGTCAGGTTCCTGTTGAAGACCCGTCAGGTTGAGTTCACCGGCGTGGTGCACTCCTCTATCATAGGGAAGGTGGAAAGAGCGCCAAGCACTCCTTTCACCATGTCGTTGTACTACGACCTTCCGCACAGGTTGTACTTCTCCTACAACCTGTCGACCGACACGGTGTCGGTCTCACTGACCGGGGATAAGCCGCCGGAAGAGGCTGTCTTCAAGGGCTACAAGGGTAAGCGAGAGCTACTCACAAAGGACCCGCTTGACCCGTCCCTTGGTCCCGAGTGCAGGCTCGAGACGTGCGCCCGCCACTACATTGGTACTGGGCTTAAGTTCCCCTTAAAGGGCAAGCCGTCCACCGGGCACTTCGCACTGCTCGTGAAGATGTTTGAGGGCATAATCACGTTAGACAAGACGGAGAGTGGGTACACCATATCCTTCCCGAAAAAGGAGGAGTGAGCTGCTGCGAAGGCTGAGGCTGAGGCTAATGCTGTTGTGGGAATTAAACCACAAAAACTTATAATATAAATCCTTTTTACATTATCAAAATCTTTTTTTCAAAAAAAAATAAAAATTGATAATATCGTTTAAAGATTATTTTATTTTATATCTATTACATATGTCAAAACATAAATTAGGACAATATTTTACAGAAAGCATCCTTTTGAAAAATAAAGTTAAAGATTTTATCTTAAATAACCCCAAAACTATTTTAGAACCCTCCGTTGGTCAAGGTGATCTTGTTTCATATATCAAAAACACAAATATTAATTTTGATATGTTCGAAATTGATAAAACAATAAAACCTCTTGACGGTATTGATAAAAATAAAATTATTTACAAAGATTTTATCAAAGAAAATATTGAAAAAAGTTATACAACTATTATAGGTAATCCTCCATTTATTAGGACCAAAAAAGGAAACCTTTACATCGATTTTGTTCATAAATGCTTCAATTTACTCAAAGAAAATGGAGAACTTATCTTCATTATACCTTCCGACTTCTTCAAACTAACATCCTCATCTAAACTTCTCATTTTAATGCTTAAAAGCGGAACATTCACACATATATTCCACCCAAATGACGAAAAATTATTCAAAGACGCAAGTATTGATGTTATTGTTTTTAGATATTGTAAAAACCAAAGCCTACCAAAAAAAGTTTTATATAATGATAATGAATTACACATAATAAATAGTAATGGATTAATCACATTTAATACCCAAAATACAGATAATTTTGTTTTATTCAAAGATTATTTTCACATATACGTAGGCTTAGTATCAGGTAAAGAAGGAGTTTATAAGAATAATGAATTAGGAAACTTCCAAGTCCTTAATGGTAAAGAGAAAATTGATAATTATATTTTCATCAAAGAATTCCCCTCTGGTATAAATGAAATAGATAATTATCTCAAAGAACATAAAGAAAAACTTATTAACAGAAAAATTAAAAAATTTAATGAAAAAAATTGGTTTGAATGGGGTGCTCCAAGAAATATTAAAAATATTGAAAATAATATAAACAAGAAATGCATTTACATCTCTAATTTAACAAGGAAGACAAAAGTTTCATTTATTGATAAAGTCCAATACTTCGGTGGTGGTTTAATCTGTTTAATCCCAAAATATGAATTGAATCTTGAAAAAATATGCAAATACATAAATTCAATTAAATTTCGCCAAAATTTTATCTTCTCTGGTAGATTTAAAATTGGACATCGTCAAATAAGTAATTCATTCCTACCAAAAAAACTTTTATAATTCTCTTATTTTACTCAAAAAATTCTCTTTCCAAGTTGGTCTAGGTTTTTGAATTGTTTTTACAAATTCTTCAACACATTTATCTATTGATTTATATTCAAAACTTTTATTATTTTTCCAACATACTTGAAATGGTAAATTATTATTATTTGAAGTTAATTCTTTTAGACCCTTCACACTATTCACTATTATTTCATTATTCTCCTTATTACAAACCAAAAAATAATAATCTTTCTTAATTTTTTTATTATAATTATTATTCCTTAACTCTCTCAATAAAATTCTCGATAAAAATCCATTTTGATAATTTTTTCTTAAATCTAATTCATAATTTGTATATGCTTGGACACACAAAGATAAATTACCTACATTGTCTGTTGTTCGTGTTGTCGTCGTCTTTATATTTATAGGCAACCATCCATATACATAATCTTTAATAGCAAAATCAAACCAATGCCTTTTCAAAGGAACTTTCAAACGATTACCAAACTTTTGTCTCAATAAATTTATTATAGTTTCTTCATCATAACAACTATTTATACGACCATCATTCGCAGATTTACAATAACTTATATTCTCTTTTATCAAATATTTTTTTATCACATACATTATAAGTGGCAAAATCTTTTTCCTTAAATTATATCCACGAAAAATTCTTTGTATTTGGATCACTCCCATAATAAATTATCTAATTATGAACTTTTAAGTTAAATAATCAATTTTTATTATTTAATAAATAAAAATAACATAAAAATTAAATAAAATATATTTATAAATGCTTCCAAAAATTTTCATTAGAAATAAAACACAAAAATATGTGTCAAAACCTGTGTCAAAACCTTTAACACCAAGGACTATTAAAGCGATCAATACTTACGTAAATATATTACATGTCAAAGAGAAAAATAATTATAAAAAATCATTCAAAACCAACATCATCTATCATAAGTAATCTCAACTCCTCTGGATAATCTTTTATAGCATCCTTGTAAATCTCCTCCTTCTTTGTTCTTCTTCAAACACTCTGTTTTTTTTCTATTCTCCAAACTTATCAATAATTTTATAATTTTTGCCTTTTCAAGGCAGGTAACTTAATACCAGTGGTACCCCAGGTACTCCAATATCTTATCGTGCAAGTCGGTGCCCAACCGTTCCCAAACGAAAAACTTGGCAAGTTCGCTGGTGTCAATGTCACGCATAATGGACCGGTCTTTGGTGAAAGCCTTTTTCCAAGCCACGTACTTATCGGCATCACCCCACGTATCCACTTCGTAGTAATACAACGCCTCACGCGGGCTCACGTCCAAGAACTTGTTAAAGACATGTTCACACAGGTCCTCGTCGAAGTAGTTGAGACCCGTCCACATGTTAAGCCCAAAGACCGCTTCAAACACGGTCTTGTTGTTGAAGGGAAAGACCCTCCTGTGGTCATCTTCATAGTCATCAAGGAAGTACCAAACGTGCATTTGCCTCTCTGCTGCGAAGTCTTCCTTTTCACAGCCGTTGACGGTCGTCCAGTTGATGAATTGCGTGAGCACATCCACCCCTTTGTGCTCGATGAGTTCAATCAGTTGATCAACGTTTCCACTGTCCACCAACTCTGTAGGTAAGTCGTACGGATGCGACAAAAACGCACAAAGTACGGCTTCCCGACACGCATCGCGAGGAAGTGCTTGAGGGTAATGCTTTGCCAGAACCATCTGCCCTTTCTTGGACAGGATGAACCATTCCGGCACACAAATCGTATCACCCTTACCGGACTTGACCACGCGCTCGACAAAACTGAACGCCAGGAGGACGTTCGTCGAGTAGTCCAACAGTGGCGTCGGGTCGATCCCGCGTTCATTCGCAACCTTCCACGCCAATTTGGTCATCTTGCGAAGGAGGTTTTTGGAATAATGCCATTTACACGGCACAAACCGCAGCGCGTGCGGGTTCTGCATGATGGCAGTGCGGCAGATTTCTGGGTAATACGCGTAGTATCCCGCGAACTCGAGCAAGAGCCCGTTCCGCGAGAGAATGTTCTCGATCCTCTTCCGGATCTTCTTCTGCCTCTTCTTCCCCGGGCGTCTCTTGTAGACCAACTCGCGCAACTCAATGCAATCCTTCGCACGCTTACGTGACGCCATCAGCGCACATATCACGGCGACAAGCGTGCAAAGAGGGAGCATGTTGAGAAACACAGTCACAAGCACAGCGATGACCGTTTGTATTAGCCTTAATATAAAAAAAATCTAGAATTTATTTTGCATCATTTTTTTTTTATATTTATAAAAATGCTCCCAAAAATTTTCATTAGAAATAAACTAAAAACCTGTGTCAAAACCTTTAACACCAAGGACTATTAAAGCGATCAATACTTACGTAAATATATTACATGTCAAAGAGAAAAATAATTATAAAAAATCATTCAAAACCAACATCATCCATCATAAGTAATCTCAACTCCTCTGGATAATCTTTTATAGCATCCTTGTAAATCTCCTCCTTCTTTGATATTTTCTTATCTTTTATTGATCTCCTTCGAACACTCTGTTTCGTTTTCTCTTCTCCAAATTTATCAATCTCATCAATATCAAACTCACGTTTAGTTAATCTATTATACTTCTGTGTCCTCTCATTAAGGATAAATGTATAACCTTTCTTCTCTATCACCTTCGGCAATACTCTTTTAGGTTTCACATTATCGTCTTCAATAATTTCACAATCAGAATCCTCATTATTTGTATTCCTTGGTGATCTAACAGATAAAAATTTATTTCCATTCATACTTTTTTTATAATTTATTTTCTTTAACAAAAATATTTTCACTTTTTTCTCACATTTCATCTATCATCTTAATAATTTTGTATTTCTTATCAATCCCAAGAAACAAATGCATGTCAAAAGCCTTTTTGAGAATATTTTTACTCTTCCCAATATATTTCTCATAAATATCTTTATTACGAGAAATATGATGATTGAGTTTTACAAGTTTTCCAAGAATATCTTCAACCTTATTATCACTATCTTTATACGTTTTTGTATTAACCAAAGCATCTTGTAACTCATCCCATCTAATAAATGGTCTCTGTTTTCCATAAATATCTTTTCCAAGCCTTTTATTCTCTAATTTTTCTTTCAATCCTTCCTTAACCCCAAGTAGTAGATACTTATTAAGTTGTGATTTAGAAAAATTCATACGATTGTTAATAATATCCAATAGTTTTCCATATTCCTCTTCATTTTCTAAATAACGAATATCCAAAACTAACTTCTCATTACCATTAAATCTTTCACGATTTTTTTTAAGAAAAGTTAAACGATGTTGTCCATCTAAAATGTCAAAACCTGCCTTACCTTCAATATTCGCTAAAATAATTGGATCTGATTGATTTATAGAGAAATTTTGAAAAGCAGTTCCTACTCTTCCCATATCAATAACTCGATTAAGTTTTGAAAAGTTAATATCTTCATTATCAAGTAAATTAAATAATTTACTCAACGAGATATGATAAATTTCTCTTTTACCATCTTCGTATTCAATCTTTTTATCATTCTCAATAAATTCAAGAATGTTCTCATCTTCTTCAACACTCTCGTAATCTGATTCTTCATCACAAATATCTTCATCATCAGATTCGCGATTATTTGTTTTACTAAAAAATTGTTTAATAGTTTCCATAATATTTATTCAATTAAAATATCTTTAACAAAAATATTTTCACTTTTTTATAAAAAATGATTTTTTTATTCCTTACATATCAATTAAACATATTTATTGTTATGTATCTTATTTGCGGTTATTATCAAACGTTTGGCACACCTGATGTTAAAATTCTCAGTATTCATAAAACATTAGATGAAGCAAATGAATTCCAGAGCGAAGTATTTGGAAAAATTAAAAAAATAAATAATTGTTGGTTCGGCTTTGATGGTATTATCACTTGGATCTTCAAAGCAAACTATGGTCTTTTAGAACAACCTATTGATATACGTAGCACACCTGATGCTATTGATTAGTTTCAATTTTTTTTATAATTATTCCAAAATGAAATCAAAGACGCACTTCTTCTTCTTGCGCTGGCTATTCAAATTTTGATTTAATACTATCATTTAACATTTTTCTTGTCATATGAAATGCCCCATGAATACGATTTTCACGTAATAATGAACCATCTTTCACATTAATATCTTCTAAATGAATATTAGACGTTAATATTAAAATTAAATTAGGATATAATCCATAATTAATCTTATCTAACATCTTATTCCAATCCATTTTCTTACGAATTTGAATTGGTATTTCTTTATGTGGTTTTATCCTATTCTCTAAAATATCCATCAAAATTCCATCACATTCCTCTAAAACCATTACCAATGGTTTTTCATCTGTTGGATTTATTGAACGATAGGCTTTATTTAGATAATCACCCGCATCTGTTGGATTCCAAGTATCACAATAAAACCCTTCTAATTGCTTAACTAAAAGCATTAACATAGCTGATTTTCCAACACCTGGTTCACCATAACAAAAAAAAGTACCACTCTTCGAAGACCTACCTTTAATCGTTTCCTTTATATTATCAATAATATTCTGTTGATAATCTCTCGGTTCATATGGCATATATTTAGTTGTATTATATTTTCTTTCTCTATAATTCCACCACCAAGGATTTCCAGTTCTATCCCAGAATGTAATAAACTTCTGTTCAACAACTTTACCTTCCTTGTCAATCTCTGACGTAATTTCTTTATTAATTTTCTCATAATCGTTTGAACGTATGACTAAATACATAGTCTGTCCACCTTCTTTCTCATTTTCATTCTTTGAAATATATCCTATATACCACTTACCATACACAAAACCATAAGGCTTGCTCTCTTTAATAAACGTAGCACGTTTAATACTTAATTTTGTTATTAATTCATTTATTTCAGATTGGTCAGAAATCTGATAAGCCTGAATTTTAAAAAAATGCAATATTACCAATGGTATTATTACAAAAATCTGTAAAGAAGTTAAAAGACTTAATAAAATAAAGTTAAACATATTTATTTCCTAAATAAAAGATCCCAGTTTTTATTTAATTCATTTTTTTTTTATAATTATTCCAATAAGGAGTTCAAAGACGCCCTTCTGAAAGGAGACCATCGAATTCTTCTTCCTGGACTGGATCTTCAACCGGTTTTTCCGCATGCATTTTCTTCTGCATCTCATCACGGATATATCCAACGATCCCCGTCTTTCGGTGTTCAAGAAATGCATCATATGCTTTCTTCTTGATCTTACCATTCAAACAGATTCCATTGTTAAGGAAATACTTGAAAATCTCCAAGTGGTCTCCTTTAATCGCCGCTTCAACAGCCCACATCGTAATTTTGCAACCCGATTTGTGTGCCATCGCAACCATCTCCATGTCACCGAGTTTCGCTGCGTTCGTAACAACGTATGAAGTTCTAATACTCGGTTTTTCATTGAGCAGAAACTCAAGCACCTCAACAGAACCGGCTGCGGCAATTGTGTAGCCATTCATTTTGCACCCCTCATCGAGAAGATACTGACAAACAGCCATTTGACCGCATGAAGCCGCCGCCTGGAAGGTGTATTCGTTGAAACGAAGCCGTTGTTTTTTGAGAAAATCCAGAAACTGGATGTTCCCCATCTCGGCTGCGAGACTTGGAAGGTTACGCCACTCAATTGGCAATCCAACATAGCACCCAAAAGAATGCTTTGCCAGTTTCTCCAAGAGATACGTCGGGATTTCCTCCCTGTAATTCCGCCCACTATTGTAATAAAAGTAGGTGAACAAACAGAAAGGATACTCCGACGGCGGGATCTCCCAGAAATCAACCATTCGCAGGTTGTGGATGAAGTACAAGAAATTAATCTCATCCTTCTCCATCCCACGATGTTTCTTATGAAAATCCGTGTGCTTCACCGGTAGGAAGTCCTTCCAAACCAAAGCATTCTCCCTATCATCCAACTCCCTGAAAACAGGGGAATTCTTCAACCATCCTGGCAAGTATTCTAACCGCGCAAGTTTGCTGAAAACCGTCATTTTTAGGGAAAAGAGAGCGAAAGGGATAAAAGCGTTCCAACTGAAATCCAAATTACAAAAAGATTTTTTCTCAATATTATATAAATTACACCCAAATATTATTCGTGTCAATTTTTTCCCCAAGACCAACGATTTTTATTACAATTATTTATGAAAAAACACCCATAAAAATCTTTTACCGTTCCCGGTAATTTTTATTATAAAAATATTATCATTATTCTTATAATAATTACTTTTTGGTAAGATATTGGATGGACTTGTTAGTCCATCTCCCCTTATTACTCACATAATCATACACATATCACTCTCCTCACGCAATACACCAACCTTAAATCTCTTCCATGTAACACGAGCATTCTTTCCATGCATCTTATAATCTTTATAACAATCTTGTCCTATCTTGTTATAAAAAGGATCTAACGCAAATGGATGCTTAAATTCACTAAAATCATATACATTACTTCCTACCAAAATTATCTTCTTACCTTCTTCTATCATCTCTTTAATATCATCTCTTGTAATAATCATATATATTCATATCAACATTTTTTTATATACATAACGTTATAGACCAAAATAAAACACTCAACAACAAAACCTGACTTACTATCAAAAATGTCATATTCCAATCACCCAATGTATCATATATAAAACCTGTTAATATCGGCGAAGGAACATCCCCTAAAACGTGGATTAAACATATCGATATAGCACATCCTATCACCTTTATCTCATCATTTAACTTTTGCGTAAATCTATCATCCTCCATAGCCCACAATAACATCGAATTAATCGGTCCAACCAACCCAAACAAAAACAATTGACCTAAACCAAATAACCCATAAAACAAATTCAAATTGTCAAAAAGAAAAATTACAGTACAACATATATAACCTATCGTAACACTCAATAATACCATCCAATTCCCTACCTTCAACCTATCCTCATACTTATTCTTCAAATAATCTAATAACAAACCACCTCCAACTGAACCAATAACACCTGCCCCTACCGTAAATCCACCAAATAAATATGAAGCATTTGTCTCTGTAAAATTATAAAACTCAACCATATAACCCGGACCCCAGTACGAAAATGCACCAATCAAAAAAGTATAAAACACATATCCTAACTGATACATCATAAACCTCTTATTCCTCACCACTACCAAAAACTTATCCTTTACACTCATCTCATCCAACTTCTCTTCCAAACTAAATGAACTATAA
>Ga0315315_10004443_pt1 | contig 12924 bp, 9 predicted proteins | sample M140m3416metaG_FD_203699 | JGI IMG/M metagenome (GOLD analysis project Ga0315315, IMG submission 203699) | Ammonia-oxidizing marine archaeal communities from Monterey Bay, California, United States - M1 40m 3416 | ecosystem: Environmental > Aquatic > Marine > Intertidal zone | place: USA...
CGTCTTCGCGTTTTACGCTCGTTTTACGCTTCATGCGTCCGAGCGCGCGCGAATGAGGCGAACGAACGCGCGCATCGTCAAAACAGTTTCAAACCAACGCTACGACGCGACGACGCTAGGACGACGAAAATGCACTCGAAAATACACGCGCGACGTCCGCGAACTCGAACGCGCGATTCAACTTGACCCACTCGCACGCCTTGCCCGCGCACGCGATGAACACGGCGCCGATGAGCGCGGGATAGACGGCGAACCACCATCCCAAATCCGCGAACGCGGGCGATTCCACCGCCGCGAACGCCACCGCGCCCGCGGGCGGATGAATCGCGCCCAGACGCATCATCACCGCGAGCGACGCGCCGAGCGCGACCGCGCGCGCGACGTGATTCGCCCCGAACGCGCGCACCGACAGAACGCCGATGAGCGCCGAGCACGTCGTGGCGACGATTAAATTCCACCATCGCAGCGGCGGCGCGTCGACGACGCCGAACGCCAGCACCGACAGGCTCGCCCACGCCCCGATCATGAACGGCGCGCGCGCCATCGCGTTCGCGCGCATCCAACAATCCACAGCGCCCAACGCGTACGTCGTCGCCGCGCAGAACGCGCATCCGTAGACGACGTCGCTGAACGGCCGCTCGCCGACGACGCCGCCGTCGCTCGACGGCAGCGCGAGTCGCGCCTTCGCGTCCCTCACCACGTACCGCGCGCGATCGAGCGCGCTCGATCCGCGACCGAAACCGCGCGCGTCGACGTCGGCCCAATCGCGCGCGACCGCTCGGTCGTCGTCGTCGCGCGCGCGCGCGCGAGGCGCGCGCGGTTTTCGTCCAACCGTCGCGCGCGCTTTTTGATTCGCAAACTTCGCGCCGTCTTCGCGCGTCGCGTCGCGCGTCGCCGACGCCGCGATCGCGCCGGGAGGGCGCGCGAAGGCGCGGAGCATCGCGCGACGCGATGCGCGCGCGCGCGGGCGCGGCGTCGCGTTCTGCGCGCGCGTCGTCGTCGACGACGCCAAAACCTCAAACGTCGACGCGCGTCGTCGTCCGCCGCGTCGCGTCGTCGCGCGCGATGTCGCTCGCGCGCTTCCGACTCGAGCGCGAGCTCATGCGCGCGCGATTCGCGTCGAGCGCGCGCGCGAAGACGGCCAGGGCGGCGCGCGCGGGCGCGGAGACGGCGAGCGCGGTGGGGACGCGGACGCGCGTCGCGCGCGCGTTCACGACGGCGCACGGCGCGCGATGCGCGCGCGAGCGCGCGCGAGGGATGGCGAGGGTGGACTCGACGCGCGCGCGCGCGTCGTCGTCGTCGAGCGAGGCGCTGGAGTGGCCGAGCCGGGACCGGCTGGCGGGGACGCTGCGGGACGGGGACGTCGGCGCGGAGGCGACGCTGTGCGGATGGATCGATAAATCGCGCGATATGGGCGGGATCGCGTTCGCGGACGTGCGCGATCACAGTGGAATCGCGCAGATCGTCGCGGACGAGGACGCGTCGGCGGAGGTGCGGGAGACGTTCGGGAACTTGAGACAGGAGTGCGTGGTGCGCGCGCGAGGGACGGTTCGAGCGAGGAAGAGCGTGAATAAAAAGACAAAGACGGGGACGGTCGAGCTCGTGGTCACGGAGTTGAAGATTTTGAACTCTGTGGGGAAATCGTTGCCGTTCGCGGTGTCGGAGTCGAGCGGGGAGAAGGAGGAAATCAAGGAGGAGACGCGTTTGGAGCATCGCGTGTTGGATTTGCGTCGACCGCAAATGGCGAGGAATTTAAAGCTTCGTCACGATACGCTCCGCGCGTTGCGCAAGGTGATGGAGGACGATTACGGGTTTTTAGAGGTCGAAACGCCGATGCTGACGCGAAGCACGCCGGAGGGGGCGCGGGATTACTTGGTGCCGAGTCGTTTGCAGCCGGGGGGGGCGTACGCGTTGCCGCAATCACCGCAACTCTTCAAGCAAATGCTCATGGTTGCGGGCGTCGATCGATACTATCAAGTCGCGAGGTGCTTCAGAGACGAAGACTTGCGCGCCGATCGTCAACCGGAATTCACGCAGCTCGACATCGAGATGGCGTTCACGGATGACGCCGGGATCATGAAGCTCGCAGAGGATTTAATGCGCGCCGCGTTCAAGAGCGGCGTCGACGTCGATTTGCCGGCGAGTTTTCCGCAGATGACATACGCGCATGCGATGGAAAAGTACGGCAGCGATAAACCAGATTTGCGATACGGGTTAGAGATGACCACGCTCGACGACGCGTTGGCGGGATGTGAGTTCAAAATCTTCGCCGACGCGCTCGCGGAGTCCAACGGCACCGTCAAGGCGCTCGTCGTCGACGACGATAAGAAAATACCGAACTCGAAGCTCAAACCGAAGGGTGATGTGTTCAACGAAGCGCTCGCGGCGGGCGCGGGCGGTTTGGCGTTCGCGCGCGTCGCCGATGACGGGAAATCGCTCGAAGGTGCGAAGGGTTTGGTCGAAGGGACGGCGGCGCACGCGGCGGCGATGATCTCCGCCTCGGGCGCCAAGCCCGGGGATTTGATGCTCTTCGCGGCGGGGAACAAGGCTTTGGTGAACAAAACCCTCGATCGCGTTCGACAGTACATCGCGAAGACGTACGACATGATCCCCGAGAACGCGCACGCGGTGCTGTGGATCACTGAGTTCCCGATGTTTGAGTTCAACGAGGACGAAAACCGTTACGAGGCGATGCACCACCCGTTCACGGCGCCCAACCAAGACGACGCCGCGGCGAATCCGGATGATTTAACCGGTGCGCGCGCGATCGCGTATGATTTGGTGTATAACGGCGTGGAAATTGGCGGTGGATCGCTGCGTATTTATCGTCGAGACGTGCAAGAAAAAGTCTTCCGCGCCATCGGTTTGAGCGACGAAGAGGCGGAGAACAAGTTCGGTTACCTCATGGAGGCGTTCCAATACGGCGCCCCACCGCACGGCGGTCTCGCGTTCGGGCTCGATCGATTGGTGATGATGCTCGCGGGGGCAAAATCGATTCGCGACGTCATCGCGTTCCCGAAAACCGCCGCCGGGCAGTGCTTGCTCACCGAGGCGCCGGGACAAGTGAGCGACGCCCAATACGCCGATCTGCACGTGCGATCCGTCGCGCCGCCGCCGAAGACAGACTAATAACGAAATCGTCTTCTCTAGATTGAAATGAAAGAAGCGTAATTTTACAACACATCGCCAAACTCTCGCGCGTCACAAAGTGAGATGGCGTATCGAGCGCGCGCCTCGCTGAACGCGTCAGCGCTTTCGGCGCGCGCCGTCACGGCGCACCATCCCACCGAACGACACCGTTCGACGACCGACGTCTACACCGGCAGCGCGACGTACATCGCGGTGATCACCGCCACCGCCGCCGCGCTTTTACCGTTAAAATCGTTAACCTTTTTACGAATCGCCGTCGCCACCGACTCGTCCTCGATATCTTGCAAACCAGTGCCATCGACGTCCCAAACGCCGGCTTGCGCGATGTTTCACAACCCCGTCTTCGCGCTTCCCACGAACCCGAGCGCGAAGAACAGCGGCACCGCGATCGCCAACCGTTCGACGCGCGTCGCCCCCAGCGCCAGCTGCGCCGCCGCGAGCGCCGCCGTCGCCGCGCCCGCCGCCTTCCCCACCTCCATCCGTCGTCCGCGTTCCTCCGCGTCGATGTTCGTCAGCGTCTTCGCGGCTTCATCGCGCGATCGCGCGCGCGCTTCCTCGCTCTTCGTCGCGCTCGCCGGCGCGTCGCGCTGAAACACGCCGTAGTAGATTTGTTTCCCACCGCCGCCCCGGTACAGATTGGCGAACAGATCCCTCGCGCGGTCGTCGCGCGTCGCGCGGGTCGGCGTCGCGGCGCGCCGAGGCGTCGCGCGCGTCGCTCGCGCCGCGCGCGGCGTCGCGGCGCGCGGCGTCGCGGCGCGCGGCGTCGCGAACGATGGACGCATGCGGCACAGAGTGACGCCGACGCGACGAATCGCGCGTCGTCGCGGCGCGCGGCGCGTCGATGCGCCGCGGCGCGCCGCGGTCGATGCTGCGCGCGATGCGCGCGCGAACGGCGCGCGCGACGCGCGACGCGCGCGCGACGACGCGACGCGACGGGCGGAGAACGAAGCGCGACGGCGCGGTGGCGGCGCGACGACGCGACGCGCGCGGCGTCGCGACGAAGGCGAGCGCGTCGACGTGGTTGTGGGCGTCGGAGTGTTACGTCCGCGGACCGGGCGTCGAGGGCGTCGACGTGGAGCGCGCGCGCGCGACGCGGGAACGCGTGGACGCGGGACGCGCGGCGCTGAGCGTCGCGCCGATGATGGAGTACACGACGCCGCACTTTCGCGTCATGGCGCGGTTGATGTCCAGGCGCGTCATGCTGTGGACGGAGATGGAGGTGGATCAGACGGTGACGCACAGCGCGCGAGATGGGGATCGGGTGGATAAATTTTTGGATTATCCCGCGGCGACGTTTGGGACGGTGCTGCAGTTGGGAGGGTCGACGCCGGAATATTTAGGACGCGCGACGGCGATCGCGGCGCCGTACGGGTACGACGAGATAAATTTGAACAGTGGATGCCCGAGCCCGAAGGTGGCGGGGAAGGGGTGCTTCGGAGCGGCGCTCATGGCGGAGCCGGGGTTGGTGGCGGAGTGCCTGGCGGCGATGGCGGAGAACGCGCCCGAGGGGACGCCGGTGAGCGTGAAGTGTCGAATCGGGGTCGATGACGTGGATTCGTACGACGATCTGTGCGATTACGTCGAACGCATCGTCGCGGGGAGCTCGACGCGTCGATTTTACGTGCACGCGCGCAAAGCGTTGCTCGCCGGATTGTCGCCCGCGGAGAATCGAACGGTGCCTCCGCTCAAGCACGAGTGGGCGTACGCGTTGGCGAGAGATTTTCCCGAGTGCGAGTTTCACTTGAACGGTGGATTAAAGACGCTGAACGATGTGAAGAACGTTCTCGAACGCGGGCCCGAGGACGGAGGGCCGATCGTGGGGGCGATGATTGGTCGACAGGCACACGCGGATCCGTGGGGGTTGCTCAGCGCCGCGGACACCACGCTCTTCGGCGAGGCGTCCAACCCGAGCGCGTCCAGGCGCGACTTTTTGAACAAGTACGCGGTGTACGCGGATGAAACGATCGGTAGATACGGTACCGCGAAGGATGGGTATCGCATTCCGAGCGTTCGTCACATGATGCATCCTATTCAAAATTTATTCCACGGGTGCGCCAACAACAAGGCGTGGCGGCGCTTGGTCGAGGAAGATTTACAAAAGCGTTCGAAACATCCCGACACGACGGTTCGATCGGTACTAGACGCGACGCTGATCGCGATTTCGGACGAAGATTTGGACGCCCCACCAATTGCTGCCGTTGGCGACGCGTTCGACGTAAATCGCGCGTGGGAGCTGCCGACGCGAGGCGGCGGGTTCTTGGCGCGCACGGCGTGAAAGAGCTGACGCCCAGTCGCTTGTACAAAACAAATATTTAGCTGGTGTATCGTATTAACACATCGTTGTCATTCACCTCCGAATCACGCCTGCGCACTCTTGTACGCGCGCAAAATTTCCGTCGCCGCCGCGAGCCCGTCGCACGCTGCGGAGACAATCCCGCCGGCATAGCCCGCACCTTCGCCCGTGGGATACAACGCGCGACACGACACGGACTCTAACGTCTCTTTGTCGCGGTCTATGCGAACGGGAGACGACGTGCGCGCCTCCGGCGCGTGAATGAGCGCCTGTGAACCGGCAAATCCCGGGAGTTGCTTATCGAAACGCGCGAGCGATTCCTGAATCGCCTTCGTCACTTCGCGTGGGTACAACTCGTGTAACGGTCCCGGCACGACCCCTAGTCTGTACGAACTCGACGGAAGCGTCGACGCGTTCGAAACGGTTTCGCTCAAAAAATCCTCCGCCGTCTGCACAGGGACGACGAGTTTGCCTCCGCCCATTATCGCCGCCTCGCGTTCGATGTGACGCTGGAATGAAACCCCACACAACGGTTCGTAGCCTTCGTCCGCGAACGGCTTCGCGTCGCGTTCGGTGATGGTGCTCACCAATCCGCTGTTTGCCCACTTGCTCGATCTTTTGCTGAAACTCATGCCGTTGATGCACAACTCGTCCTCTACTGTGGACGTAGGGACGATTTGACCGCCCGGACACATGCAAAAGCTGTAACACGCGCGTCCAGCGGCGACGCCGTCGGGAACAGTGTTCGCCACGCGATAATCCGCCACCGGGAGCGGGCCTTTACCGCCGTCGACGTATCCGGCGTACTTTTCGCCATATTGAATCGTGTCCAACATTCCTTGCGGATGTTCGATGCGAAAACCCGCCGCGAAGGATTGATACGTCAGTTTCACGTCTTCTTCGTGTAAGGCTTCCATGAGACCTCTGGATGAGTGCCCGGCGGCGAGCACGACGGCTTTGGCGGCCACCACGGCGCCGTCGGCGAGCGTCACACCGCACGCGTCCCCGGTGTTCGGATCGCGGTTCACCCGCGCGCACCGCACGCCGAATCTAAACTCCACCCCCAGTCCCTCTAAATATTTTCTCGCCGTGCGCAAGATTCGCACCAAACGATCGGTACCCAAGTGCGGCTTGCCGTCGACGAGAATGTTCTCAGGCGCGCCGAATGCGACGAGCGCGTGCAACACCGCGCGGACGCGTTCGCTGTTTCGACCGATTCGCGTCGTGAGCTTTCCATCCGACCACGTGCCCGCGCCACCTTCGCCGTAACACAAATTCGACTCTTCGTTCAACTGTCTGCGCGCGAATAGCGCGCCGATGTCTCGTCCGCGCTCTTCCACCGGCTGCCCGCGCTCGAACACCGTCACGCGTTCGCCCGCCTCGGCGAGCGCCAACGCGGCGAACAACCCGGCCGGCCCTAAACCGACGACGACCACTCGATCATCATCACCGTCGCTAAAAACAGTCGTTTCGCCGATCGCCCCCCCCTCGCGCCGATCCGGCGCGCGTTCGAACGCGTTTCGCAACTCGCGAGCGTTTCTCGCGATGTCCGGCGCCGCCTCCGCGCCGCACCGTTCAATTTTTTTCGCCCGCGCGCGTATCGGCCTCTTCGTCCCGCCGCACGCGACGATCGCCTCATCCGTGACGTCCACGACGTAACTAAATCCCGGCGGATCCGTCCGCGCGTCGCACGTCTTCCTTCGCACGCGCGTCCCGCTCGCGCTCGGCGTCCGCGCCGTCCCCAAAATCTTTTGCACCGCCTCCAGCACCGCGGGCGACGCCTCGCTCGAGTCCTTACCCAGGTCACGATCGAGCGGCACGTGCACGTCGTACACGCGCCACGCGTCGCCGTCGTCGTCGTCGTTCGCGCGCGCGGGCGCGCGTTTCGTCTTCGCTCCGGCGCCGCCGCCGCGCCTCCTCTCACCCTTCGGCGCCGCGCGCGTCGTCACCCGTCGTCGCCGCGTCGCGCGCGATCGCGCGCGCGACGCGCGCGCACCGCCCGCGCGCGCGACGGCGCGCTCGAGCGTCGATCGCGTCGCCATCGCGGCGCGCGGCGCGACGAAGTACCGCGGGACTAACGACCGCGTCGCTTCACATCACCGCGTTCGCGTCGCGTCGCGCGCGCGTCGCGCGTCCGCGTCGCGCGCGCGTCTCGAGGTTCGCACGCTCGCGCGCGCGTCTCGACGCCCGCGCTTCGGCGACGCCGCGCGACGCCGCGCGACGACGGCTTTGAATTCATCGTTCAAATCGATGTTCGCGCGCGGCGTCGCGACGCGCGTCGCGCGACGCGCGCGCGCGCTCGACCCGCGACTCGCGACGGTCGATCGTTTCGACGCGCGCGGCGTCGCGCGACGCGCGCGCGCGTCCGCGGCGTCGCCGGCGACGGCGTGGGACCCGCCCGCGGCGACGGTCGACCGGTTCGACTCGCACGCCATCATCAAGCAGCTCGCGAAAGCGGGCGGGTTCGGCGAACCGCAGGCGGAGGCCATCGTCGCGAGCGCGCTGACGTCTATGACGCGCGCGGGATTCGTCGCGAGAAACGAACTGGAGCGAGAGTTGATGCACGGACGCGCGGAGACGCAGGCGCTCAAGCAGGAGGTGGCGTCGTCGCTGCGCGAGGCGAGCGCGTCGATGAAACACTCCACCGAAACCCTGCAGGCGGAGAACGAGAAGCTGCGCGCCGATCTCAAGTATAACATCGATAGGATCACGCAGTCGCAAAAGTTGGATTTGAATCTGGAGAAGGGACGACTGCGAGAGTTGCACGGGATTCAGGAGAGTCAGATGAAAGAGGTCGAGGCGCGCGTCGATCGAGAGTTGCATCAGATGCGAACGCAGATAGAGGCGGCGAAGACGGAAATTATTCGATACAGCGTGGGGACGCTGGTATCGCTCGGCGCGCTGTCTTTGGCCGCGATTCGACTCGTCATGTAACGCGACGCGATTCGACTCGAAGAGCGTCCCCGACCGCACAGCGCGCGGTCGATCGAGCTCGCTCTCGACCGCGCGCTCGCGCGATGCGCGACGACGAAGACGCGTACGATTTCGATCCCGCCGACGTCGCGCGCGCGCAGAACGCGCTGCTGCGCGCCGCGCTCGCCGCTCGAAACGACGAAAAGTGCGCCGAGGCGGCGGCGACGTCCCTCGCCCCGTGGGCGCCCACGGAGCCGCGCCGACGCGCCGTCGCCTTCGACGCGTGCGCGCTGTCGTCCTCCGACGTCCTGTACGACCTCGGATGCGGCGACGGGCGCGTGCTCGTGGACGCCGCCAAGGCGAGGGGCTGCCGCTGCGTGGGCCTCGAGCTCGACGACGCGCTCGTGCGAGACGCGCGCGAACGCGTCGCGCGCGAGAATCTCGAGGACTTGATCACCGTGCACAAGAAAGATCTCACCGCGTTGACCGCCGAGGCGCTGGCGCGCGGCGTGCTCGATTCACCCGCGCCGACGTGCGCGTTCGCGTGGCTCACGGGCGCGGGCCTGCGTCGACTGTCGCCGACGCTGCGGCGCGCCTGGGAGATTGGAGATTTTCGCATCGTCACGTGCGTCGACGCCCTGGACGCGTGCGTGGACTTCGAGCGCGACGGTGCGTTCGCCGAGCCCGACGATTCGACGCCGTGGGAGGTTCGGCGCGATCGCGCCGCCGACTTCGGCGTCTTCGTCGTGCCGAGGCGCGCGCGCGCGCGAGCGTCCGTCGAACGCGCGAATCGAAACGCGAATTGAAACGCGAATTGAAACGTAAATTGAAATGCGAGTTGGAATTGAAATGCGAGTTGACGGCGCGGCGCGTCGCCGTCGACCGATCGCCGCGCGCGCGTCGCGTCCTTCGCGTCGTCTCGCCGCGCTCGCGCTCGCGACTCGGCTCGAATTCGCGTCTCGTCGTCACACCCGCGCGCGCGATCCTCGATCCGTCGAGGCCGCGTCGCGATGCAGGCCAACGACGCGCACATGCAACAGTTCCTCGAGGTGCGCTCGATTCGCCGCGTTCGCCGTCGCGCGTCGCACGACTGACGTTTCATCGCGCCGCAGGAGGAAAAGCGCAAGGCGGTGTTCAACGAGGTCGTCGCGAAGCTCACGGAGACGTGCTTCGAGAAGTGCGTGACGTACGCGCCGGGCGCGAAGTTTTCGTCGAGCGAGTCGAGCTGCCTGACGAACTGCGCGCTGCGGTACCTGGAGAGCGGGCAAGTCGTGCTCGGGAGGCTGCAAAACATGGGAGGGTCGTAGCGAGACGCGACGTAGAAGACGAAGCTTAGGTTTTGAATGACGCATGAAAGAGACGAGCGAGCTAATAGAAGGCCTCGGTGTCGGCGTGGTCGGCGATGTCGTCGTCGTAGCCGTCGTCGTCGTCGAAACCGGCGGCGCGGGCGTAGTCGTCGTCGCTGTCGAGCTCGTCGTCGTCGTCCGCGGCGCGGTCGACGGCGTCTTCGTCGGCTTCGTCGTCGTCCTCGTCCCCGGCGCGCGCATTTTTGGACGGCGATCGCGCGCGACGCTGACGATCGCTCGCGCGCGATTGGAGACGACCGCGCGACTTGCCCTCGACGGCGTCGCCGTCGAGCTCCTTGGCCGCGCTCGACTCTTCTAAACGCGCCAGACGCTCGAGACGCGAAATATCACCCTTTCTCTGTTTCGTCGACGCCGTCGCCCCTTGATCGTCGCGTTCACCGTCTTCGTTCGCCTTACCGCGCTTCTTGTCTCCACCGCTCGCGCTCGCGTCGTTCGCGGCGCGTTTCTTACCCTTTCCGTTCGGCGCGTTCGCCCTCGCGCCGAACGCCGCCTCTAATATCTCCCTGGGCACGATCCGCTCATCCGTCACCTTTAAATCCTCCAGCGTGAACGCCCGTCGCATGCTTCGTATCCATCGTTCATCGATCGCGTCCTCGTCGTCCTTATCGCCCCTTTCATCGTCCTCGTCCGAGCTCGTCCCGCTCGCCTCCTCGTCCCGCCATCGCGAGACGTCGCCCTCGCGCGCGCGGCGCTCGAGCTCGTCGTCCCGATCGCCGTGATGATACGCCGACGCGCGGAAGAACCCTCGAATCGCGCGCGACAGGCGCACGAGGCGCAGTTCCTCGGGCGTGGCGTCGGTGAAGGGCTTGAGACCGCGCGGGAGCGGTGGGTACAGCGGCGGCGGCTGCGCGATTTGCACCGTCGGTTCCGCCATCTCGCCCTCGCGCGCGGGCGGAAACGGAATGTGGCCGGGAATCAAAAGGCTCGGTGGCTCGGGCGGGGCCTCGGGAGCGGGCGGCTCGGGCGCCGCGGGCGTGGACATGGTGCTTCGCGTTGTGCGGCGCGCGCGTCGGTTTACAGTCGGTTCCGGAGCTAGTCTAGTGCGTCTCCGGCGCACATGCGAACGTGACATTCGACTCGATCGCAGAGCTGCGCCTTGGAACCGGCGCACGAAAGGTTGTGCGCGGCTAAGAATCGTTTCAGGGCGTCGGTGGTGAGAGACGTCAGGGCGTCGGCTTTCACGCGCTCGATGACGAACGCGTGGTGCGGCGCGATGGTCATGATGGGTTCGGGTCTGTGCGCCCGCGCCCGCGCGGGCGGCGAACGAGGTTTCGGAGCTTCGATGGCTTTGCGCTTCGCGCCGATCGTGGCGCCCGTGACGTCGACGGCGGGCGCGGCGCGGCCGTGCAAGTCGTCGATGGCGCGAGACGCGCCGAAGCACTCGGCGTCGAAACCGGCGAGAAGGGCGGGGATGCCGGCGCGTTGCCATTCATCCAGCGCGGGTTCAGTGTCGTCGTGCACGGGTTCCATGACGTTGCGCTCTAACGCGCACATTTCCAACACGCGATAGTGCGTCTGGAGCGCCGGATTGGGCGTTTGCTTGGGATGCCATTGCGTGAGACGAATGGCGTCGATGACGCTTCGCGCGGCGGTTATTTGCGCTTCATTCGCGCGCGGGAGCGGTGCTTTTTCAGACGCAACCGCGCGCTCTGGGTGCCGCGTGTCGTCTCGAAAAGGTAGGTAAAAGACGTGAAAACCCTCGGGCGGTTCCAAGCGAGAGACGGCGTCGTCGGCGGCGGCGATTTCATCCGCGCTCGGCGCCAGTTGCGGCAGAAGGGCGACGTAGCGAAGCGCCGAGCGCGTCGAGCGCGAAAGCGCGCATATCGCGACTTTGTTCTCCTCCACGCACGCGCGCAACAGTCCTTGGAACGCGGCGCACCCTTTCTCTTCACCGGCGACGAAGTGTGACTTTTTCAGGCACAAATCTCTCGTAATCGTCTTGGCGTCCACGAAGCCGACGAGGTGAAATCCCACGGTGTCCTTTGCGTTTTCTACGCCCGGTATTTTCACCGTTTTCACCTTACCGAGCTCTTTGTTCGAAAAAATCAACTGCTTGCCATCCATCTCCAAGAAACTTTTGGTCGGTTTTTCGATCGGCGCGCCCACGGCGTCGCTGTACGTCACTTCGCGACGAATTTCTCCTAAATCCTTCCCGTCGACGAGAATGCTGGCCGATTTCTTCGCCTCGCTCACCAGCGCGTAGACGTCGATGGGAATACCTATTTTCCCCGGCACCAACCACAGCTTGGTTTGTTTCAATCGCCTGCGTTTTCGCGCCCGCTTCAAAAACTCGCGCTGCAACTCGGTGCCGTCTCGCACGACGACGAGCGCCTTCTCCCCCTCCATCGCCCCGCAGTGCTCGGCGGTGAAGGCGTCGTAAAATATCGATGAATCAAACACTCCGTCACGCGTGAGCGTCAAAACTTCGATGCGTTGCCCCATCTGCGCCATCTCCTTGGCGCGTTGAATCAACTTGGCGCCCGAGCTCCCAGATTTCAACGGCGCCGCCTCGTTCGTGAACAAATACACGCTCTTCCGCCCCGCTCGCTTCGGTCCGTTCTCGAGCATGTGCGACGCCGTCCACAACCCCTTCGTCAGCGCGTCCTCTTGATTGAAAAAATCGCCCGTCCCATCGTCGTCCTCGGGTTTCAACTCGCCGAATCGCTCGCGAAATTTGTCGGCGCCCTTCTCCCCGTTCGCGTATTCGCTCAATTCCAGCGCTCCCGCCGCGCTCGGGTTCTCCGCCCTTCGCACCTCGCACACGCGTTCCATCCCTATCCCACCCACGCTCTTCCCGGTGTTGTACGCGCACACGCCCAGCACGTCGTCCGGCGCCACGACGACGCGCGCGCGCGCGAATTCAAAGCACGCCCGCGTCGCCGCCGTGAACGCGCACGCCCCGTCCGCGCGCGTCGCGTCCGCCTCGAACATCGCCGGCGAGCAATCGATCAGCATCACCACCGCGTCGCGCTGCGCGTCCGGGTCCCACGCGCGCGCGCCGTCGCCGTCGCCGTCGCCGTCTTCCGCCGCGCCATCGAATTCGAAATCATCGTCCGAATCGTCGTCGTCGCGCGCCATTTCGCCCGCGCGCGCGTCCGACGGGCGCCGCGCGACGTCCCCCTTCGCTCGCGCGCCGCCCTCGCGCGCGCGCGCGTCGCCGTCGCGCCGCCGCGCGACGTTTTCTGCCGCACTCTTCGACGC
>Ga0315315_10004444_pt1 | contig 12923 bp, 8 predicted proteins | sample M140m3416metaG_FD_203699 | JGI IMG/M metagenome (GOLD analysis project Ga0315315, IMG submission 203699) | Ammonia-oxidizing marine archaeal communities from Monterey Bay, California, United States - M1 40m 3416 | ecosystem: Environmental > Aquatic > Marine > Intertidal zone | place: USA...
ACAGATGCCCGGCGATCTTGCGTGCGTTGAGGAGCATGCGTCGCTCGGCTTCCTGCGGTAAACGTCGGCCGCCCGCGTCCCTCAAGCCCTGAAGCATGGCGCCGACGGCTTTCACGGCTCGTTCCACCACGAGCTCGTCGTCGTCGAGTAACAGCTGCGCAAGGCACTGCGGCACGGTCATCTCCGCCTCCTGCTTGGCGCGCTCCGCGGCTTTCTTACGACGTCGTTCCTTCCGCCGCTCGATCGCGTCCTGCCGTCGCGCCTTTTCCTCGTCAACCTTCCCGAAGAGAACCTCCTTGACGAGCTCCCACTGCTGATTCTTTTTTTGCCGCACGGCGTCCTCGTCGCCTTCGATGACGCCGTCGTCGATCATGCCCCCCCGGCCGTCGTCCAGCCACGCGCGCACGTTCCAGTCCACCAACGGCATGAAACGATCGGGCGGTAAAAACTTGTTGGCGTACATCTGCCACAGTCCAATCTCGTACTGGATCCGAGCCGCGTCCGCCGCGACCCGGTGGTACCGACGCTCGAGGTAAATGAGCGCCTCGAACCATTCGCGTTTCCGCTGGCGCTTACACGCGAGGTGGCAGTCGAGGTCGCGCTGGCACAGCAGCGATTGTCCCCGAAAGTTCTTGGCGAGCGCGTGCACCGCCTCGGCCGCCTTTAGGCGGATGGCGCTGTCGGTGGGGTCCAGGAGGAGCCGCTTGATGAGCGGCACGAGTTGGCACCGTTGCGCGCACATCACGCCGTCGTCCGATTTGGCCAACGCGACCACCGCCTCGCACGCGTGCACCCTGACGTCCACGTCGACGCCGAAACCGGCGAAATGGGCCTGCAGCACCAGCTGCCACATCAGCGCATCCTCCGCGACGTCGTCCTCAGCCTCTTCCGTGAGTGCCGCGAGGCCTTCGCCCGGGGCGTAATTGACGCCGTTGGTGATCAAGTGCGTGTTCCCGCTTTTACGATCCGCCCTGTCCTTCTCGCGTTGCTTTTCTAAGCCCTCCCAGTGACCGAACGCGCCCACGATGCCGTCCGTGGCGTTCCCGACCAGAACACCCATCGCACGAACCCGTGGATCTTTGTGTTTGCGCATCTCCCTCGGGCTCAGGTCCGGGAAACCAAACAGAGACCCGCGTCCGTGTGTCAGCGCCCAGCCCCCGTACGCGGCTGGGAACAACCCCAGGAACAGGAGGGTCAGCGCGCCGTTCGCGTCTGCGTCCGGGAGGATACCGCCGTTCGCCGGCGGCGTCGTGTCGCACGTGGTGCGGTACGCCATCAACGCGGTCCACAGCGCACACGCGTACGCGGCACCTCGGCCGCCGTTGACCGCGGCTCCGGCTCGACCCCTCTGCGGTTGAAACGCGTAGTTCAACGCGAACATCGCGCAACACACCAGTATTAACCCCACGAGGTGCGCGAAATCTTTGGTGTAGTGCGTCGTGGCGCTCCACCCGTCGTGTACCGCACTCGGTATGCCGTACTCACCTCGCGGTTCCCGCCGGGTCATGTCCATCTCGCCTTGCGTGACGGAGAAGACCGCGGCGAACCACCTAGCGCAAACGCGCAGGACGACGAAATGCGGAAGTTCCCTGGCGCTGAGGTCCTGCCTCGGCGCGATCGTCGTGCCGAACCACGTGGCGACGAGCGGGAGACACATCGCGGTCAACGAACCCACGAGCATCAAGCTCCCGTGCGTCCCGACGTAGCACCGCAGCTCGTCGTCCCGCGCGAGGTGAGGAAACGGCCTGGCGGAATCGACGTGGTTACACGTCAGCATCGACGCGCTGGCCGCCACCGCGGGCACGAACATCGGTTCGCACACCAGCCAAAGTAAGAAGACGTGGAAACCGCCGATGAAGTAGAGACACCGTTTGACAACTCCAGCCGTTACACGAAACGGTCCAGCGACGGCTTTCGCGAGGATATTCGACGACGTTCGTTGCGCCGCGGCGTCGGCGTACCTGCGATGCGACTCGGTCCCACCCGGCGCGGCGGACGCGCTCCACGACCCCCGGACGCAGCATGCCCACGAGGGTAGGTGGCGAACCACGCGTCGTCTCCACGTGTCTCTCTTGTACGCGTCAGTGTGAAACCCGGGCTGTCTGCTGGCGCCCTTCGACGCGACACCTTTGCCGTCCTTGCCGTCCTTAAGAACCCTGCCGTCCTTGTCCACCTTGAGACTCTTACCGACGTCGTACTTGTCGGACGATGCATTTCCCGTACCTTTTTTACCCGTGCCCTTGACTTCACGACCGTACGCGTCGACCTCTGGGTCACCGCGCGCCCTGCGATCCGCGTTGGTGTTTGCGAGCTCCTGCGCGGTGAGCTTCTTCCGATGGAAAAATATTCTGTACGCCGCGAAGGCGAGGCGCTGCGCCAACGGCGGCGATTGCCCACGCCCCGGCCTGGCCATCTGAGACGAGACGAGCGCGACGACGAGCAACGCGGCGGCGATGTACGCGAGGTCGTACGCCACCGGGGCGTCGTGTATGATCCCCATCGCGCGACCGACGGTTCCCGCCGCGGGGGCCCACCACGTGTTTCGTAAGAACGAAAGCGAACACAGAGTCGCGCCCTCCGCCACGACGGCGAACGTGAGACCGAACCGCCACGCGTGCACGCTGGACGGGACGAGGTGCGAGTCCATCTCCGTCGCGCCCGCGAGGGATGCGATCGCGCGCTCGAACTTACGCCGCGCCGACCGAACGGTGGGGTTGGGTATGACCACTTTCTTCTCGCCGATGGGCGTCGGATCAGTCGCGCCTTTCGACGTCTGCTTCAATCCCTTTGGGTCCTCGCCCCAGCCCTCGCGAGGCGGCAACGGCCGCTTCGCCTTACCGTACCGGGAGGTACCCTTCGCCGACTTTCCTTTCCGTGCACGTCGTTTCGCCCTCAACGCCAGCGCGAGCGCCTCCCTGTGCGCCCGTAGCTCCCAGCTCTCCCTCAGACGATCGAACTTGACCCTCATCTTGAACGCCTCCCACCGCTGCAGCCTCGCCGCGTCCGCCCTGAACGTGAGGGGCGAGAGCGGGTGCAACGGCGTCCGCTTCAGAAACCACGCACTCCACGCCACGAAGAACACGCACGTCAACACCGGCAACACGGTCAGCAGCGTGTTCGCGGTGACCCCCAAGGCGGTACACTCGGGGGACCAATCAACGGTAACGTCCACCCCGGTTGCCGTCACTAGGCACCCGTCCGTGACGGTCATTCGCAGCGAATACTCCCCAGGGACGTCCGGCATGAACCCCGTGGTGTCCCCGGTGTGGTCCGTGAGGTATAAGCCGGCGCTCGCGTCACGCGCGCCGGTTGGGGTCCCGTCATCGAACGTTTTACTGCCGTTACCCCGCGGCCCGAACGCTCGGTTCCACAGGATAAAAAGTGAATCACCATCCGCGTCGCTCGCGTTGCTCCGCACGTCCTGCCTCGCGAGGCACAGACCGACGTCCGTGGGCGTCGCCAACGCACCAGGCACGGGCGCAGCGTTGCACTCGAACGTCGCCTCGAAACGAAACGTACGTTCGTGGCACACGTTGCTCACGTCGAGCTGGAACTCGTACGTACCCACGGCGTCGGGTCTGAACTGCGCGAGAAAATTTCGAGGATCCTCGATCGCGGGGAGGAACCCGTCCGTCGGCGCGACCGCGTGCAGGTACTGGTGCCCCGCGTCATTGACACGCTTGGGTGCCTCTGTTTCGTTACCGGTCCTGAAGTACCGTCGCCACGCGTTGCTGCCGTGCGGCGCGCCACGTAAGCTCCATCCGTACACCAATCCGTCCTCGGGGTTAAACGGTGCTGTAAAACAAAACACGACACGACGTCAGTCCAATTGCCCTCATACGCGGAAATAGGAAATAGAAATAGACTCACCGTCCCAAACTGGCGCGCTCGTCCACTGCCTCCACTCCTCACGAAACCGTAACGGGCTGTCACTCGGCGGCGGCGGCGCGGGAGGCGCCGGCATGCCGTTGTTGATGATCGTCACCTGCGTCGCGCCCGGTCCGCCGGGCGTCGGTCCTTCGAATATAGCCGTCGCGCTGACCAGCGCGTCCACCGCGATTTTATGGTTGTAGTAGTACTGCTCTCGGACGTCCGCGAGCAGCGTGGCGGATCCGTCCAGTTGGAGGGGCGGCCACCAGCCCATGGCGTACGTCTCCGTCGCGTGCTTCATCGCCTCCGCTTGGTCCCAGTACCGAAACCCCGCCGTTTCGTTTCCCACGCGCGGCACCGGTTCGTGCGCGCAGAACACCGTGACGTTGGACACCGCCTGTTGAAGAAAAACACAATGTCATTCATTCGAATTGCCCGTACGGAAATAAAGATGAACTCACCTGCGTGGTGACGTTGCACGAGTCCAACACGGTGACGAGGACCATGTATGTTCCCGGTAGGTCCGGTTTGAGCACCGCGCTGACGTTCCCTGCGTTCGGCAGCGTGGTGAGAACGTCGGCGACGTATTTCGCGTCCGTTCTGTCTATCCACGTGTACGGCGTGGATGTCTTGCTGACCTCCGTCGGGTCGCCTCCCATTGACGGTAGGACTCGAAACATCTGCGCGGCCACCGACCCCATCTCGTCCGTCATGTACAAGTCCGCGGTGGTCACCTTGGATCCGATCGGGGTGAAGACGACCTCGAAGTCCACGATGAGCTCCTCCGAGCCGGTCGGTGATGAGCCGCCGGTGCCGAAGGATTCGTCGGTGAAGTTGGCGCCGACGCTGAACGGCACGTTACCCCACGTGCGCCCGGGCGGCAGGAGGAAGAAACGGTCCTCCATGGGCGACACCGATGGGTCGTCCCTCAGGAAGAAGTAGCACTGCTCCTCGCCCTTGGTGAACCGCGGGATCGGTAAGAGCTTTTCGGCGGCGCGCAGCTTCATCTCCTCGATCGTCAGCGCCGCGGGGGGCGCGGGTGGCGCGTTGGGATCCGTAGCGTTCGCGCCCGGGCCCGGAGGCGGAGGATACGGAGCCTGCCCATCGGCGACGCGCGTCAGCGTCGCCATCACCGTGAACGCGACGAGCCAGCGCGCGTGCGGCGTCGTCATGGATGACCCGTGTCGTATCCGATATCCCTCGCCCGATACCGTCGGGCGCGTCATGACGGGCTAGTCCCGGTGACACAGAGGCGCGCCCTCCGAAGTGAACGTCGTCGGCGGTGCCCACTCCGCTAACGGCTCCTCCGAGAAAAGCGCCATCAAATAGAAATCAAATAGAAATCAAATACAAGTAAGGTTTTTTTCTCTGACTGTTTGCATGTGGTCTTCCTAATTCCGAATGGGTGGCCCACAGCCATCCGCACCCAACTTTTCCACGTGTTTTGCACTTTTCCAACGCCACACGCGACCGCGCACCGGCTGTGCACACACACGCGCGAGATGGTGTCCGGGATCTTCCACGCGCTGTTCGGTGCCGCCGCGAAAACCTCCGTGAGATCCTTCTTCGACTTCAAGGACGTCAGAGACATCGACGGATCCGTCCACGACTTTGGCCAACATCGCGGAAAAGTCATCGTCGTATCGAACACGGCGTCGTACTGAGGCAAGACGAGGTGCCACTACGAAGAGTTCGCCGAGTTGAAGGCACGATTCGGAGATAAAGTGGTCATCATGGGGTTTCCGTGCAACCAGTTCGGCATGCAGGAGCCCGGATCGAACGACACGATAAAGGCGTGGTGCACCAAACGAGGGTTCATCCCAAACGTGGGCATCATGTTCGAGAAGGTCAAGGTGAATGGGTACGGGTCGTCGCCGGTGTTTGACTTTCTGAAGGTGCGATCCAACACGGGCGGGGTGATGTGGAACTTTTGCAAGTACGTGGTGGCGCCCGACGGGGTGACGGTGCACAAGTTCGGACCGGAGAAGGACCCCAGGCACCTCGCGCCGAAGATCAAGGAGCTCATCGCCAACTCATCAGCCGAGGAGTAACGACGGCGATGATGAGACGCGTAATAGTTGTTAGCAGACGTAGCGAATTAGCAGACGATGCGACGCGGTCGCGTCGGTCGCGGATCATGACGCCCGTGCCGAAAGTCGATGCGAATCGACGGCACGCGAGGCTGATCAAAATCCCGCGACCGGCGATGATTGCGAAGCCCGTAGTTGAAGCACGCAGTGATTTTATAATCATAACACCCTCGTGTGGCTGGCTATAGTAAGTACATTTGGTTCCCCGTCATCCCATGACCCGTGCGCGGAAAAGGCGCTCACTTCTTCTCCTTCTTCGCGGACTTCTCCTTCTTCTCCTTCTTCGCAGACTTGTCCTTCTTCTCGGACTTGTCCTTCTTCTGTTTCTTGGGCGTCTGCTCGTCCCCGCCGCTCGACGCCTTGCGCTTCTTCCCGCCGGCGTTGGCGGCGGCAAACTCCGGCCCCGCCGCCTCCAGCGCCGCCTGCATCATCGCGATGTTCTTCCGGGGCGCGGTGCCCTTGTCGTAGAACTCCAGGCGCTCCTCCACCTGCTCCTTGAGCTTCTGCCCAAAGGCATCCGTCTGGAAATCGGAGAAGCAGTCGATGCGGGACGCGATTGAGCACTTGTTGGCGAGGTATCGCGAGATGCGACCTTTGTTTCGCGCGTGAGCCTTGCCGATGAAGGAGGAGTGGAAGATGAGACCGTACTTGGGGGTGTTGCCCTTGGTCTTGAGCGCGCGGAACAAAGCCTTCTCGGCGCCGAGGATCTGGACCGTGGACGCGGGGTACTTGGCCAGGTTGGTGAGCGAGCCCGCGTGAGAGATGAGGCGGGCGCCCACGATGTCGCCGATGAGAGCCGCGAGGTTGGGAGCAACCTGATGAGAGATTTGGGGGTGGACCAGTCAGCGGCGTGGTTCGGTATGTGCGGTGCTGAGGGTTCGTGTCGAGGAAAACAAAAACGCGCGCTCGTCGTCTCGTCGGTCGTGTGTGTCAGAGTGGTGCATGTAATGTAACATCAAGACGTCTTCAGATCAGGTCTGTGATAGGTGAAACATAATCATCATAAACACGACCCGCCGGCGGAAGCCGGGCGAGTGGGATCGGGCGAGCGCGCAAAACGGGTCGTGTACGCGGGCATTCAATATGTACGTGTGTTTAGTTTGGGGAATACGTACCGCGGCCATCTTGGAGCGAAGGTAGTTGTGCAGCGAGATGCGGTACTCGGCGAGTCCGATGACTCGCTTGGCGAAAGCCTCGATGTTGACGAGGTCGATCGGGGAGATATCCTGCCCCATGGACGCCTTGGCCGCCTCGATGACCTCCTTCGCCATGTCCTCGTCGCCGGTGATCTCCGTGAGCGCAGCCTTGGCGTCATCCTTGAGCGTAGCCTTGTCCTTGATCGCGAGCACGAGCTTGGCGTACACGTAGTTGTCGTTGACAACCTTGACGAGCTCGGGAAAGTGCCACCCGTACCACTCGCGGACGCGCATGATGAACGTGTTGATGTCCTTGTCCAGGACGTCGATCAGCGCGATGGCGTTGATGATCATGTTGTCGGAGCGGTTGACGTTGAACTTCACGCGGGTTCGCGAGAACGAGTGCGCCAAGCCGAGCTGAGCCTTCTCGTAGTCGCCGTCCTTCAGACCCTTGAGGAATCTGGTGAAGTGGGTGCGGCAGCCGCGCATGATCTCGCCGATGTGGTCATTGCACACGCACGGGATGCCCGTCTTCTCGACGATGGCGTTGCCCAGCTTCGGGTCGGAGACGCCCAGCGAGAACTTGGCCTTCTTGGCATCCTTCACCTTCGGGAGGTTCAGCTCGAGAAAGTTTTTGAGGTCGTCCGAGCACGAAGACTCGGCGACGTTGTTGATCTCATCGAGCGCCATCGCCGCGGAGGTGAAGGGCTTGAAGCCCTTCAGCGTGACAACCTTACCGAAGCGGGTCATGTCGCTGTTTTGAAGTGGGGTGGTGGGAAGATCACGGAGTGAGTCAGTCGCGGCTTGTTAAGGGCGATCGATCGACAAAAAAACGGAAAAAGAGACGAGTGCCCGCCCACCGCCGCTCTATAGGGCTGCGGGCGGTTAACCTAAAATCGGGGGATGACGCGCTGGGAAACGCGCGGGGCGTCGCGAGCGCCGGTGCGATCTTCCGGCGCTCGATCGGCATCCACGCGGTTCGCGGGGTCATGAATGCGATCACGGGCGGGGAGCACTCACGTCACGGTCTGCTGGACAGCCTCGGAGGTCTGGCCGATCTCGTCCATGTCGAGGCCCTCGAAGAGGGCGTAGCCGGAGGCTGACTCGTAGAGGATGAACGTAGCCTGTGGTGATTGGGGGGAGGGTTGGGGTGGGGGAGGATCGTGGTCAGCGCCTGTCTCGCTCGGGTTCGATGCGCGGATCGAGACTCCGTGATGTCTACATCGGCACTCGCGCCGAACCGCGGGGCGAACGCGATCGCGTGCGTCGCGCGAGTCGGCGAGCAGGCCCCCGGCGGCGACGCTACAAAAAAGTGTGCCGCCGCCGACGGTTTCGCCTTCACTCGGAAATGGATTCTCTCTCGTTGAGGGGCGGGCGGGAGGTGGAGACGCACCATCTCTGCAAACACGCGAGTCGCGGCCGGTCAGGGCTCGATGACTACGAGGGGTGTCTCTGTTTCACGCGCGCGTGTTGTCGCGACGTGACGAGTGGCGCTCTTACTTGGGGGCGCGAATTTTGTTTGCGGCTGTGCGGCCGGACATTTCCAAAAGTAGACCGTCGAATCCTTGAGATAATTGGTCGGTCGTAATTTCTTGTTGTTCCCTCTGACGATCGATGCACCGCCCCCCCTTTTGACGGTACTCATCACTTCCGTTGGCGTCGGGGAGCGAGCACGCGTCCGTTCGAGATGCTCCGTCACCGCCTCGTGCGCGCGGGTGGCACGCATGGGTCCGATCCGGCGCGGCCCCTCGCGCTGATGCACGCGGGGACGGCGCTGGGCGTGGAGGATGCCGGTCCTCTGCCCGACGGCACCTCCGACGACGTGACCCGTCGACACCGCGCCGAGACCGCGATCTGGCGGGCGGCGTATCAACCCGCGTATGAACACGTCGCGATGTATCATCGACGCGGATCGACGCGGATCGACGTCGCGCACGCGGTATTCGCCGCGCGTGGCTTCGCCGCGTCCGCGCTCGTCCACAACGTCCGCGCCTTCGCGTCGTCAGCCATTCCCCCGGGGGGACTCGAGCAGGCGCCCGGGGTGTCGGGCGGCGCGGGCGGCGGCGCGCCGGTCTCCCCGTTAAACATCAAGCCCGGCGACCTTCCCAAGCCCAGCGTCTCCCTGAGGGAGAAGAACGCGGGCGAGAGCGGCGACAAGGGAACCGAGGAGGTACCCGTGGAGGTGGATCTGTACGCGTTGGATCGAGCCAAAGCAGAGATTGATCGGCTCCACCGCGAACGTCAGATCCGCGAGGCTCGAGGCATGTACGAGTCCGCCAAGGCCGCCGCGGTGTACACCGCATCCTTCGGACCGTACGCCGTCGCGTGCGCGCGGATGTCGCGCGCCGAGTGGCGCCACGCGATCAAGCATGGGTGGGATCACTTCAAAGACGAAATGTCGCACTACTGGATGGGCACGAAGCTCCTGTGGGTCGAGGTCAAGATCGCGTCCAGGCTCCTGTTCAAGACGTTGCGAGGTGAGCAACTGACGCGGAGGGAGCGAAGGCAGATGACGCGGACCACCGCGGACGTCTTCCGCCTCGTTCCGTTCGCCGCGTTTCTGCTCATCCCGTTCATGGAACTTCTCCTGCCGGTGGCGCTGAAAGTTTTCCCGGGGATGCTCCCGTCGACGTTTCGAAACGACTTGAAGCACGAGGAACAACTAAAGAAGAAGCTCAAGGCGAAGCTCGAGGTAGCCCGGTTCCTCCAGGACACCGTGCGGGTGATGGCGAAGGGTTTAAAGCAGTCCAGGAGCGGGTACACCCGCGACAAGGCGGATAAGTTGTACGACTTTATGAAACGGGTGAGATCGGGCGACGCCACGGTTACCAACGACGACATCTCCAAGTTCGCGACGCTGTTCGGGGACGAGTTCACGTTGGACCACATCTCCCGCGGACAGCTGGCGAACATGTGCAGGTTCGTGGGTATCGCGCCCTACGGTACCGACTTTTACCTTCGCAACCAGCTCTCGCAAAAGCTGCGTAGCCTCAAAAACGACGACAAGGTGATCAAACAAGACGGCATCGGCGCGTTGTCCTTGGAGGAGCTCAAGTCCGCGAACCGCGCGCGGGGCATGCGCGCGGATACCGACGACCGCGCGATCCTCGAGCGGCAGCTGGAGGACTGGCTGGAACTCAGCCTCGAGCGCAAGCTCCCGACTACGCTGCTCATCTTATCCAGGGCGTTTACGATCACCAAGGAGAGGATTCAACCCGCCGCGGAAGGAGAGGAGCCCGCGCCGGTTGGCGCCGGGGACGTCGCGTGGGATCCCGCCGTGGACCTCGACAAGCTCGCCGCGGAGGAGCGCCAATCGGTGGCGCTCAAGGAGATCCAGGAGACACTCGCGTCTCTTCCGGAAGAAGTCGTCGTGTCCGTCACCGAGGAGCGCAACCTCTCGTCGTCGCGCAAGGAACAAGTCGCGCGCAAGCTCGAGTTCCTCGAGCAAGAGGAGGAGCTCATCGAAGAAGAGATCGCCGACCGCAAGCTCGAGGAGGACGGGCTGCGCGCGAAGAAGGAGTCGGAGGCCAAGGCCAAGGCGGAGGTTCTCCAGAAGGAATCCGAGACTTCTTCGGAGATGGTGGTGGACGCTCACGAAAACGTCGTCCAAGCCGAAGCCGCCGCCGCGGCCTCCGAGTTGATAGACCCCGAGCCAGCCGCCGCGGAAAGAGCACCGAAGAAAACGAAGAAGAACTTCGACAGCATCGACAGCGTGTCCATGGACGAGGTCGAGTCCGTCGTCGCGGGACGACGTGCCAAACGCGCGGCTCGACTCAGCCGACTGCTCGCCGCGCTCAGCGGGCTCTCCTCGCTCACCGTCGAGCGCAAGGAACTCGCGGAGCTCGTGCGCAAAGAGCTCGATCTCTACGGCCGGCGTTTACGGCAGGTGCAGACGCAGCTCGACGGGCTGGAGGAGGGCGACGCCATGCGCGTCGCCGCCGCGGTCGCCGCGGAGGGCGACGCCGTCCTCGCCCGGACCATCGAGCAGGAAGGTCTCACCGAGGGGTTACTGTCGCGAGCCAAGAAAAGGCTCGGATGGCGGGATGACCGAGGCATCAAAAAGGACGCCGAGGCAAAAGGAGTCATGGACCTCACCGTTGAGATCACGAAGACGGAGTTGGAAGAGGAGGAGCGGATGGCGTCGCCCGAGGAGCTCATCCCCGACGAATCGGGTCCCGACGTGTTACCGCCGAAATCCGCGGGACCCGGCGACGACGGCGAGACGCTTCCGGATGCTTCCGACGTCGTTCCAGACGAGACGGAGGATGACGAGGATGACTCGTTGAACGAGAAACCCGGGTGGTTCACCGCCGCGTACGACGCGTACCTCTCCGACCGCGTCAACGAGCGCGTGAACAAAATGCTCGCCAGCGTGAAGAAGGACCTTGACGTCGCGGATGGAGTCATCGGAGATAAGCTCAAGGTGCTTGACGCGGACGGCGACGGACGCGTGACGATCGACGAGCTCACCGCTGCGGGCGGGGTGTTGGCGGACCAGCTGGACGAGGAGGACCAAGAGGAGCTCAGGGGCCTGGTCGCCGAGTTGCCGGTCGACGAGCTCGGGCGCATCGGCGTCGAGGACGTGAGCGCGCTGTTGAGCGATATTCTCGCCAGGGAGTTTGAGAGCGGCGAGCTGTTCGAGGATCATCACGACGACGAGGACGAAAAGGCGAGGGCTAAGGAGGTGATCGACACGATACGGACGGAGGGCGCGGCGGTGGTGGGCGCGGCGGTGGGGGAGGTGACGGGTGGGAAGACTGAGACGAAGTAGCCGACACTCACCCACGCCGTTCTGATACTTAGTCTACAAAATCTCCAGTCGTATCCAGTCGTATCCAATCGTATCCAAGCAGTCCAGCCGCAACGGTGAAAGTTCGTTTCTCTCGAGGTTCTACTCAGAGCTCGCCGCGCTCGAAATGGGGACGATGACCCCGGCTGAGCTGAAGCGCGAGCGCGAGGGCTGGTACCTGTATGACTTCGCCAACTCCGCCTTCTTCCAGGCGGCAGCCACGGTGCGTCGCGGCGCGCCGCTACCCCCCTCCACGACTCATCGGTCCGCGTCAGATTTCATAACGCTACTAGCGACCCGACTTTTCTTTCGCTGATCTGTCAATCCCCCGACCCGTCCCCCGCGTCGTGCCACCAGGTGTTCATCCCGTTCCTCGTGGACGGCATCGCGACCAAGTACGCGTGGCAGAGGAGCTCGCGGGACCAGCCTGAGCTGTGCGTCGACCTCGCAGACGACGGCCTTGCGCAGACCAACTGCCGCAGATGCTTCGAGGGGAAAGGCGAGATGGTACAGAACATCGACCCGGTCACGGGCGCGGTGTCCACCGTCGACGTCGACACCCCGCAGCTCCCGGGCGGCATCGACCCGACGTCCTTCCTATTCACCATGATATCCATCAGCGTCCTGTTCCAGGCCATCGCGTTCATCTCGCTCGGAACCCTCGGCGACTACGGAGACTACAGGAAGAAAGGCCTAGTCGCCGCGTCCACGGTAGGAGGCATCGCGACTTGCATGTACGTCATCGTTCCCGCCGACGCGTCTCTTTACTGGCTCGGTGGCGTGTTGATGATCGCCGCGAACGTATCGCTGGGTGTGTCCGTGGTGTTCTACAACTCGTATTTGCCGTTAATGGTGGACGAATCAAAGGAAGTTAAGGATGCGAGTGGTGGCGTGGAGAAGGGAACGAAAAGCGAGCAGGACGTCATCGACGCGCAGGAAGCGGTGAGCTCGGAGATATCGTCCAAAGGGCAGATGGCTGGGTACGTGGGTGGCACGGGCTGTTTGGTGTTGTCCGTGATTGTTCTTTTGGTGTTAACG
>Ga0315315_10004446_pt1 | contig 12922 bp, 11 predicted proteins | sample M140m3416metaG_FD_203699 | JGI IMG/M metagenome (GOLD analysis project Ga0315315, IMG submission 203699) | Ammonia-oxidizing marine archaeal communities from Monterey Bay, California, United States - M1 40m 3416 | ecosystem: Environmental > Aquatic > Marine > Intertidal zone | place: USA...
ACAGGAAATGTAAAAAATAGCATGGCAGCTCCACTTAGAGCAGTTATTGCCCAGACTAAGAGCCCCAATCCACAGGCGTAAGCACAATAAATGCCGGCTAATCGACCTGAACCAATAGATGTCGCAACTGTATTTAAGACATTTGGTCCTGGTATGAGAACATTTAGCATTAAGAAACCCAGTGCGGGTAAAAATGCAGTTAATAATTCAATATACTCATTCATGATGATTTATATAAAAAAATATTCTGCATAATTATACGGATTTTTTATAAAACTGATCCATAACAATCTGACTTTCTGGTAACGTTGAACCACCATCGACTACCAATGTTTGTCCAGTGATATAAGAAGCTTCTTTAGATGCAAAAAATAACATTGGATAAGCAATATCTTCTGGAGTACCAAAATTGCCAATTGGAATACACTTAGCCATTTCATCCAAATCAGCTGGCTCAGCCAACTCAGACATAGCTGATGTCAAGATATACCCGGGCTCAATTCCGTTAATTGTAATGTTTTCTCTGGCATACTCTAATGCAGCAGTTTTGATAAATGCATTCATACCACCCTTGGACATTGCGTAATGTGCAGTGCCTGGCATAGCTACTTTAGGACCTGTAACAGAAGAAGTTACGATTATTCGGCCAAAACTTTGCTTTCTAAAAAATGGCACACAAGCTTTAGTTAACCAAAACGCAGCTTTCATATTGACTGAAAGTGTTTCATCTAATGCATCATCTGACAATTGATCAATTGTTTTTTGACCAAAAACTGCCGCATTGTGTATCGCTATATCTATTCGCCCGTAATACTTGATTGTCTTTTCAACCATATCTTTAATATTTTTGTTCTTTCCTACATCACATTGAATAAAAGTAGCTTCACCACCCTCATCTTTGATGTTCCGCATTATCTCCTCACCATTCTTAGAGGATCTTGTAGCGATAATGATTGAAGCGCCATTCTTAGCAAAAATTTTTGCAATAGCCGCACCAATACCTTGCCCTGCTCCAGTGACAATTGCCACCTTACCATTTAGATCAACAAACATAATTTACTCCGCAAATACATTTTACTTGATTGAAATATTTTGGCCCGCCAGCCATCCTAAAGTTAAAGCTGTCAGCAACCCATTACCCGAAAGATATCCAGAAACATCCGGCCCAGAAACTCCACACGCCGCTCCTCCTCCCGCAAACAAATTACCAATAGATTTGCCATCCATTTTTAAAACTTGCGCTTTACTATTAACAATAAGTCCCCCTTGGGTATGAAACAAAGCTCCAGTAACTTTAATTCCAAACAGTTTATTTTCTGAATCTAATTCACGTTTAAATTTTCTCCCAAAAGGATCTAACTTATCTTTTCTTGTATAACATTCTACGTCTTGTAAAGTTTTCTTAAAGCCATCTCTATTTATACCAATAATATCTGCTAAATCACTTGCATTCTTACCAGTTTTAATTGCTCCAGACTTAAAAGCCTGAATGTAGTCTGGAAACTCTTTTCCTAAAGAATGCAATTTTTCATCATATATCGCCCACGCCACCTGACCAGGTTGAGCTAAAACATGAACACTTTGTTCGGAATACCCCTCATTTTCATTACTGAATCTACACCCCTTTTGATTTACTTGAATTCCTCCTTCCATCATTAGTGCCCAAGTAATTAACACACCATGAGGAGTAGCAACGGAACCATGACCCTGGTAACCACTCATATGTTTTATTTTGGCATTTAACTGCTCACCCCATAAAACAGCATGACCCTGATTGCCCGAATGGCCAAAATATAATGCATCACTCATTTCCGGAATATGCTTTTTAACAAGTTCTTTATTCGCTCCATAACCATTACAAGCTAATATTAAATTACCACATTCAATAAATTCATGCGTGCCGTTAGGTCGCGTTACGCGTAAACCTTGAACCAGATCATTGCACATAAAAATAGTATCCACCAAACAATTAGTTGAAAGAGAAATACCCTCGCGTTCAGAAGCTGCCTGCAGCCGATTAATAAGACCCGAACCAGTTTTTTCTTTAACAGCATGCATTCGATGAAAAGCATGGCCTGGGTACAAAAAACTATCTAAAACACACCAATTGATATCATGTTTTAAGGTAAGCCAATCTAAGACCTTACCACACTGATAAGCAACAATATTAGATAACTCTTTATTTTGCCTTCCATTTGCTTTCTTATTTATGTCCTCTTCAAAAACTTCGGCACTGTCGCTTATCCCTTTTGCTTTTTGTGCCATTGTACCTGCAGCAGGAATAAATCCTGAAGACAGCGAGGTTGAGCCACTAGGCGTAGCATCTCTTTCGAGAATTATAACATCATCGGTTTTCTCTTTGGCAGCCAGTGCTGCTGTTAACCCACATGCCCCAGCCCCAACGATTGCAACTTCAACATATGACTGAAAGGTTATTCCATCCGAGGACTCAACAGACGCAATTATATTATTATCATGAATCATAGAATCACTATGGCACGTTATCAACGCAAGTCCACAGGCCAAGGATATTTAGATAAACTATTTGCAGTTATTTGAACAATAAGCAAATACTGGAATAACAATCAAATTATAAAAAGGGCAACAAAATGAAAATTTGGTATCAAAGTTACGTTGATTACGAAAATGGCAAATCTTATTGGGATGAATTACAAACCCATTTAAACAATACAAAAAGCCCAGATACGCAAATTAATATTAGAGGAATTACACCTTATGACAATTATGCTCATCCATTGGTTGAATTTCGATGCGCACGCGAAATGATATGCAACGCCATAAAAGCTGAAAAAGAAGGATATGATGCTTTTATTATTGGTCATTTTCAAGATGCAGGTTTATACGAGGCACGAACTGTGGTCGATATTCCGATTATAGCGCTTGGGGAAGCAACGATGTTATATAGCTGCCAACTAGGTCAACGTTTAGGTATCGTGACTATAAACCCTCGTTTTATTCCATGGTTCCATCACCAAATTGCAAAATATGGCTTGAAAGAACGTGTCGTAGGTATTCATTCAATGACTTTTGAACCTGGTCAAATATTAAAAGCATATGGTTCAAACGACAAAGCCGAGGAAGTAAGGCAACTATTCGAAGAACAAGGCAAACCACTAATAAAATCAGGAATCGACGTTATTATACCTGGAGGTGGTATACCAATGTTACTATTTTCTAAGTTTTTTAATCATAACATCGATACGGCACCAGTTATCAACGGCATACCAATCGCGGTTAAAATGGCGGAAATGGCTGTCACTTTAAAGAAACAAACTGGCCAAGGAGTCAGTCGAAATTCCGATTATGCAAAAGCACCAGATCAAATAATTGAGGAGTTTTTAACTAATCCAAAAGGGTTATAAAACTATTTAAACATCGCCATTATTTCAGCACAAGTCTTCACATCTGATACAGTAGAAAGATCCAAAATAGCATTATGATGAATATCTGCAGAAAAAGCTGCACAACCATCCGATAGAATAGTTGTACCAAAACCCAAGACGTGAGCATTTCTTGCAGTGGATGCAACCCCTCCATTAGTTACAATTCCGCCCACGATCAAATTCTTAATATTCAACTTGTTTAACAACCATTCTAATCTAGTCATATAAAAGGCAGAATAAGCAATTTTTTCTATTAGATAATCTGGAACACCCAATTCATCAACTAGCTGATTACCCCATGAACCGGCAGCAAAATCTCCTTTTGATAAGAAAGGTCGGATCTTTTTTAAGTGCTCAGCAATCATTGGTTCACCTTGCTCATCTGGAACCAAGGTAAATTGTGTCGAAATAATAGGATAACTCAACTTTCTGAACATCATTGCTAATGGCGCAATCGTTTCAGGCAAGATTGAGATCTCTTTTGAGAATTTTCCGGCGCGCCCGTAAGCACCTCTTGCATGAATAAAGTCATTTTGAAGATCCACTAAAAGTAAAGCAGTTTTTTGTGTAAACACAATTTTACTCCTCGCACCATCTGATTAGTAAATTCCCAATATGATCAACTTCACCATACATATTTGGCTCTATAAAAATAGTTGTATCCGGCTGCTCTAACAAGGCCGGTCCAATAATTGTTCCCCCAATTGGTAAATCTAAGCGCTCATAAATTTTTGCACTAACCTGAACTCCATCACACCAAATTAAACGAGTTTCGATTTGGCACTCTTCTACACTTTTTGAAGAGATTGAAGCCATTGATGATAAATCAAGCTTAGGTCTATTTCCGATAACAGCTACCCTTAAGTTAATTACTCTCGCATCTATACCAGGGAGCAATCTACCATAGGTTTCAAGATAGATTTTATCAAAAGCCTTTTTGATTATTTCTTTACTCAAAGTCTGCAAGTTTACAGATAATGGCACACAAATAGAATGTGTTTGACCAACATACAACATATCCAATTCAAACACACGTGACAAACCATCCAAACTATTTTTTGATTCACTCAAAATATTCTCAAACGTTGAGGCTTGCTGATTCATTCTTTTTTTCAGTTGATTGATATCCAAATCATCAAGTAGGGTATTTACCGTCTGCACAGTATCAACTCGCATATCAGCCACCACACACCCTAAAGCTGACGTTACACCAGGGTATAATGGTATCAAAGATGCCCCCAAACCAATTTCTTTCATCAATGCACCAGAGTGAAGAGAGCCACCACCACCAAACGGCATGATAGCAAAGTCTTTTGGATCATGACCACGCTCTACAGAAACTAACCTAATTGCTCCCGCCATTTTAGCGTTAGCCACTCTTACAATTGCATCAGCAGCTTCAGGAACACTTAATCCCAGCGGCTTGGCAATTTTAGCATCAACCGCTTGCCAGGCAGCGCTGATATCAAGTTCTTTGAGCTTCCCCCCAATTGGTCGTTTAGGATTAATTCGTCCAAGTAGGAGGTTTGCATCGGTCACTGTTGGACGATCATTACCAAGCCCATAAGAGACCGGTCCTGGATCAGATCCAGCACTTTCAGGACCTACTGTTAATAAGCCACCCTGATCAATATTAGCGATAGAGCCACCACCTGCTCCAATCGTGGAAATTTCAACCATTGGTGTCCTCACCACCATACCAAAAGCTATCTCAGTTTGCGCCGCTAACGTAATTTGCCCCTTGTTAATCAGAGAGACGTCAAAAGACGTCCCTCCCATATCACAAGTTATAATATTGAGGAAACCAGCTTCAGAACCAATATACTGCGCTGCTTTCACTCCAGCAGCAGGGCCAGAAAGTGCTGTTCTTACGGGAAATTGTGCTGCTAATTTGACATCAACAAGACCGCCATTTGATTGAACTATTAAAACATCGGATGATGTACCTTTATTTGATAGGCCAAGTTTTAATTTGTCCAAATAGTTAGCCACAACAGGTTGCAAATAAGAATTTAATGTGCCCGTTGAACATCTTTCAAACTCTCTTATTTCAGGTAGTATTTCTGTTGCTGCCGTTACATATGGATTTGGCCATATATCTCTAACTATTTGCGCAGCGATTGTTTCATTCTTTAAATTAGCAAACCCATTTATAAAAAAAACGCAGACTGCTTCGCATCCCAGTTCTAACAAATTGATTGCGGCAGCTTTAACCTCCTCCGTATCAACTGGTATATTTATCGTTCCATCAGCCAAGGTGCGCTCATTAACTTCTAATCGCAGATCTCTTGATACAATTGGTTCAAACATACCCCAAAGGCCCCAGGTACTTGGACGATCTCTGCGACGCATTTCTAAAACATCACGAAAACCTTTAGTGGTAATAATACCCGTTTTAGCACCTTTTCGCTCCAATAAGGCATTGGTTCCAACCGTTGTTCCATGAACAACAGTGTTAATCTCATTAAAAAGTTTTGCCCCCTTTTCAATTCCCTCAATAAATCCAACCGATTGATCACCTTTGGTCGAAGCAACCTTACTAATTGAGACAACGCCAGATTCTTGGTCTAGCACAAAAACATCGGTAAACGTCCCTCCAACATCCACTCCAACTAATTTGCTACTTTTCTTTTGAATTTTCATAGTTTTTTTTCTGTAACATACCCAAGTTGCACATCATGATCACGAGCTCGCTTGCTCCGATCTAACGGATTACCATACCCTCCTCCACCTGGCGTATCTATTCTTACACTCTGTCCACGTTTCAACTTTACACCAACAATTTTTGAAACCATTTTTGGGTTCGTTGGGCCGTCGTCACCTTCATATGTAAAAATATTTTTGCTAGCTTCCTTTCCACCTACAACTCCCTTTGGAGAAAACTTACCCCGCTCACCAAATAAAAAAGCATCAGCGCTTTTTTCCAAAAGTTCAATTTCATAGGTCGCTCCTAAACCACCCCGAAATTTCCCATCACCACCTGAATTAGGCCTCAGAGCCCACTGATTAAATTTTATTGGATAAGCTGCTTCAAGAATTTCTAATGGCGGTATAGTGGCAGTTGATATCGGTGCATTACCGTGATTCAAACCGTCACCTAGGGGATGGCCACCATGACCACCACCAAAAAAAGAGAACATTACCCACCTTTGACCATTTTCGCGATACCCAGCAATCGAAAGAGCATTTATCGTCCCATACGCACAGCCATTAGATCTTTCGGGAGCAATTTTAGCCACAGCTTGAAATATCACATCAATTAACCTGAGAATTGTCTCAGTGTATCCTCCAACAGGCTTTGGTGCGAGTGCTGCTAAAAGCGAATTTTTCTCAACAATAAAATCGACTGGCTCCAAAACCCCAGCGTTAGCTGGAACATCCCCAAAAATATGTTTTAAGGCGACATAACACGCTGCTATAGTGGTAGAACGCGAAATGTTGACTGGACCACTACATTGGGCAGAAGACTGACCAAAGTCCAAAAGCATTTTGTCTCCTTCAATTTTTAACCTTAGATTTATTTTTAACGGCTCATCTACAATCCCATCGTTATCTAAAAAATCTTCAGCAATAGTCTCTCCATCTGGCAATGCTGATATGTAGGCACGCATCATCTTTGAAGCTCGCTCTTTCAATTCAGATAAAGCAGATTTGATTGTGTCATCACCATATTGATCTAACAAAGAATTAAGTCTTTTGTTGCCCAGATCTAAGGCATTGATTTGAGCATTAAGATCACCAAATACAGAAAGTGGTAGCCGAGAATTTGCCTGCAATATATCAACAATATCTTGTTGTAACACTCCAGCTTTAAAAAGCTTTACTGGAGGTATTAGCATGCCTTCTTGAAAACTTTCGGTTGCAATTGGATTATAATTACCCGGTACATTACCCCCAACATCGTGCCAATGCCCAACCGATGCTAAATAACAATAAACAGATCCATTTCTAAAAAAAGGTTTCACAAGCCTAAAATCAGACAAATGAGTACCACCTTCATAAGGATCATTAAAAATATAGATATCACCATCAACTAGATCACCATCAGTGTAAGCTTTCTCAATTACGGCTTTAACAGCAAACGCCATTACTCCGACAAAGATTGGCAACCCCGACTTACCTTGAACCAGGGTATCTCCATTTTCAGCATCATAAATACCATGAGACGCATCATGGGCTTCAGCAATTATTGGATTAAAAGCAGACCTAAATAAAGTAGCGTCCATTTCATCCGCTATCTGTTCTAGTCGTCCGTTTAGAATTGCTAGAGTAACCGCATCTATCATTTGGATTGACCCTTTGAACCGTCATATTTCTTACCGTTTTCCAACAAATCATCAGTTCCGATAATTTTATTCAATTCATGAAAATCAACCATTTTATCCAACCAGTTAGACGTTGATCCATCAAGCAAAAGCTTATTAAAAAATTTCTGTGTGGCATAGGTCTGGGCTCTTACTAATCCTCCTGGAAAAATAACAATATCATAGCCAATTTTTTTCAATTCTTTAGCTGTTAACAGAGGTGTTTGACCACCTTCAACCATATTCGCCAACAAAGGTAATTTTGATCCAAGACGACTAACTATCAACTCCATATCCTCGATTGATTTAGGGGCTTCGACAAATAAAACATCTGCCCCTGCGTCTGCGTACTGCTCTGCTCTGTTCAAAGCGCTTTCCAGACCCTCAACTGCAATAGCATCAGTTCGAGCAACGATAAGGGTATTTTCATTTTTTCGCGCATCTACCGCAGCATGTACTTTTCCGCACATCTCATTGCATTCAATCAGTTTCTTTCCTTGTAGATGTCCACATCTTTTTGGATACGCCTGATCTTCCAATTGTATCGCCGAAGCTCCCGCTCTCTCAAACTTTCTAACGGTTCGTTGAACATTTAATGCATTTCCATATCCGTTATCAGCATCAATCATTACGGGAATTTTTATCCTATCACAGATTAGCTCTAATGTACTTGCTATTTCTCCAACAGAAGCCAATCCCACATCAGAGCGACCCAACTTAGTATAAGAAATGCTAGCACCTGACAAATAAACTCCCTTAAACCCTGCTTGTTCAGCTAATAACGCTGATAAAGCATCATAAACACCAGGTAATAACAAGGTTTCAGATCTTTTGAAGAGGTCTCCAAATTTCAAACTCATTGTATTATCTTTTCTTTGGCAAAACGCTTTTCAAGATGTGGAACCAATCCCCCAGCTTCAATTAATTTTAACAAAAATTTTGGCATTGGCTCACATTTTATAATTTTGGCTTCTTCAATTAACTCTAAGAGACCCGTTTCTATTTTTAAGTTAGCTCTATTTCCTGACTGGACAACATCACTAGCATTACCAATTAATACCGGCAAACCTAAGTTTATAGCATTTCTATAAAAAATTCCAGCGAATGACTTTGCTATTACTGCTTTAATTCCTAGATACTTCAATGCCTGAGCTGCTTGTTCTCGCGATGAACCCACGCCAAAATTCTTGCCAGCAATCAGAATATCTCCAGGTTTGACATTTGATGCAAACAACGGATCCAATGCTTCTAGACAATGTGAAGCCAGGACCTCTAACTTACTACTCATAAACCTTCCTGGAGCAAGAATATCGGTATCGATATCATTTCCAAAACACCACACCAAACCCGTATTACTCATATTTACCCTCAATAAAGTGCCTAGGATCGGTAATACAGCCAGTGATTGCAGAAGCTGCCACAGTATAAGGTGAACCTAAATAAACTCCAGATGATAACGCTCCCATTCGACCTTGAAAATTTCGAGCAGTTGATGAAACGCAAATTACATCCGCATCAAGCCGCTCGGAACCATATCCAGCGCAAATTCCGCATGAATTAGGTAAAATCGTAGCACCAGCATCTTCAAAAACTTTCATTATTCCTTCATCTTTTGCTAAGTTCTGATCTTTTTTTGAAGCGGGCGCGACGAGCAATCTTACTCCAGAAGCGAGTTCTTTACCTTTTAAAATATTAGCTGCCATGCGTAGATCAGACATTTTTGCTCCTGTACAAGCTCCAATATAAGCTACATCAACTGCAATTTTCTCTTCTTCAGTAATATTTCTTGAATTTGCTGGAGAATGTGGCGCTGCAATCTGAGGAACCAAATCATTTGCATTGAATGAGAATGAATCAAGGAAATCAGCGTCCTCATCCGATTCCCAAAATTCAGTTTCAATATTGGCAATCCCAACATTTTCTAAGTACCTCTTAGTAGTTATATCCGGCTTTATAAGACCAGCCTGCCCACCTAATTCAGCAGTCATGTTAGAAACGGTCATCCGTTCCTGCATGCTCAAGGAAGAAATTGCCGAGCCAGTATATTCAACGGCTTGATATTTCCCTCCGTCCATACCTAATCGACCACAAGTATAAAGCATCATATCTTTAGCCGTTACAAATTCATTGAGTTGTCCAGACCAATCAATTTTTATCGTTTCTGGTACTTTAATCCAGATTTCACCAGTAGCCAGCACTCCAGCCATCTCAGTTGCACCAATTCCAAACATATATGCCCCAAATGCTCCTCCAGTGGGAGAATGACTATCCCCCCCAACAACAAACATCCCTGGCTTCAAATGTCCATTTTCTGGAACAACTACATGACATATTCCCATTTGGTCATAAAAAGCTTGAATATTATTTGACTTAACCCAGTCACGTGTCAATTTTTGAATAGCTTTGGTTTCGGAATCAAACTCAGGCACATAGTGATCACTAACTACTACTATTTTTTTTGAAGACCATACGCCCACACCCAAATGATCTAAAATTGGTTTCACGCGTCGTGGACCACCAGAATCATGAATCATTGCTAAATCAATTTTAGCAACCTCGATCTCACCGGGCGTAACATAATCTTTGCTACATGCCTTTGATATGATTTTCTGCGCAAGAGTTTGACCCAAAACAGAATACCTACCGCCCAAAACTGGGGAGCCAAAGGGCAATCTGCGGAAAGGCTATTATCAAGCCAACGAGAATCATAGCACACGCCATAAACGGAACAGCAGAAAGATAAATATCACGCATAGTTGTCCCCGGAGCAGACACACCTTTCATAACAAACAATAGCAAGCCAAATGGAGGTGTAGTAAAGCTAATTTCTAAAGCTAATAAAATAATTACCGCAAACCATATTAAATCAAATCCCAAAGTCTGCGCCAGAGGAAAGAAAATTGGAACAGTCAGTAGCATCATTGATAATTGGTCCATAAACATGCCCAAAATAAGCAAAATGCCAAACATAATCAACAACATCACGACAGGTGCTAGATCAAATTGAGTGGCCCATTTAATCAAGCCAGAGCTCGCACCTGAAAATGCCAATAATTGAGAGAACGTGGCTGAGCCAAAAATTATTAACAACGCCATCGTTGTAACCTTTAAAGCTCCATTAACTGAATTCTTAAACCCTTCCCAAGTTAATTTTCCATATAAAATTGCTAATGCTAATACACCCAAACATCCGAAAGCCGCAGACTCTGAAGGAGTAGCCCAGCCATTTAAGATAAGTAAGATAACACCAACAACAATTGACATCATGGGAAGCACATCAAAGAATAGCAATTTTAGTTTTTCAACCAACGTGCTTTTGTCCACTTCATAAGATGGCGCAGCTTCAGGATCCCATAGGCACATCCCGAGAATTAATATAACATAAAACCCAGCTAACATTAGACCAGGCACAACCCCAGCAATTAGTAACTTACCAACATCCAAATTTGCTAATGTTGCAAGTAATACAGCGAGAGCAGACGGTGGGATCAGCATTGCCAAACCGCCAGTACCTAAAATAGGTCCAATTGCCATATGTTTTTTGTAGCCACGTTTTTGCATCTCTGGAACCATAAGAGACCCCAACAAGGCAGTAGCGCCTAATGAAGACCCAGAAAGAGTGGCAAAAGCAGTTCCTCCAGCAACAGTCACAAAAGATAACCTACCTGGGATTCGTCCCATCAATCGGTCAACAGCCGAAAACATTTTGTTTGCCAAGCCAGTATGAAAAAAGATTTCACCCATCAGGAGAAACATTGGTACTGGCATGAGATTGAAGGAAGTAACAGTAGGAAGAGCATTGTTAGTTAATTGACCAATCCCTCTTGACATTTGACGAAGCAAATCTCCACTTCCTCCCATAAAATATGTAGCTCCAACCATATTGGCAGCTAAGAATGCCAGAGCAACAGGAACTCCCAAAAACATGAAAAATAATATCATTCCTAACAGGAAAGAAAGAGCAATGTACCAATCCATTAAAGTATCTCGCTATCTACTAGGCTACACTTGTTTCTATTCATGAACACCAGCCTCGCCTGTGTGCATTGTTTCACTTCCAAAAATAAAACGCACAAAATTTAGAGCCATCAAAGAAAAACAAATTGGCATTGATATTAACAATAACCATTTAGGCATATCCAAAGAACGCATATCAGCGTCACCATAATTATACGCCTTTAGCGTATTTGAGCCAGAGTACCAAACCAAAAATAAACAAATAATCAAACACAATACCGCGATGAATCTTGAATAAATTTTTGATTGCTTCGAAGGTAGTGCAGCGGTCAACATTTCAATAAAAACATGACCTCTTATACGAACTAGCCAGGGCGATGCAGCCATCACAATATATAACAAACCATATTCCGAAAATGTAAAAATATGAGAAGATCCAGTAAGATTAAATGACCTTAATGTTGCTTGGATAACGATAGCGAACATTATCACCACTAGGTACATACCAGCCAAAATGGCAAGAAGATTACATATTTTATCGATTAATCGCATTATAAGTCTCTATGTATTTTGGCATCGATAAAAATCGATGCCAAAATATCAAATATCACGTCAAAAATTAAGGTGTGTAATGCTTACGAAGTGCATCATAGGTTGTTGTATCTCCCAATGCATCCAAACGACCTTTCATACGACCCCAAGCAGCATCATCCGCCATTTTAAGATATTTTGCACCACCTTCTGCGCTGTGGGCAACAAACTCCATACCTCCAGCTTTTAAAGCTGCTGCTTCTGCAACAACATCAGCTTGCCGATCATTATAAGACTTCTCTTCCCACTCTATTACAATATTTTGAATCAACTCCTGAGATTCAGTAGATAATGAGTTCCAGCTATCTTTATTAAAAATTACACCAATATCAGTGTTATAAAATTGTGGATCCACCCGATATTTCATAAATTTATCCCATTTCAGATCCATTAATCCTATCGAGGTCCAAGCAGCTGCATCTACCACACCTTTTTCTAAAGCGGCATATACTTCCGTAGCTGGCATTCCAGCAGTAGTCGCATTCATAGCCATGAAAAAAGCATGATATATTGGATTGTCACGTAATTTCACACCACTTAGATCCAAAACTCCATCAGCTCCAAATTTTGGCTTCTGGGAATTATAAATATGGAATTGGACACCACCGTCAATCCAACCAAGATGACGAACATTGAAGCGTTTTTGATGCGCAGCATCCATTAAAG
>Ga0315315_10004448_pt1 | contig 12920 bp, 10 predicted proteins | sample M140m3416metaG_FD_203699 | JGI IMG/M metagenome (GOLD analysis project Ga0315315, IMG submission 203699) | Ammonia-oxidizing marine archaeal communities from Monterey Bay, California, United States - M1 40m 3416 | ecosystem: Environmental > Aquatic > Marine > Intertidal zone | place: USA...
CCTGTTGTCATCAAATGTGAAGTTCCAGAAATTCTCTTCTAGATACGCACATGAGCTAAATAAGTTTCCTTCAAGTTTGTGAACATTTTACACAAACATAAAAAAGGCACTTCTAAAATTAATTATTGTCTCTCAAAACATCCCTTGTCAGGGCTAAATGTGGACCTAGGATTTCCATCCAAATCAATCGAAACATCTGTTGCTTCAAAAGGAGGTATCGACGAAACACCATTCCAAATCGTACTGTTTCCTTCAAGTCTGAAGTTTCTGTTTAATTCTGATTGAAATGGAGGTGCTTGATCCAGTGTACAATCCGAATCAATGAGATTATATGGGAAATCTTCATCCTGAACATCTAAGGCACAAGATTGAAAGATTGGTGTTGAATAATCACTGGGAACCAAGATGCTCGAAACAAGCTCATCAACATCATTTAATGAAGCATTATTCCCCCATATAATACAATTTTTAAACTCAGTTTCTGGATGAAATGGCCGATTAATAATCCCTTCAACACTCTCATACCAATCATTTACATACACTGATGCGCCTTGTCTAAAAGATCCATTGGACCAATAATTCGCAAAGGTAGAGAGGTGCAAGATTATTTTACCTCCTAAAGTAAATGCGCCACATGTCTCACCACAATCAGTAAACAAATTATTTACCCCTTTAATAGAACCGCCTTGTGAAAGCAATCCAACAGCGGACATATTTGAAATTTCCGTATTGGAAATATTTAAAGCGAAATCGGAACCCACAGCCACGCTATCCACCCAAACACCTACTGTACCATTTTTAAACACAGCGTGATTTATTGAAGAATTCGCAGAGCGATCAAGCCAAACTCCTCCTCGACTAACAGTATAGTAGACATTCTCCCCTTCATATTCAAATTCAATGGGGAATTCGAGTCCCCATTGTCCAGGATAATTTGAATATGAATCTTCTAGTCTGTCACCTTGGAAAACAACCTTATCTTGCAAAGTTCCTTCGATATGAATGCTACCTCCTTGTACCCAAATTCCACTTCCTGGATGCACATAAACTTCTGCGCCTGCCTCTATGGTCAATGAACAACCAGGCTGAACTCGAATAGGGCCATAAATAACATGAGGTAAATCACTCGTCCATATCTCATCACATTCTAAAATATTGTCGGGGGGATTACTGGAATCGAACCAATTCCCTGGTTGATAATGAAATGAAGCATTTCTTCCGTAAGCGATTAAGGCCACAAATTGATCAGATCCATTTGTCCTAAATCGAATTCTGTCCTGATTAATAAATGCAGATGTACTGCTTGTTGGATCTACAGTGACCTCAACGAAAATATACAAACTGTCTTGGGGCAATATTGTTACATCTTGCAGTTGCGTTAATGGGGCCCCTAACTCATTAATTCCTTGACCGTCAATGTTTATCCTATAGTCGCTTCCCAATCCATCCTCTAGTTGAATTTTGTCGATTAACAAAGCTTGATCGTGGGGGTTTTTAACAGTCAAGTAATAACTAACAGACCCAATCGTCGTGAAAACTGAATCGAATAAAAGTGTGTCTTCAGAAAATTCTAGAAGTGAATAGGGGTCTGACGTGTAGTTGATTTTTGTACAACCATTGAGCGTCAACATAAATATGCATACAACAGATAAATATATATAGACAACGATTTTACTCATGATGCAAATATCAGCCGCTTTACTTTAGGTCTAAAATAAGATTTACACATAAGAAATATTTGGACGATACGCACATGCGTATTACCCAAGATATCCTTTAAGAATTCTACTTCGACTGGTGTGTTTAAGTCTTCGTATCGCCTTCTCTTTAATTTGGCGGACACGTTCACGCGTCAAATCAAACCTTTCTCCGATTTCTTCAAGCGTCATCGGGTGTTCTCCATTCAGCCCAAAATAAAGACGGATAACATCAGCTTCTCGAGGCGTTAGCGTACGAAGAGACCGTTCAATCTCTTTGCGCAAGCTCTCAGTCATTAATTCATCATCAGGCGAAGGAGAATCACCCAAACGCAGAACATCATACATCGTACTTGAACTCTCGTCACCCTCTTTAAGAGGAGCGTCCATACTGACGTGACGACCAGCATTCTTTAAAGATTGCTTCACTTCATCTAGAGTCATGTCAAGAGATTCTGCGAGCTCTACCGCGGTAGGAGGTCTTTCGAATTCTTGCTCAAGACGCGCAAAAGCTTTGTTAATCTTATTAATCGATCCGATTTTGTTAAGAGGAAGGCGTACTATTCTACTCTGCTCAGCAAGGGCTTGAAGAATACTTTGACGAATCCACCAAACGGCATATGATATGAATTTAAATCCACGGGTTTCATCAAAACGTTGTGCCGCTTTAATAAGGCCTAAGTTTCCCTCATTGATTAAGTCAGGAAGAGAAAGTCCTTGGTTTTGATATTGTTTAGAGACAGACACTACGAAACGTAAATTGGCTTTTGTCAGTTTTTCAAGAGCAACTTGATCTCCAGCTTTAATCTTACGCGCTAATTCAACCTCTTCTTCCGCAGTAATCAAATCAACGCGACCGATTTCTTGGAGGTATTTATCTAGCGACGCGGTCTCCCTATTGGTGACTTGTTTCGTTATTTTTAGCTGCCTCATGTGCTTTATTTATCCTTTATGCCAAACAATACTCTATAACGCAAAATTGAAGGACTTTCGTCTTTCAACTTTACTGCTTATTAATCACGATTTCTTCTTTCACGACGATCTCCTCTATCTCCTCTATCTCCTCTGTCGCGACGGGGTCTTTCAGCAGGCTCAACAAACCCTTCAGGTTTGTCAAGGATCGCTTTACGACTCAACTTAATCTTACCCGTTTTCGGGTCACGACCTACAACTTTAAACTTCACTTTCTCTCCTTCCTTAAGGACATCCTCAACCTTGTCAACACGTTTCCATTCAAGCTCACTTACGTGCAACAAACCATCCATACCAGGCAGAACTTCAACAAAGGCCCCATAAGGCATGATTGTTTTCACCTTACCTTCATAAATCTCACCGATTTCAACAGTTGGAGGGAACGCGATTTGCTTAATGCGTGTCACAGCATCTTCAATCGAAGCTTTATCTGAAGCAGCAACCTCAACACGGCCTTCTCCATCAATATCTTCAATAGAAATATTTGTGTTTGTATCTGCTTGAAGTTCCTGAATGATTTTTCCTCCAGGACCGATAATTGCACCGATGGCATCTGCAGGAACGTTGAAAGCAACGATTCTTGGAGCATGCTCTTTGAAATCTTCACGTGGCTTATCTAAAACCTTAAGCATCTCACGACGAATATGATGACGCCCCTCACGCGCTTGCTCTAGAGCTTCTCTTAAAACATCCATACTTATTCCCTGGATTTTCATATCCATTTGACAAGCCGTGATACCATCTTCGGTACCTGTTATTTTAAAGTCCATGTCACCGAGGTGATCTTCATCTCCGAGGATGTCACTGAGGATTGCATACTTGCCAGATTCCTTGTCAGTAATCAATCCCATTGCAATACCTGAAACGGGTGCCTTAATTTTAATGCCACCATCCATGAGCGCAAGCGTTCCTGCACATACTGTTGCCATTGAAGAAGAACCATTTGACTCAAGTATCTCAGAAACCAACCTAATGGTGTATGGACATTCTTCAACTGGAGGCAATACATGTTTGAGCGCACGCAAAGCAAGATTTCCGTGACCTACTTCTCTTCGGCTGGTGCCGCGAAGGGGTCTCTCCTCTCCTGTAGAAAATGGTGGGAAGTTATAGTGAAGTAAGAACTTTTCAGTTTTACGTACCAACGCACTGTCTATTAACTGTTCATCTTGCTTTGTACCAAGCGTTAAAGTCGTTAATGATTGTGTCTCACCACGCGTGAAGAGCGCCGATCCATGACAACTAGGCAGGTAATCGACTTCTCCCCATATCGCACGTATGTCGGTTGTTGAACGTCCATCAAGACGAACTCCTTCTAAAAGAACCAAATCTCTGATTGCTTTCTTCTCTACATCGTGAAGGTAAGCTTTCAGCATAAATGCCTTCTCCTTTGCCTCTTCATCTGAAAGTGTCGATACGAATTCAGCTTTAATCGCTTTAAAAGATGCTTTTCTTTCAACTTTAGATTTGCCTTTTTGAGCAGCCTCATACATTTTAGGGTATAAGGTGTCAAAAACCTTTGCCTTCAGAACATCATCGTGATCTTCATGAGAATATTCACGACTTGCACCATATTTACCTACTGTTTTTGCCAATTCTATTTGAGCTTCACACTGAGTAGTGATCGCTTTTGAAGCAGCTTCAATAGCGTCAACCATTTCTGCCTCACTTACTTCAGACATCTCTCCTTCTACCATGACAATACTGTCAATCGTACCCGCAACCATCAAGTCAATGTCAGCTATTTCTAATTCTGAGCGATAAGGATTGATAATGAATTCACCATTAACGCGTGCAACTCTAACCTCAGAAATAGGGCCATTAAATGGCACATCACTTACAGCAATACAAGCGCTTGCAGCTAATCCAACCAAACTGTCTGGCAAAACATCTTCGTCAGAAGACATCAGCTGAACCATTACTTGTGTTCCCGCATGATAATCAGAGGGGAACATCGGACGAAGCGCTCTGTCTACCAAACGCATTACTAACACCTCTGAATCAGATGGACGTGCCTCACGCTTGAAGAATCCACCAGGGAATCTACCGGCGGCAGCATATTTCTCTCTGTAATCAACTGTTAGTGGGAGGAAGTCCACTTCATCTCTTGCGTTATCACTACTAACTATTGTCGCAAGGAGCATTGTTTTGCCACAACGTAGAACAATAGAGCCGTCAGCTTGTTTTGCAAGCTTTCCAGTCTCAAGGCTGATCTCGCGCCCGTTGCCGAGATCAATGGTTTGGTTATTTACCGTGTAATTCATTTCTTTTTTTTATATCTCACTCTGCAATTTGCTTAATTAACGCACAAACACGGTGTTAAACACTCCGCATTCTTTTTAGCAAAAATCAAGCCAAGTAATTCGGTTTTGGATAAATGACAGAACACAAATAGGTACAAGTAAAATATTACTCGATTTGTTAGACGTGATCTTGTCAGCATTAAATTAGCGACGTAGCCCTAATTCTTTAACGATAGCACGGTATCTCGTAATATCTTTACTTATTAAGTAATCAAGTGCTTTACGACGTTTTGCAACCAAAGCGATAAGCGCACGTTGCGTGCTAAAATCTTTTCTGTTACTCTTAAGGTGATTTGTAAGATGATTAATCCGGTAAGAGTACATGGCAACTTGTGCCTCTGGAGAACCTGTATCGGCAACTCCTTTTCCGTGCTTTTTGAAGAATTCTTTCTTCTTTTCAGTATCTAAATAGTACATGGCGAAATCTTTTGATGTTCGTTATGCGAATAAAAATTAAAGCGCAAATATACACCATTAAATTAGAATACATACATTATTTGCTGCACTCTAATGTCAACATTGAGTTATTGAAAACCTCAGTTTGAAGTATGAAGCATTCGAATGGCAAAATGCAACTTTGATTTCAGATCTTTTCGATGAACAATGGCATCTAAGAAACCGTGCTCTAACAAAAATTCTGACCTTTGAAAGCCCTCAGGCAAATCCTTTCCTATTGTTTCTTTAACCACGCGGGGCCCTGCAAAAGCAACAAGCGCATTTGGCTCAGCGATATTCAAGTCTCCTAACATCGCAAATGAAGCTGTAACGCCACCAGTCGTAGGATCTGTAAGTATACTTATAAAAGGCAAACCTGCCTTTTCAAGCATCGAAAGTTTGGCACTGGTTTTGGCCATTTGCATTAAGCTGAAACCAGCTTCCATCATCCTTGCTCCTCCTGACTTTGAAATACAAATAAAGGGTCTTCCTTTCTTAATTGCGTAATCAATCCCTCGTGCGATTTTTTCTCCAACCACGGACCCCATAGACCCTCCAATAAAAGAGAAGTCCATGCAAGCAATCACAACAGGTATGCCATCAAGTTCTCCCGAGGCAACTCTTAAGGCGTCATTTAAACCTGTTTTTTCTTTTGCAGATGAAAGTCTTTTTTGATAAGGCTTTGTATCTGTAAATGACAATGGATCTTCTGAAATCATTTTAGGTGCGAGACTTCGACATTTACCATTGTCGAATAGCAAAGCGAAATACTCTGCACTGCCCACACGCTCGTGATGGTCACAGTGCCCACATACCCACAGCGCATCTTCATGATCTTGAGCAGACACAACGGTCTTACAACTCGGACACTTGTACCAAGCACCTTCAGGAATCTCCTTTTTCTCAGCCGACTTCGTCGTTATGCCTTCAGTATTTCTTTGAAACCAACCCATTCTTTTTTTTGACAAAGTTAATCGGGTTAGAATGGATGACCTAAACCTAAATGAATTGCGCCATTTGGTCTGGATTCAATGAACCACCTCTCCCCGTCTGATTGAGTTGGATCATGCAATCTAAATGCAGCGTCCAAGCGAATGAGAAAGAATTCAAAGTCAAGTCTCAATCCAATGCCAGCACTGAATGCAATTGAAGAAAATCCTGAAGAACGCCATGATGCACCATTGTTTTCACCATTATCATGCTGCCAAACGTTTCCCGCATCTGCAAAAAGAGCAACTGTCGTTAATGAGGTCCATTTAAATCGAAATTCAGATGAGACATCAAGACGATAATCTCCTACTCCACGAAGAACACCTGGCGTTGAGGATTCTTCAGAGTAGTTGCCTGGCCCCAATTCTCTGATGGGCCAACCCCGGACCCCATTTAATCCACCTCCGAAAAACCCTTTTGAGTAGGGCAAAATTTCTGTTCCTTCACCGACAAAAGCGCCCCCAAATCTGAATCTAGATTTGAATACCATGTCTTCTCTCTTGCTAAATTTATTATTTATCACCCATGCCCCATCGACACGAAGGAATTTAATAACAGGCACTTCTCCTATTTTTACTTCACCCTCATCAGACACCTCCCACCCCATTAGTGGAGAAAGAAATTTGCTAGACACGCCTGACCATTCAAAACTGAGATTCATGTTTCCTCCATTTGCACCTACCAATGAATTCCATCCAATTCTACTTCCTGTGAGTGCATAATCACTGAATCTGCGTTTTAAAACCTCGTTATCTTCAGTCTCAAGCCAGTCCGAAAAATCCTCAGAAACATCTAGGTTGACATAAGAAAGGTGAAGAACATCAATCACAATCCTACTCCTCCTCACTGGGTTTTCCGTCCATTCAATTCTGTGGCGATAATCAAAGGTCGAACTGTAGTATTCCGGTCTAGACTCACGGGCAACTTGCATGAGCCACTCAGAGTGGGGTTCCGTTGATTTGGGAAGTGTTTCAAGGCGTAAAGGGAAAATCCCGATTGTTCTGTATGATCCTAAAAAACTAAATTCTCCACTGTTTGGAACAATTGAAGAAGATGTATAAGAAAAAGGTTGCGTAGAAGCGATTGCCGCAGAAACCGTCCACGTCAACACATCTCCTCGCCCTGTTGAATTGTTGTCAGTCCAGGTTATTTTTCCAAGGGGACCATATCTCGTGTCTGCACGAGTCATATCAAACTCAAGCGCAAGATCATACCTTGGAGCATCTTGAATGTCAACCGTGACATCAACAACACCATAGTTGCGGTCATGAGATATCGGATAGTCTTTTTTTAATTCAACAATTTTCAGAGCAGAGACGCCAGAAAGCCGACGATATGTAGACGCGAATTTTTCGGGGTCAAACCCCGTTCCTTTTTCAAGTGTGACAAGATGATTAAGAATGGAAGACATCAGAGGTTTCGTCATATTGCTTTGGTCAAAAAAGACGGAGCCTATCTTAATCGACTTATGAGGAATTGAAGTGGATGCATTTTCTAGACGTTGACCACGTAAAATAATTTCAACATTCACGCCAGCATCAAGATTAAAGGTGTCTAATTCAAATTTGACAAAGCCTTCGTTAAAAGTTGCAAACCCCAGTCTGCCCGCCAGTTTACAAATCCTTTCCCTTTCACTTTGAAGATCTGCAATACTCAATGGGGCACCCTTTTGTAAAAGACCTCCATCGCTTATTTGATCTTCAGGAAGGCCTGAGCTGGTCGTGTTCCACAACACTTTATTTATGACCCACCTTTTACCCAAATCAAGGTTATAGATCGCCTTCCATCCTGAAATATGAGATGAGTCAGCTGTGACTTCAACTCGCGCTTGAAGATATCCTTCTTGATTGAGTACTTGTACCATTTTAAGTGACGTTCGGTAGTGTTCATCGTTGTTGTAATATGAAGGTGGTTCTCCAAATCCCTCACGAATAGCATAACGCAGTCCCCCAGGACTTTTGTTGCGTTCGTCACGTCTGGTCAGGCTGCGAGACAAAGCCTCAGGCCGTATCATCTGATATGCATAAAGTCGCCAAGTCATTCCCACAAACCTTCTATTTGGCCTCATTCTGTATGACCCTTCAAGTTTAGACATGACCCTGTCAGATAGCTTCTCATTGCATTCTATTGATTGAGACACCAAAAGATGACGCTCGGCAGAAGTGATTTGTGATAAAGCGTGAAAAGGGAACAGAAGAACGACAGCAATTATACCCGTCGCTATGTAACTTGGCACCGTGAATATGCTTACGAAAAATGAACGCAACGCAATAAAAGCACTACGACACCGAGAAAACCGGTTGAATGAGAAGCTTATGGTGGTAGAGGGAGACAAATGTGTGATTGAATTACTGAAAAGTTCAATTGAAACAAAGCGAATTTACGTTACGAACGGGATTGAGATTGATGAAATAAGAACTCTCGCTGAAAAAAAAATGATTGCAGTTACAGAAGTCACTTCTAAAGACATGGTGATTATGTCTAGCATGAGAACAGCACCGGGAGTTTTAGCATTGGGACATACCGTCGAATTTAGCGCTGATGATGTTCTAGGAGGCATGAAAAACATTCAGAATTCAGCAATTCCTACTGTGATGATTTTGGATGATGTCTCTGACCCTGGAAATGTGGGCACCCTGATAAGAACTGCTGATTGGTTTGGACTTGCAGGGGTTGTTTGTTCTGCGCGAACTGCAGATATTTGGAATCCCAAAACAATCCAATCCTCAATGGGATCTGTGTTTCGAATGCCAATTTGCACAGCAAACCCGATAGATGTGATCAAACGATTTACTTTAAATGCCGTCGCATTAGACGCACGAGGCGATAATTTTTTTGAAAGTACGTTGGTTCCTGATGCAATAGTCATTGGCTCAGAATCACATGGTCTGAGTGACGGATTAATCGATGTTTGTGACGCCACGTGGTCCATCCCAGGAAAAGGAAGTGCGGAGTCTCTTAACGCTGCTATCGCTGGAGCAATTGTGACATCTGAGTTGTCACGAAGACTGTCTATACTTGGCCTTTAAGGTCTGAACCATCATATTGCACCATGTTCGCTCAATCTCTAATTGAGTGCCAATATTTGACCCTAAAAACGACACAACTTTTGCCAGGCGTTCTTTAAACTCAACACGATCGTTTTCTGTGATTTTAATATCTTTTGAATAACGCAAGAGTTCTGTATCTCCTAAATATTCGGCAGCCAAGACTTGGTTAGGCCAAATTTTATAACCCTTAAAAATGGCATTATCTACCAATTCTGCAATAATCCTTTCAGTCCTTTCACCGTCAGCTTCCTTCCATGGAATCGTATTGCAAAACTCCAGGTGTACCCGGCCCTTCCATCCTGTCATCCCAATCGCCATACTCATTTCGTCTTCTCCAGGCTCCTTATCATAAGTGCCATTTTTCTTGATAAATAACAACTCACGAACTTTCATTGCATCACAAGGATCCCATTCATATGAAATGCTTACTGGTTTAACATTTAACCCTTTCCAAGCATCTTCTCCACCTTCTGAAATAAGCATTCTAATTAAGGCTGGTGATGTTTGATCCCGTCCATCTTTTGCCCGACCTTCTTTTTGTGCAAGCCAAACAGATTGACCTTCACTGACCACATGTCTTATGTATGATGCAACCAACAAACTGCTTTCCCATTTTTCCCGCGCACCGCCTCCACGTTTCACGATAAAACATTTATTAAGACGCACAAGGTCTTCTACCCATTTGTGAGTAAGAAGGTTGTCTCCTATTCCAATCTCAGTGGAAGAATAACCACTTCCCATTCTTGCAACATTAACCAAGGATGGGTCCAAAACGATATCTCTGTGGTTGGTTAGGTGTAAAGTTGGATATGCAAAATCTTTTTCACAAGCGCCATCTGCAAAGCTTAATGACACACCATCGGTTGTCGATTCGATCAATATCTCTAAAAAAGGAAACGTAATGTCATCTTGAAAGTCCTGAATGCTATCAATGGCCTTCATGCCGTCAGCCAATTCCTTGGCATTTTCAGAACCTACCAATGGGGCTAAAAGGTCAGTAAAGTCCTTTGCATCAGTCAGTTCATTCGCAGCCTTGCACGCTTCTGAATCCGTGAACGGCCTTATATTTTCAAAGTCTTGATTTTGCATTCGCGGGGGCAAGATACCGCTACTACCTTTGTGATTAATATGAGCTTCGAAAAACTTAAAATAACCAAGCAGTTTCTAAACGCAATTCAGGACGCTGGATTCACGGAGCCTACCCCTATTCAAGAAAAGGCGATACCCCCAATTAGCGCGGGTCAAGATGTCATAGGGGTCGCCCAAACCGGTACTGGGAAAACGGCTGCTTTTGCCCTTCCAATCCTCCAAAAAATAAAATATGCTCAGGGGAAGTCACCAAGGGCTCTGGTCCTTGTGCCTACGAAAGAATTGGTCATGCAAGTTCACGGAGTGTTCGAGTCACTCTCTACGTATACAGATTTGAGATGCATTGCTTTATATGGTGGTGTGGGGCCCAAATCTCAACTAGAAGCTTTGGCAGAAGGGTCTGACTTGTTGGTTTCCACCCCTGGAAGATTTATGGACCTATATTTAAGAGGTGGACTAGATCAAAAAAAAATCAAGACGCTGGTACTCGATGAAGCCGACAAAATGATGGATATGGGGTTCATGCCTCAGTTGAGGAATATCTTAGAAATCATACCAAATAAGCGACAGAATCTATTGTTCAGTGCTACTTTTCCAGAAAGAGTCGAGAAGTTAAGCGAAGAATTTCTTCTTTGGCCAACGAGAATAGAAGTAAGCCCACAAGCGACACCCGTTAGTACGGTCACTCAAATGAAGACTTCGGTCCCTAATTTGAAAACGAAACTGAATATGATACGCCATCTTTTGGTGGATCTCTATCCTGAGGATCGCGCGTTGGTTTTTGTTCGTACAAAAGAGCAAGCAGAAAGTATATCCAAATTTTTAGAGAGAACAATTGCTGGTGGGGTACGCGGAATACACAGTAACAAAGCTCAAAACACGCGACTTCACGCCATGTCACTATTCCGTGAAGGGTTAATTAGAGTTCTTGTAAGCACAGATGTAAGTAGCAGGGGTATTGATGTCCCTGAAACCAAACTCGTCATAAATTGTACCGTGCCGCGAAACTCTTCTGACTACGTTCATAGAATTGGAAGAACTGGCCGTGCATTTAGAGAAGGGGTCGCTCATACGCTTTACGATCCCAGCGAAGCATCGTATTTAATCGCAGTTGAATCTTATTTGCCATCGAAGAACGTCATTACAGAGGTACCTATACCTGATTGTGTAGTGGTCGAGGAAACACCCAAATATGAAGCGAAGGATATGGCACGAGATATCGACACACAAAAACGCAGAGCAGATCCTACTTTCCAAGGCGCTTTTCATGAAAAAAAGCACAAGAGACACGCGACTAAATCACGCCAACAAAGAAGCGCTAGGCGAAGGAAGTAAAATGACGCCATCCACTTCAATAACATACCCTTCTTCATAACACATCACAGCTAACCTTCCATCGGGAAGTGAATCAATATGAGTGTGGTAATTAAAATTAAAGCCTTTGACTCTTAGCCATTTAAAAGATCGGTCAGCAAGTAAGTTAATGTTGTCTTTCTGACGCAATCTTTTCAGCAATGCCCTATTCTTATCAAGAGTCATGACCACTTTTCTGATTTGCATGGGACTTTGAGAGATGTTTTTAGCTTCCATATAGGCAAGTAACTAATTATAAATACTTTAAATATCAATACTTTATTAAAGGTCAGTATCAGTTTGTAGTTGTTACTTTTGCTTTATGCAAACAAATAAGGCAGTAAATTTAATCGGTATTGTAGGTGCTGGGGCAATGGGGTCTGGCATAGCCCAAATAGCTTCACAAGCTGGACAAGACGTTGTGTTGTTTGACTTATCTCAAGAAGCATTAACCACCAGCGCCGCAAAGCTTCAAAAAGTCATGAAACGACTGATTGAAAAAGGAAAAGTTACTTCCGATGAAGCAATCGCTATTCAAGCACGAATAGTAAGAACAACAAATGACACGAGTCTCAAAGATTGCGACCTGATTATTGAAGCTGTTGTTGAAGATTTAGAGGTGAAGAAGCGCGTTTTTAAGCGCATTGAAGAGATTGCAAGCAAAGAAGCGGTCATTGCATCAAACACCTCTTCGTTGTCAATTACTTCCCTCGCGTCCTTTTGCAATCATCCTGAGCGCGTGATAGGACTGCATTTCTTCAACCCCGCTCCATTAATGCCTCTTGTTGAAATCATTCCGGCACTCCAAACAAAACATCATCTACCACAGCTACTCACAGATCTGATGAGTAAATGGGGGAAATCACCTGTGATTGCAAAAGACACCCCTGGGTTTATTGTGAATCGTGTCGCAAGACCGTTTTATGGTGAGGCGTTGCGAATATTAGATGAGGGAATCGCAGATGTCCCCACCATTGATGCAGCCATGCGTGCATCAGGCTTCAGAATGGGACCGTTTCAACTCATGGATCTCA
>Ga0315315_10004451_pt1 | contig 12916 bp, 20 predicted proteins | sample M140m3416metaG_FD_203699 | JGI IMG/M metagenome (GOLD analysis project Ga0315315, IMG submission 203699) | Ammonia-oxidizing marine archaeal communities from Monterey Bay, California, United States - M1 40m 3416 | ecosystem: Environmental > Aquatic > Marine > Intertidal zone | place: USA...
TGCAAAATAAGTTTTACCAGTAGACGACTCACCAGCAATGGCAGTAATACGATTGCTAGAAACCCCGCCAAGAATAGACCCACTAATGAGTCCATTAAAAATGTAGGATCCAGTGTCAATGAATCTTTCAGTTTCATCAATATCCGACGCAAGTTGCGTATATTCATCCCCGATCTCTTTTACTATCTCTTTTAAAAAATCCATACTATGTTTCAATGTTGTATTCAATAGTTACTATTTTAGATGACTTACCTTGACTATTCCCATAGGAGTTGTAAGTAATCTTACCTTTGAGTTGTTTTGCAATGTCATCAAGTTGTTGCAAAAGTTCTTTTTCATCTTTCATTATATCACCATATTATGTTCTTCGCGAAGAATCCTTTTGTAAGGCCCTCCGGGATTTGCATCCATAACTTCTTGAACTAACTTCATTTTATCATATAAATCACCACACTTATCTTCACTCTTTCGACATCTCCACAGTGCAGTAACTATGTAGTCGAACTCTTGTTTGTCAATTGGTAAGTCCATTATGTAAAAAATAGTTCAAGGTTTACAGTTTTTTCGACATTCCACCCAATAGCATCAAGTATTGCTTTAAGTGGTTCTAAGAAACTCTTCTCAAATTGTAGTTCATAATCTATGTATTTGTCAAGTTTAAGTTCTCTTGGAAAGTCCTGAATAAAGGATACTACATTTTCTTGGATGATGTTTGGTTTTTTAAGATATATGAATTTGATCTTTTCACCATTACCAATCAGTGAATACTTCTTGTCAAGTTTATTCTTTTTAATATAGAAATTAAAAAGCAATGCCCCACGAGCATGTATCGGTGTGCCTTTACAATAGATGTCTGTGCGTGAATGATACTTCTTGACATTTGATACTGTGCGAGGGAATGCAATCTCTTCTGGTGGAAGTGTTTTGAACTTTGTACGACATTCATCAATATAATCAATCACTTCCTCTTCAGTTCCATTCATCATAATCTTGAGACCATTCTTAATCATTGTACGACAAGGTGCAGGAGTTGAGGATTTAACTGCCTCAATACCCATCATCTTGAGATTAGGTTCTTCATATCTTACACCCTCACTATCCCATACATTTAGAATATATCTTTTCTTTGCTGTCCATATACCACGCTCTGCGATGTTTTCCCTTTTCATAAACATCATTTGATCATAAGCATTTACATAATTTGCTAATTCTTTGTATGATGTGTCGATGAAGGGTTCAAACTTCTCTTCACAAATTTTATCGATGAACGAAACAATGCTCTCAGCATCCTTCTCTCTATCTTTGTAGACAACATCCACCAAAGGGCCAAGATTGAGATAGATTGAATCAGTATCACTAGCAATAACATAATCGGTATCTTCTGTTTTAAGGATTTTATTTAGATAAGCATTCATCTTATTCTCAATCCATCGAATACTTACCTGACCTGAAAGAGTGATTGCTTCAGCATTTGCTAGTTTGTAATAACGAAAGTACTGATTGCCGATAGCACCATAAGCACTATTAAGTTGTATCTTCCTCGCCATTTGAATGTTGTTACATCTGGAAATCTCTTTCTCAAGAGTTTTCGTCTTCGTCTTTTCATATTGTTGCTTTGCCTCCAACATCTTCTTTTTATATATTGTTCGATCTTTGTAGATCTTTTCCATCAATTCAGGTAAGAATCCACGAACATCTTTACGATACATTGCACCATTTGCACAGACAGCACTGTCTTTATACAATTCAAAGTTTACATCTTCTGCGAGGATTTTATCAACAGTAGCAGAGGGATGCCTTTGATCAATAAGAGTTTCTGGAGAAATATTATACTGCATAATCAAATGCGGATATAGAGAGTTAAGGTCAAAACTCACCACCCAATCATACTTTCCGGGAATTGGTTCTTTAACATATGCACCTGCATACTTTTCATTCTTTTGTGATCGATTCTTTGGAGGAATAACAATATTTCTTTTTTTAAGATAATTATAGATGATGGTATCCCACATACGAACCTGCGAGAATACATCAACATAGTTTGCTTTTGCATCATATGCCATTGTAATTGCAAGTTCAATCAACTTCATCTTATCTTCCAAGCGGTCAACAAGTTCCACATCAATGATGTTGTATTCAACAAACTTCTGCCAACCTTGTGTATAAAAGTCCTTGAATGTATCAAACTCACTGTGATCTAACTTCTTCTGTCCAAGTTCAACACTTGCAATATAATCCAAACGATAGGACTCTTGTGCCTTGTATGTAAATTTCTTGTAAAGATTTAAATAATCAAGTTGAGTAATGCCACCAACATCATATGCAATGTTCTTACGACCTGCAATATAAATCTCATCTTCAGTAACAAGGCCCCAAGGAGAAAGTCTCTTCATTAACTTAGAACCAAGAACTCTTTCCAATCTACGCGATAGATAGGGGATATCATATAATTCAATGTTCCAACCTGTAATTACTTCTGGAGTATTCTCTTCAATCATCCACCAGTTGATAAAAGCATTTAGAAGTTCATACTCTGAATTGAATGACTTGTAAATGACATTATCTTGTTTGTTATTAAATGGCCCCTGACCCCATGTGCGAATCTGTTTTGTTGTATAGTCCTGTATTGATATAAGTAGTATTTCTTCTGCCGAAGATTCTACATCAGGGAATCCATTCTCAGACTTCACCTCAATATCAAGTGTAGTTAATTTAATCTTGCTTATATCAAACTTAACTTCTGGTTCCGGATACATCTCAGAGATGTATTGATAGATATATCTGTCATTTCCGTAGATATCAAAATTCTGTACACCATCATATCTTTTGAAGAACTCACGACAATCACGAACTGAACCGGGGTTGATTGGTTCAACAGATTCACCAGTAAGAGTCTTATACTTAGTATTCTTTTTTGAAGAGACGAAAAGAGTTGGGGCAAAAGATTCTCGTACCATGAAATGTTTACCATTCTCATAACCACGAACTAAAAAATTATTTCCAACTAATTGAACATTAGTATAGAATCTCATCAGGCAATTAAATCAAGATACTCAGCCAGTATAGCAGATGTTGGAGTAACTAGTGTAAGAATACTGTCAGAATGTATCATCATTTCAGTCTGTGATGTATAATCCAACCAAGTTTCTAGTTTATATTCATCATTTTCTTTGACCATTTTATATGGTTTGATCATTTTACAATCAGGGCCACCAAGTTCGGTATCCATTTCCATGATCTGTGATATCAATAAATCACCATTCTTAAGTAGTAAGCAATTAATAATCTGATCCATTTATCTTCTCCGTATACATTTTTTTGACGCTTTCAATTGGTTCGACTAAGGCAACTACCTGATTTACAGATACAGGTACATCTTCCTCATCACTAATTATAATCCAACTTGTCAGTGTAATTTCAACTGATGTCTTTGGATCTTTTTCTTCAGTGAGATATACAGGTGAGTTTATAACAACCTTATGAGGTTTATTAAACAGATATGCGATTGGTTTATCTTCAGATACGATTTCTTTCATATCTGCAATAATCTGATCACCTGATTGAAGAACTGCAAGTTTGATTGACATCTTTAATAATAATTAAAATGGTAGATTCCTATAGCCGCTATTCCTGAACCTACCAAAGGGGAACACCGCAGCCAGTATTTCTCTGACTCTTTTATTATACCATAAAAAAAGGGATCGTCAAGATCCCTAAAGTATTGCTTTCATAATAAACTCATTAGATAGTATAGGATCACCAAATAGATCTAATTGTATTTGATCTGCATCTACCTCAACATCATCCTTATTCTTACGACAATGCAACCAGTAATAAGTACCATTCTCCCTCTTATAGAAGAAACTGGTGTTGTGTGAGTCTAGACATGCTACATGAAGCACACATGGATATGTTACCTTACGATTTGGATCTGGTTTGGTTGACTTACCCATGCTTCCATACATGGGTTCTTTACCACTACCGTGAGCAGAAGGTGTGTCTCTTATGACATGCCAATCATAACCTGTCATATTTAAAGGTAATCCTTTCTTGCATGATGATCTGGTACTATCTTACCCAACTTAACGGTAAGAAGTCCATCTTTGAATTGAACCTCTCGGACTTCAACATCTTCTGAAAGTGCCCATTCTCTTGTGAAAGATCTCTGAGCCAGTCCTTGATGGACATACTCGGATCCTGTCTCCTTAGTTTCTTTCTGTCCCTCAACAATAAGTTTTCCATATTCAGTGTAGACCTTAAGTTCTTTTTTACCAAATCCTGCAAGAGCAATCTCAAGTAATGACTCAACATTATTTACATGAATTAGATTGTAAGGTGGATAGTTTGTTGCGGTTTCGTAACTATTAAAAAAGCGGTCAAGGTAATCATCCATACCAATCCCGTTCTTTGAAATTATTTTCATCAACTCTGGTAAGTTTGCAGAGTGATATCTCTGTAGTGAAGTCATAGTTCTCCTTTTAAGCGAGTGTAAATTATGTCCCCGAAGGCGACATTACTATTTAACCATATAAACATTATAAAGGGGATGTTGAATCCCCTACTTTTTTATTCAGTTTCTTCTACCTTTTTCTTCTTACTTCCTATATTATACTTTGTTTCTAATATCCATTCACCCTTATCCTTATAAGATAATACTTTGATTTGATTTAAAGGTGCTACATCTTGTATAGAATCGGCACTTACAATACCAACAAGTCCCCAATCTACCAATAATTGTGCTATGCGATTTCTTCTTTGTACATCATTTGAAGTAAGATTGGCATGCTTACCATCTAATGCAAATAATTCTTTGAAGTGTACTAAAAAATACCTTCCCTGTTTGTGTAAAATATGACAAGACTGATATATTTTCTTTTCTTTTCTTGATGCAACACCAATACGAGTCAGTGTTTCTCTCACCTTGAGAAAATCATCTGGTTCATTTAATGTCACTTCAACCATTTGGTTTGGATCCCAATTCACCTGTGGTTCCTTAAGAACACTCATTGTCTTCCTCCAATATCAAGTTTAGATTTAATAAAATTCAGTTGTTCTTGTGTAAGAATCTTTAGAATCTGTTCCGCTTTTGCATTACTACATTCATAGTATGTCTTGACACTATCAAGTTCTTTGATTTTGTCTTTACGAAGCCAAGGAGAAAACCTTCGTTTTTTCCTCACTATATGTATAAAAAAGTCATGTTGCATCTTCTTTGGTAGAAATGGATACTTATTCATTTCATTTGCAAACATAACTGTGTCAAGATGTCCTGATAAACACTTGTTAATTATGAAGGAAGGATATTCTTTTTCTATTGATGGATCTTCATCAATTTGATTATTTTTGTTTAGGTTGATCGAGTTCAACCAGTCTTTCAGTTCCATCAGTTTCATTATCAAAGTAGGAAGAACATGAGCAGACAAGATTACGATCACCGTAAACATTATCTATTCTTGCTACTGCAGGCCAAAACTTACTAGTTTGTTCTACAGGATATGCTGCTTGTTCTCTGGTATAATTATACACCCATTCTGTTGAACTTACAACCCTTGCAGTATGTGGTGAATTCTTCACTATCTCAGGTATTGCAAATATTTCTCTCTTAATCATCTCCATTGCTTTTGCAAATCTTTTCAATTCATCTAAAGATTCTGATTCAGTTGGTTCAACCATCATCGTATTTGCAACTGGCCATGATAATGTAGGTGCATGGAATCCATAATCCATTAATCTCTTTGCAATATCCTCTGCAGTAACAGGGAAATTACGACAATCAAATATACATTCATGTGCGATTCGATCATTATCTCCTCGATATAATACTTTAAAATATGGATCAATTTGATGTGCCAACCAGTTAGCAGATAGTAAAGATACTTCACTTGCCTTTCTGAGTCCTTCTCCACCCATCATTCTTATATACATCCAACTGATAGGTAAAATTGATGCACTACCATATTCTGCTGATGATACTCGATGAGTCACAAAAGGTGTTAGATGTTCTGCAACACCAATCGGGCCAACTCCGGGGCCTCCACCACCGTGAGGAATACAGAATGTTTTATGTAAGTTAAGGTGACATACATCTGCACCATAGTCACATGGTTTTGCAAGACCAACCTGTGCATTTAGATTTGCACCATCAAGATATACCTGACCACCATTCTCATGAACGATTCTACAAATATCTTTGATAGTTGGTTCAAATACACCATGAGTCGATGGGTATGTAATCATAATACATGAAAGTTCAAATGTATTCATGATTGCTTTCTTCTCTAAATCTTTTAAATCAATATTTCCACTATCATCACACTTGACTGGAACTATCTTCATGCCCGCCATGACAGCACTTGCAGGATTAGTTCCATGTGCACTCTCCGGTATAAGACAAACATTTCTCTTATCATCATCGTTACTTCTATGGTAATCTTGTATTGCTAATAGACCTGCATACTCTCCTTGTGATCCTGCATTTGGTTGTAGTGATATAGAATCAAATCCTGTGATCTCACATAACCATCCTTTTAATTCCTTGATAATAATATCATAACCAATTGTTTGAGATGCTGGTGCAAATGGATGAATGTTTGCAAACTCTGGCCATGAAACTGGCATCAGTTCTGATGCTGCATTTAATTTCATAGTGCAACTGCCAAGTGGCATCATACCATTTACTAATGAGAAATCTTTTGAAACTAACTCATTAATATATCTCATCATATTTGTTTCACTATGATAATTGTTAAATACTTCTTGAGTCAACCAAGGTTTAGTTCTCTCTGGCACACCTAACCAATGATAATCTCCGATTGAATCGATCACATGATCAATAGTGTCAAATTTATTTGTAATATCTAATTGAGAATCTACAAGTTGTTTTAGTTCTTCTAATGTCGTACATTCATCTAGTGTAATTAAAGTGTGACCGTCTTCATAACGAACATTAAATCCTTCTAAAGCAAGAAAACTTTTAAAACGAACAGTATCAAATCCTTCAGACTGATCAACTTCTATCCCACACCATGCTAATGCCTTTTGTAGGGTTTGTCTATATCTCAATACTCTGGTTGCTATTCTTTTCAGACCTTCCGCACCGTGGTAAGCAGCGTAAAAACCTGCCATATTTGCGAGGAGTGCTTGAGCAGTGCATATATTGGATGTTGCTTTGTCTCGTCTTATGTGTTGTTCCCTTGTCTGTAATGCTAGTCGTAGTGCTTTATTACCTTGGGAGTCTAGAGACTGCCCTACAATTCGTCCGGGAATCTTTCTCTTATACTTTTCATTTATTGCAAAGAATGCTGCATGAGGCCCACCAAATCCCATAGGTATACCAAACCTTTGCATACTACCAACTGCAATATCAAATCCCATCTCCCCTACAGGTTTCATTAACACCTGTGCCATTGGGTCTACAACCGCAATCTTCATACACTTATATACATCTGCAATACGAATAAGTGCATTCGGATCACGAAGTCTACCTTTATTATTTGGTAACTGAACTAATAATCCAAAAGCATCATCAAAATCTTCTAGTGCTGCTACAGTATGCCAATCAAGTAATTTTATTTCTATCCCTAAAGGTTTTGCTCTTGTTTCTAATACTTGTAATGTTTGAGGAAATACTTCACTATCAACCAAAAATACATTTTTCTTAGATGCACTATGAGCAAGTAACATTGCTTCTGCTGCTGCAGTTCCTTCATCTAACAAAGATGCATTTGCTATTGGCAACCCAGTAAGTTCTGTAATCAGTGTTTGATAATTAAATAATGCTTCTAATCTACCCTGAGATATCTCTGCCTGATATGGTGTATAAGATGTATACCATGCAGGATTCTCAAAAACATTTCTTTGTATTACTGGTGGTGTAATTGTACCATAGTATCCTTGACCAATTAAGGATCTTTTAACTCTATTCTGACTTGCTATTTCTTTTAATTCAGTAAGTGCCTCTTGCTCACTACACCCATCAGGTAGTTTATAATCCCCTCTTAATAATATAGAATCTGGAACTATTTGTCTGACAAGTTCATCCAAACTAGAAAGACCCAAATCCTCTAGCATTTGAGTCTGTTCTGCCTCTGATGGGCCGATGTGTCTAGAAATAAATTCTGTCATTAAATACCTTGATCTTTTTGACTTTTAAAGAAATCTGATAATGATGATTGTAATTGACCCTCATTTTCTTTTGGATCTAATTTATTATAACCTTTAATTTTTTTCCAATCATTATACATTGCCTGTAAGAACCAACTTGAAGCAAGACTATCTGCTCCTGATTCTAATAATTGAACTTGTCTTGAAGATAGTTGACGAGATTTGATGTCAATATATTCTGATCTCCAGTTAGAGTCATCGTAAAGTGGTGTTGCCATTATCCGTATGTAAAAGTTTTTCCTTTGATTTGTGATTGACCTTCTGGGTTTTTACCCTGTGGTTTGAATTTACCTAATTTAACATTTTTTGCTTTGCCCAATCCACCTTTGCGTGTTGCTGATAGTGTACCAGTTTTTTTCGTTTGTGTCAACACAGAGTCCTGTCCATACTTTTTACCAAGTGCCTTTACAGTTTTCTTAAACTTTCTCTTACCCATCTTACCTGATGAGACAACATGACTTCTCTCTTTAACTTTTTTCTCTTCACCAGTCTTCTTATCTTTCTCCATATATGAACCAGTTACTTTCGTAGCACCACCTAGACCTTTACCACGAATATCTTTATCTAATTGCTTTGCTCTTGCACTATTTTCCTTTGCAGACTTACCTGCTCTGGATGCAGACAATGCGGCCATTCCACCTTTATCAGACTTGCTTTTTATTCTAGAAAGACTACTCTCGTCTAAAAACTCTTTAAATGTCTTCATCCCTTGCAACAGTTTTTAAGTATTTATTATCTAATGATTTGTATGTCATCATCCTGTGTCCATAGTTCTACCTTATCTCTAAATCTACCTTCTGCCTTTAACTTATCATATCTTTTAGTTGCTTTCTTCTTCCACCATGTAAGTATGTTCTCAAGATGAAACTTATCCCAGTTTTGACCATGAACTAATTTATCTTGTTCACCATTAATAACTTCACGAACATTTGCATAACCATAATCAGATATGTAGAATCTCTTCTTTTGAGTTAGATTGAGAGCCATATCAATAATGCCTGTAAACTGTTCCAATTCATTTTTCATATCATACTCTTTCATAGAGTTTTTAATTATAGATATCATCTTTGATTGTCTCTTCATCTTCTTAGAAGATGCTTTATTATCAGTCAATGGAGTATTATCATTCCATTCTTTAAAACGATTATGTAATTTATGAAATGCATCATCATGAAGCAATGGAGTAAATTTACTTTCAGTTAATCCTTTGTATCTCATGAATGGTTTTAAACCATCATACTGAGATGCCGATGTTGTAGATCCATACAAAGATGTTGTTTCAAATAATGCAATCTCTTTATCAAATACTTTAGATATAGTTTCTCTAGCAAAATGTGAACAACATAATAATGCTAACAATTTACCACCAAGATAATTATATCCAAATGGTTGCGAGGGAACAATCACAAAACCCATCGCAGTATGTCTATTCATTAAACTTAGATTAGCTGGTTTACCTAACCAAAGATTTCTAGGTTTGGAATTGATTGTAGGAGAACCAAATCGGATAAATCCAATAAGTTTCTTTGTATTCTTTTCATATACCATCCAACGCAACTCTCTACCGGGAATATTTGCTTCATTATTATGAGATGATACAGCACCCAACATTGTCTTATAATAATCTTGAGGTAAACCATTTTGAAATCTATCACCGACAAAACGAATATCAAACTCCATATCGTTTGGATGAATATCTTCATTTAAAAATTCATCTTCAAAAGATGCAAGTGCACTAAAACTTTTAATAGTTTCTTTTTTAACATATCTAAGGTAATCTTCTATATTTCCCATACGAGAAAAATACTGTATAAACTCATCAGCAGCCCATAGAGTATTATCTTTAGAAATAAGATTAATCGTCATGGTCATCCCAAGGGTCTGTTAAATCTTCATTGGCAAAGAATCCTTTATAGATTCCATAACCTGTGAGTAATACCATCATTATAGCAATAGAAATGACAGTTGTATACTCCGGTGAATATGATGCATGCGGAATCATTTAAATCTCCATTCTCTTTCATCTAAAACTTCATTAATAAGTTCTTTTAATTCTTTCTTAAGAGTGTCAGATAGAAGATTCATTTCATTCTTTACCATAGGTGGAATAGCATCACGCTGTTCTTGAAGTGATTTACCGCCACTCTTCTCAGATCCAAATGACATTCCTTGAGTATCAATCTTCATAATTTTCTATTGTTTCCCAAATGATATAGTCATCAGGATTAACCATTGGCATATATCCTCCACTATTTCTTCTTGGTATAGTAATAATATCAATAGTCTCTTCAAACCATCTATTCATTGATTTTGCCATCTGACGATATCCAGTGCCGACATAGACTTGGCCTGCAACAACTGCGACTGTTGCTATACCCCAGAATAAGTAATAACTTGACGATTTCATTTGTGCTTTTCTTTTTGTGAATGTTGATTTAGTCATTTTGATCTTCACGCGGATAATAGACCTCAACATAAGAATTACATTGAGGACATGATAAATTTGTAACTATACTATACTCTGGAGTCATGTCCATGTCAAGGTCATGATCCCCACCCCAGATTAATTCAGTGTTACAGTGCCAACAGTTCATTCAATAATATCCTCTAATTTGTATAGAGAAATAAATTCTATCTTATTATTTTCCCATATGATGTGATCATCTTGTCTATCAACGATTGCAACAACACGATTCACAATGTAACCTGCATCACGCAAAACATTTACTGCTTTGATTGCACTACTACCAGTTGTAGTTACATCTTCCAATACTGTAACGATAGATCCTTCAGGTGGCTTGTTACCTTCAATAACTTCTTTTGTTCCATATCCTTTCGGATTCTTTCTTACGATCAAAGCATCAATATGTTTACCAGAGTAGTATGCTTTCTGTGCGATACCACAAACTAAAGGATCAGCACCAAGAGTAAGTCCACCAACTGCTACAGATTTATCTTCCACATGCTCTATCATTAAATGTGATAGAAGTGCATTTCCCTCACAGGATAAAGTAACAGGTTTACAGTTAATATAATGCTCCGATTCTTTACCAGAAGATAAGGTAAATTTACCTTTCTTGTATGCTCTTTCTCTTAGAAGATGTAGTAATGTCTTTCTATGATTTTCCATCAGAGAATTAATTGTTTAGTTGGTTTTGATATCTTACCAAACATTGAATTGTATTGTTCGATAATCTCATCTTGAGGATCTCCAATATAAACCACATATTTTTTAGTGACTTCAAGTTTATCTTTTTGAAGTAAAGGAGACCAAGGAGCAAATGCAATTTGTCCTTGTTTTTGTGACGGTACTGCCACAATCGGATCAGTGATTGTTATTGAATCAGTGTCCTCTTTTGTAATGTCAGCGATTACATCTTCGCCAGACCACATACGAATTAGTTTTACAGTCATTTGAATTCACACTCCACCATAATTTCGGTTAAACAAGCTAATAGGTTAATTTCCTGATCTGCCACAAATGCTACTTGGTATTGATATTTAGCCAAAACAAGAATGGCAGCAGGAATAGAACTAGCGACCAAGGTTTCATACAAACTATCGTAAATGCGACGAAACAATAAAGTGGTATCATTATCCAAGTTAGTGTTGACCCATTTACGGACTTCAGAAAAGTTTTTTTCCTTAAGACTCTTAGTAAGTTCATTAATTGAAACATCAGAAAAGGACGCTAGAATGCCGGAATCTATTTCACCTCCGACTGAGTATCTTTGACACTCGTTGAGGACTCTCCTCCAGTCAGGAAAGTGTTTACTGATTAACTCAGCAACAACTTTCTTATCACTCTTTATGTTCTCTTTGTCAAGAATATAATTAATCCTTGCAAAGAACTGTGCTGCTATTGTTGGTTTGTCTTTTTTATTAACAGAGAAGTCAACAACAGAGCACCGTGAATGGAGAGGAGAGATGATCTTATTTTTGTAGTTGCAGGTAAAGATAAATCTACAGTTCCTAGAGAATTCCTCAATAGACGCTCTGAGAAGGAGTTGTACATCGGAAGTGGTATTGTCTGCTTCATCAATGATGATGACTTTATGTTTTGAGTCACTCGTAAGAGAGACGGTAGATGCGAAGTTCTTTGCGTTGTTCCGAACAGTGTCCAGAAAGCGTCCTTCATCCGATCCATTAATGACATAGTAGTCTGCTCCAAGTTGATTGCATAATGCCTTTGCTACAGTTGTCTTACCAATCCCCGGTGGGCCTGATAATAACATGTTTGGTATCTCACCAGCAGTTAAGAAATCTTGAAATGTTTTCTTAATACCTTGAGGTAAGATACACTCATCAATTGTTTTGGGTCTGTATTTTTCAACCCATATAAAATCACTCATAACCAATTAGGTTTACGATCAGGTTTCCTAAGATAATTATCGCATACCCAAGGTTTAGATGCAATGTATCTTTTATACTTAGTTAGAATATCAATACTTGAATCATGTTTGAACTGGTCAGGGCCTGCAAAAGCAAACGGTGTTGCTTCCTTGTGACATAGTAATGTCTTACCAGTTCTTTTCTCAAATACTTCTTCTGCTGCATTCATTGCAGTTTGGCATGAATGTACTTTACCATATCTGGTTTCATACTCATTCAACAATGCAAATCCATGCTGAATCAACCATGCAGTATTGGCAAGACTTTCTGCTGCCCATATTGTACATGGATGTCCACGGAAAGCACCCTTCTCAGTGTTGTAAGGAGTGCCATCTTTCTTAGGTAGTAAATCATTACACCA
>Ga0315315_10004452_pt1 | contig 12914 bp, 12 predicted proteins | sample M140m3416metaG_FD_203699 | JGI IMG/M metagenome (GOLD analysis project Ga0315315, IMG submission 203699) | Ammonia-oxidizing marine archaeal communities from Monterey Bay, California, United States - M1 40m 3416 | ecosystem: Environmental > Aquatic > Marine > Intertidal zone | place: USA...
TGAAATCCAGTGATTTAGTAGACAAAGCAGGTGCGATCAGAGAGGGTGAAGAACTTGATCTTGGGGCATTGAAAGAGTACTTAGAGCCGATTCTTGGAAGTAAGGTGGCTTTAATGGAGGTGCAGCAATTTCCTGGCGGGCATTCGAATTTAACTTATTTGTTAACCGTTGAGAGTGAGCAATGGGTACTGCGCAGGCCGCCGTTTGGAAGTAAAGTGAAATCAGCTCACGACATGTCCCGCGAGTATCGTATTCTAGATGCCTTAAAAGATGCTTATGCATACGGGCCTAACCCTATTCATTTTTGTGATAATCAAGAAATTCTTGGTTGTGATTTTTATTTGATGAATTATATCGAAGGATTAGTGATAAGGCGTGAATATCCGCAGAATTTAAAACTATCGCCAAGCCAAATACGCAAACAGCTTTTTAATTTTTTTGATGTCTTAGGGGATCTTCATTCTATAGATCTAGAGGCGGTGGGCCTGGATACCTTTGGAAAACCGCGAGGGTATGTTGTGAGACAAATCGAGGGTTGGAGTAAGCGATGGGAACATGCGGTAACTCCTGATACTGTAAACTGCGATTCTGTGATTAGGTGGCTGCATGACAATATGCCGCAAGAGAGCGGGAAAGCGAGTGTTATTCACAACGACTATAAGCTAGACAACGTCATCTTTGATCCAACTGATCCGCTCAGACTCATTGGCGTTTTAGATTGGGAGATGTCTACCGTCGGAGATCCATTGATGGACTTGGGTTGCACGTTGGGCTATTGGGTTCAGATGAATGATCCTGATTTTTTTCGTGAAGCACGCACAATGCCGTCAGATATAGAGGGCGCACCTACGCGGGTGGAGATAATTGCTAGATTTCAAGAACGCACGGGATTATCCGTTGAAAATTTTCCTTTCTATTTCTGCTTTGGTCTGTTTCGGCTTTGCGTAATAGGTCAGCAAATTTACTACCGTTATTATCATGGGCATACAAAAGATAAGCGTTTCGCTGGATTTTTGAAAAAGGCGCATGTGCTTCAGAAAATGTGTGAATTAATCATCTCAGAAAAAATTACGGAGTAGGAGGTAATAGTGTCCCTTAAGTCAGATGCCTTATTTTCAATTGCTGGAAAAACGGCAATTGTTACCGGTGGTTCTCGTGGAATCGGGAAAATGATTGCGAAAGCTTATGTCGAAAATGGAGTTAAAACGTACATATCCGCTCGCAAGATTGAGGCTTGTGAAAAAACGGCTGAAGAGTTATCTGAGATCGGTGAATGTATAGCTATTCCAGCCGATCTTGCGAGCAAAGAGGGAAGAGATAATTTCATTGGGCGCATTAAGGAGTGCGAAGAAAAGATTGATATCTTGGTCAATAATGCTGGGGCAGCCTGGGGTGCTCCGTTTGAAGATTATCCAGATGATGGTTACGACAAAGTAATGAATATTAATGTGAAAGCGATATTCGCTCTTACGCGAGATCTTATGCCCTTGCTTTTAAAGAAAGCATCTGTCGGTAATCCCAGCCGTGTGATCAATATTGGCTCGATCGATGGCCTGCGGGTTTCTTCAACTGATAACTTTGCTTACGGAGCGAGTAAAGCCGCAGTGCATTTTTTGACTAAAAATCTAGCAGTCAGAATGGGCTCGAAGGGATTGAATGTGAATGCGATCGCACCAGGGCCATTTGAAAGCCAAATGATGGATCACATGCTAAAAAACTTCAGAGATAAGATTGAATCAGAAAACCCTTTAGGCCGTATTGGCAGTCCGGAAGATATGGCGGGCTTGTCAATATTTCTTGCTTCGGGGGCATCGAAATACATGACCGGTCAAGTTATCGCTTTAGATGGTGGACGGTCACTAGGAACGAGTGCTGAGCCGGGTCTTCGAGATAATTGACACTGATTCGCTGCAAACTCTTTTTAATTGAACACTTTCAATGTTAATTTACGATCACGTAAAATGCTATGAAATTGGAAAAACCTTTGAGAAAAAAACAGAATCGGATACTACCTAGAGCGATCATAACTGGTATGGCGTTTGTTAGCGGCTTTTGTATTATGACAGTCGAAATGCTGGGTGCCCGCATATTATCGCCCTATTTTGGTGGTAGTTTGTCAGTTTGGGGCAGCATAATAACTATATTTATGCTAGCGCTGGCGTTTGGCTACCTTGTAGGAGGCACATTGTCGGCGCGCAATCCAAGTGGCAAGACTTACGCGATGTTCTTTATTGGTGCGGCATTGTTTTCCTTGCCGGTTATTTTGTTTGCTGATTTCATCATGGAGCCAATCTTTCTTTCGATTGACGATCCGCGTTATGGTTCATTGTTTGCGTCCATATTTTTGTTTTTTATCCCGACAAGCATTTTAGGAATGATTTCTCCTTACTCAGTGAGGTTGATGGTCGAGTCTGAAGAGCAAAGCGGGAGCATGGCGGGGTTGCTATATTTTGTTTCAACCTTGGGTAGTGCCGCTGGGACATTGGGCACAAGTTTCTATTTTGTGCTTTGGTTCGAGGTAAACCAAATTCTTTGGGGAGCAGTTTTAAGTCTCGCGTTTGCCGGTTGTATTATCCTTTTTTGTGAATATCTAAAAAAGGCTAATAAGGGAGTTGCAGGTGGTGCTTATGAAAAACAATAGTATTAAAAGAACTCTTGCTGATTTCTCATTGCTAATGATGGTGTTTTGTTGTGCTTGCTCAATTGTGATCGCAGAAACCATTCATGAGGAACGGTCCAAATATCGTGATATTACAGTTACTCAGGTAGGAGATAGGCGTTGCCTTTTATTTAATGTACATCGAGGCGATCGAAATCAAACCTGTATGGTGCTTAACGACCGAAACAATTTGGTGTTTGATTACACGCGAATGAGTTTTGCAGGACTTTTGCTGCAACCCGAGCCAAGCAGCATTCTTATAATTGGACTGGGTGGTGGATCGATACCGATGACTTTTGCTGACTTGTTTCCGGACGCAAAAATTGATGTCGTGGAAATCGATGAGGCTGTCGTCAAGGTTGCTGAAGAGTATTTTTATTTCAATGAAACAGAAAATATGACGGCGTACATTGACGATGGTAGGCCCTTTATTAAGCGTGCGGGAATTCGCGGAGAGAAATATGATTATATTGTGCTCGACGCGTTTAGCGGAGATTACATTCCTGAGCATATGTTGACGAGAGAGTTCTTGGAAGAAGTTAAGGCTATCATGACCGAGAATAGTATTCTGGTTGCGAATACGTTCTCTACCAGCCGCTTATACGACCATGAGTCGGTTACTTATCAGCGTGCCTTTAATGAATTTTATAATTTCAAATTACCAACTTCGGGCAATCGTATTATTATCGCAAAGCTTGGCATGTTGCCTCCACGTGAACAATTAGTTGCGGAGTCGCGTCGAGCTGGACCTCAGTTAGAAAAATATGGTGTTAGATTAACTGATTATCCCAGGAGACTTACAACCCGAGTTGATTGGGATATGAGCAGAAGAGAATTAACAGATCAATATTCGCCAGGTAACCTACTTAGAGGAAATTAAGATCGTGAGCAAGATATTCAGTAAAGCAGTAAGGTCTTCATTAGTATTTGTTTTTATTTTTAGTGGTTTAATAAGTTATGCGGAAGTAACGTTTGAGTCGGATATTGTTTACGGACACAAAGACGGGATGGCTCTAGTGTATGATGTTTTGAAACCCGAAGATCCCAACGGTGCGGCCATCGTTTTTATGATGAGTGGTGGTTGGTATTCGTCATGGGCTCCTCCAGAAAATCGAGCTCGTCAATTTAGTGGCATGCTTGATGCCGGCTTTACAATGATTCCTGTTTATCATGGAAGTGCTCCGAGGTACCACATTCCTGATGCTTATGCGGACGTGAGCCGAGCGATAAGACACATTAAGATGAATGCTGAAGGCTATGGTGTAGATCCGGACAGGATAGGAGTAACCGGCGGAAGTGCTGGTGGCCATCTGGCGTTGATGGTGGGATTAGATTCGGACGAAGGGTTGAGTGATGTTTCTGATGAAGTAATGCTAGCTGGAAACTCAGTTGCCGCGGTTGTGGCTTATTTCCCCCCGGTAGAATTTAGAGAGGTTGAGTCTGCTGCTGTGGGCATCGTAAACGACGTGCCGCAGGCAGAGCTCTTGGGTAGGTTTCCAGCGTTAGACTTTGATGAAGAGCTAATCCCCTCAATAGCACCGATACTCTATGTAGATGCTGAGGATCCACCTACGCTTCTCGTTCATGGTGACGCTGATCCTTTAGTGGACGTCACGCATTCCTATGCGATTAAGGAGAAATTTGACGATCATGATGTTGAGTCTGAGTTAATCGTAATCCCGGGAGCAGAGCATGGCTTTAGAGGGGAAGACGCAGCACTAGCAGCCGGTGCCCGCCTGGCGTGGTTTCAGAAGTATTTACTTGACTAGAATCGGAGACGCTAAGCTATTTATTAGGTGGCGCCTTTAATCATATTTTTGGCAATGATGAGCTGTTGTATTTGGCTTGTGCCCTCATACAGTCGAAACAAGCGTACGTCCCGGTAGAAGCGTTCCACTGCGTACTCGGACATATAACCCGCTCCGCCATGTATCTGTACACAACGGTCTGCAACCCTGCCGACCATTTCTGTTGCAAATAATTTAGAAGCCGAAGATTCTGTGCTGACATTTTCACCAGAATCACGTTTGCGCGCCGTTTCTAGAGTCATACATTTAGCTGCGTAAGTTTCTGTTTGCGAATCTGCGAGCATCGCCTGTATGAGTTGCTGCTCCGCGATAGGTTGACCGAACTGCTTTCGTTGAATGGCATAGTCGAGTGCATCCGCAATTAGTCGCTCTGCAACTCCAACGCTTACACCAGAAATATGTAATCGGCCTCGGTCTAGAACTTTCATTGCGGTGATAAAACCTTCGCCCTCTTCTCCGATGATATTTTCTGCTGGAACCCGGCAGTCTTCGAAGACAACGTCACAGGTCATTGAGCCCGATTGCCCCATTTTTTTGTCCACGGAGCCCAGAGTAATTCCCGGAGTATCCTTTTCTACGATAAAAGAAGATATTCCACGCGCACCTTGTATCGAAGGATTAGTTCGAGCCATTACATTGAACGTGTTGGCTACTTTTGCATTGGTTATATAACGCTTAGAGCCATTTAAGATATAGTGGTCACCGTCTCGCACCGCTGTTGTCTTTAACGAAGCAGCATCTGATCCAGCATCTGGTTCTGTGAGACAAAAACAGCTTATCCACTCACCGCTAGCGTATTTTGGTAAATATTTCTGTTTTTGCCTTTCGGTCCCATTAAAAACGATCGCTGCTGAGCCGATGCCATTATTGGTTCCCATGATGGAGCGAAACGCTGGTGAAGTTCGACCAAGCGATATTGCTACTCGAATCTCCTCCTCCATAGTAAGGCCTAAGCCCCCATACTCCTCCGGGATAGTTAACCCAAACAACCCTAATTCTCTCATTTCGGATAGTACGTCTTCGGGAAGTCGTTCCGACTCGGCTAACTCATTTTCTCTAGGTATGAGTCGCTCGGCAACGAAGCGATCTATAAGGCCGACAAGCTGGTCGAGTGTTTCTTGATCCCTGATCATACTTTCCCCCAAATTTAGGCGCTAACGTACCATACGCTCCTGTTTTTTACGAACGGCGTGTTAGAATAGATCTTTATTTCTTCGATGTTAGAAAGTCTGCTTTCATATCTTCTGAAACAGATTTTAGTTCAAGGGCCTGTGTCAGAAAAATTCTGAGCAGTAAGAGAAGGGGCGTTGTAGCCACCAAGGATAGTAAGGTATCGATTATGTCGGAAGTAGTTAGCTATAAGTTAGAGGGAAATATTGGGGTGGTAAGTGTAAATAATCCTCCGGTGAATGCTTTAGCCCAAGTGGTGAGAGAGGGCATTCTAAATTCACTGAGGTTGTCGCAACAAGACGGTTCAGAGGCGGTGGTGCTTCACTGTGAGGGTCGTACCTTTATTGCTGGAGCAGATATCACAGAATTTGGAAAACCACCGAAAGAGCCAGGGTTGCCGGAGGTGCTTTCTGCGATAGAAGAGTCAACCAAGCCTGTTGTGGCTGCCATTCATGGTACTGCTCTGGGTGGTGGGTTTGAGGTTGCGCTTGCTTGTCACTACCGCTGTGCAATCGGTTCTGCGAAGGTGGGTCTTCCTGAAGTGAAGCTTGGTTTGCTTCCGGGCGCAGGCGGAACGCAGAGGGTCCCTCGAGTCGCTGGCGTCAAGGCGGCACTGGATATGATTACGAGCGGAAATCCGGTGTCTGCTTCTAAGGCCAACAGCATGGGGCTTATTGATGAAATTTTGGTGGGTGACGATCTTTTGGACGCTGCAATTGCTTATGCTAAAGGATTAGTAGAGTCAGGTGCCCCTCTTAAGCGCATTCGCGATATAGATCTTAATACTGAAGATTTAGAGGCCGGGTTTTTTGAGAGCGCCAGGAAGAAATTATCAAGAAGAGCAAGGGGCCAGATTGCGCAGGACCGAATTGTGTCCTGCATAGAGGCAGCAGCGACTTTGCCGATGGATGAGGGGTTGCAGCGTGAGAGGGAATTATTTCAAGAATTATTGACGTCTCCGGAATCGGCGGCGATGCGACATATCTTTTTTGCAGAGAGGCAGGCAGCAAAAATCAACGACTTGCCAAAAAATACTGCACTGCGCCCTATCGACAAGGTCGCCATCATCGGTGGTGGCACTATGGGTGGTGGTATCGCAATGTGCTTCGCTAACGTCGGAATCCCTGTCGTGTTGGTAGAGGTTGATGATGACGCGTTGGGGCGTGGGTTAGGGATAGTGAGGAAGAATTACAACATTACCGTTCAAAAAGGCAAGCTCCCCGAAGACCAAATGGAACAGCGTATTGGCTTGATAACGGGAACCACAAATTATGACGATATCGCTGATGTGGATATGGTTATAGAGGCGGTCTTCGAAAGCCTTGATCTCAAAAAGCAAATATTCGGAAAACTTGATGCGGTCTGTAAGCCTGGTGCGATTTTGGCGACAAACACCTCATACCAGGATGTTGACATAATTGCTGAGTCAACAGCGCGACCGCAAGACGTTGTTGGGATGCATTTCTTTAGCCCCGCTAATGTAATGAAGTTGCTTGAAGTTGTTCGCGGAGAAAAAACGTCCGATGATGTTCTGGCAACAGTCATGCAGATCGGTAAAAAAATCAAGAAAGTCTGCGCGCTATCGCGAGTTTGTTACGGGTTTATTGGTAATCGTATGCTTGGGGGTTATGGTAGGGAAGCGCAGATGTTGTTGTTAGATGGCTGCACTCCATCACAGGTAGACGCTGCGCTAGAGCGCTTTGGTATGGCGATGGGACCACTCGCTATGGGTGATTTGGCAGGACTTGACGTTGGTTACAAGGCCCGGCAGGCACTTACAAACTTGCCGGATGATCCTAAGCTATATCGGATGGGGACCCTCCTTGCAGAAATGGGTCGGTATGGCCAGAAAACTGGTTCCGGTTATTACAAGTACGATCCGGAGACACGAAGAAGGATGTCGGACCCTGAAGTAGAGGAGCTTATCGAGGAGGAGGCGAGTAAGTTGGGAGTGGAAAGGCGTGCTGTGTCGGACGAGGAAATCTTAGAGCGTTGTTTCTATCCACTTATTAATGAGGGCGCCAAAATTTTAGAAGAGGGCATAGCCCAGAGGGCCAGCGATATTGATGTCGTATATATCTACGGTTATGCATTTCCTGCTGCAAAAGGCGGTCCTATGCATTATGCGGACGCTGTGGGAGTCAAAAATGTCTACGATAAAATCTGTGAATTTCGTGATAGTTATGGCGAAGACTACTGGAGCCCGGCCCCTCTCCTGAAACAACTTGCTGAGGAAGGAAAATCCTTCGCTCAGTGGGACAAAGAAAGGAGCAACGCACAATGAATTTAGTGGAGGATAATACTGCCGCTCGGATTATACCGAACTGCCGATCTTTGAAACTTGATTATAAAAGCCGACGAAAGGAGCTAGGAACAAGCGCTGGTATAAACCCTGATCGACTAAGTTGTAACTTATTAGCTAGCTCTTTGGTGTGATTCGGATAACTTTTTAAAGGAGGAGTGCATCGTGCCCCTGTTAACTTTTCAGAACCCGGTTCGTTTTGATTTCGGTGCCGTAAAGAAATTACCCGACGCGCTGAAACGCCAGGGAATTGAACGTCCGTTTTTGGTCACTGATTCTGGATTACGGGACAGTGGTTTGTTAGAGCGCATCACGGATATGCTGGACAGCGAATCTGCGGCTACGGTTTTTGACGGCACACCCGGCAATCCTACTGAGGAAGCAGTCATAGAAGCACTGCAATCGTATGAAGGAAATGATTGTGACGGCGTCGTTTGTATTGGCGGCGGATCACCAATGGATCTAGGAAAAGCGGTTGCGCTGATGGCGGTGAGTGGCGGACCGCTGGCACAGTACGATCCTTTGCAGGGCGGTAATAAACTGGTTAAGGGTACAGCTCCGCTCATCGCTATCCCTACCACCGCAGGCACTGGTAGTGAGGCTTCGCTGGGATTCGTCATCAGCATGACTGATGGTCGCAAACTTACGTTCGCTAATCCTCAGTTTCTCCCCAAGCTGGCGATCTGTGATCCTGAGCTGACTTTAGGCTTACCGCAGAGGCTGACTGCGGCTACGGGAATGGACGCTATCACACATTGCATCGAGGCTGTGCTTGCCTCGCCGTCAAACCCGCCAGCCGATGGAATCGGACTCGATGGATTGTGGCGAGGTTGGCGACATATTCGGCGCGCTGCGGAAGATGGGAGTGATCGCAATGCGCGTTGGGAAATGATGATGGCTTCAACGGAGGGCGCTCTTGCGTTTGTAAAGGGGCTCGGCGCTGTGCATTCAATGAGTCACGCAGCAGGTCGTATAAAGGAACTCAAGCTTCATCACGGCACGCTGAACGCCGTAATACTGCCCACCGTTTTGCGATTTAATGAAAGTGTATGCTCTGACCCGTACCTGCGTCTGCGTCAGGCTATGGGACTGGCGCCAGATGCAGACCTAGCACGAGAGATTGAAAAGTTGAACTCAGACCTGGGTTTGCCTAGCGGGCTTGCTGAGATGGGTCTTTCTGAAGACTTGATTAAGGATATGGTTCCTCATGCGGTTAGCGATTTGGCGACAATGACTAATCCCAAACAAGTTACCGCGGAAGACTATGCGAAATTGTACCGAAGCGCAATGTAGATAATTTTTCCGGTGAAAAAGTCGTTTAAACTTGGTTGAGCTAAATGTAAATCTGAAGAAGCCCTTGGACGCTTGATATGTTTCTCCTGATTATTGCTGTTGTGTTAGCAGTACTGGTTTATTTGCCCTCTGTTTGGGTTAGGCATGTCATGTCCAAAAATGGAAAGGAGTTAGATAGTCTTCCCGGAACTGGGGGTGAGCTTGCAGAGCATCTAATAAAGCGCTTCAAGCTTGACGGAATCAAGGTCGAAGAGACTGAACCTTTTCGGGATCATTTTGATCCTCGAGACCAAGTTGTAAGACTTGGTCCAGACAATATTAACGGTAGGTCGCTAACCGCGATAGCTGTGGCTGCTCATGAGGTGGGACATGCGATTCAATTTTATCGAAAAGAAAAGATATTTGAGCTACGGGAAAAATACTTACCGACTGCGCATGCCCTGAATCGCGTGGGTATCGCAATAATGTGGTCTTTTCCGATATTGGGATTAGTGTTGAGATCTCCTTCCGCGATGGCCATGGCTGTTGGTTGCAGTTTGTTACTTCAACTGATTGGCGCTCTCGCTTATTTAATAATCTTACCCGAAGAGTGGGATGCGAGCTTTAATAAAGCTCTCCCTATACTGATGGAGGGTGAGTACGTCGCCGAAGATCAACTCCCGAACATACGTAACGTTCTCAAAGCGGCGGCGGTCACGTATTTTGCTTCAGCGCTTGCGAACGTGTTAAATATAGGACGCTGGTTATTGCTTTTGCGACGCTAATAAACCTCGCAAAAATCTAATGACTGATAATTGAAAGAGGTAAAGGTCTGACGTGAAACCAAAATTTAAGCATCGCTATGTAAGTGCTCTATGTGACAGCAATCGTTGGGACGGCTTTAGAGCTAAGCACGATGATATTGTGATAGCGACATCGTATAAGGCGGGGACTACTTGGATGCAAGGCATATGTTCAGCCCTTGTTTTCCAAGCCACAGAGCCGCCTGTCCCCCAAGACCAACTTAGCCCGTGGTTGGACGCGAATTTTGGTCCCGTAGAGGATGTTTTAGCGCAGTTGGAAGGATTATCGAACAGACGTTACATAAAGACGCACCTGCCTCTCGATGGCATACGATTTTTTGACGAGATAAAGTATATCTTTGTCGGAAGGGGCGGGAAAGACGTCTTTATGTCTATGTGGAATCATTGGCATAACATGAATCCTGAGGTTATTGACGCTCTGAACGCTGCCCCTGATAGACAAGGACCTGCTCTCGCGCATTCCCCCAAGGATTCTGATGCGGTCGGAGCTGCCTTTGATGAATGGTTGACCCGTCCAACCTTTGACTGGGAGAACGATGGTTTTCCTTTCTGGTCTCACTTCCGCCATGCGCAAACTTGGTGGGATTATCGCGATATGCCAAACATATTAATGGTGCACTATAATGACCTCCTCAACGATACGGACCGCGAGATGAGAAGGATCTCAAAATATCTAGGTATTCCTGTGAATGAGGATATATGGTCTAGTCTCGTAGATTCGGTTTCCTTTAGCTCAATGAAATCTAATGCCGGTAAGATGGCGCCGGGTGCCACTCAGGGCACATGGAAAGATACCAGTAATTTCTTTCATAAGGGCACGAACAAGCGCTGGGAAGGATTGCTAACCAGTCAGCAGATTACCGCTTACGAGGACGTGCTCAACAGAGAGTGCAGCACCAACCTAGCGAAGTGGTTAGAATTCGGTGGTCATATCGATTAGACTGATCCATAAGAACCTTAATAAATAGCTAAAAACAAGAAGGGTTAATGATGAATAAATTCACAAGTAGATTGTTAAGGAATATTTCCGTTACAGCGCTTTTCGCTTTGCTCGCCCTTCCCGCGATTGGCCAGAGGGGGGCTGATCCATCGGTCTGGAACGATACCATGGATCGATTTGCCGATCAGGATCGTGTGACGCCGCCACCGCTCGGCGCCATTCTTCTAACCGGTAGCTCAAGTATCGCGCGTTGGAATGACCACGCTGCGGCCGCATTAGAACCTCTTACGGTAATTGCCCGTGGTTTTGGTGGCAGTGTGATGAATGATGTGCTCCACCATCTCGATACTGTCGCGCTTCAGTATAAGCCTCGTGCAATCCTCATCTACGAGGGCGATAACGATACTGCTTATCACATCCCAGAGAGTGAAATAATTGGGACACTAAATCAGATTGTAGAAAGGGTTAATAAAGAGCTTCCCGATACTCGTATCTATGTTATGGCGGTGAAGCCCTCGACTCTGCGTGTTGATGTTTGGGAGAATGCGAAGCGCGTCAATGCGGGTTATCGAGAAATCGCCAAGAATAATCCCCAGGTTCATTATGTGGATTCGGCTACACCTTTTCTGAAGGCTGACGGAAGCGTCATGACTGATATCTTTGTGGAAGACGGTTTGCACTTAAACCCGATGGGTAACTTGATATGGGGATCCGTTATCCGCGCAGCGTTAATGCCGCATGAAGCACGCTATGAATGAAGAAGTAGGGGCAATTTCTGATTCTATCGTCGACCAAGGGGCTCTAAAACAGTGGGCTAATATTCGTCATATCCCTCGGTGAGCTCAACATAGACTCCCGATGGGTCAGTGAAATAAGCACTGCTTAAGCCGATGGCGGGAACCTCGTGGTAGGGGATATCGAATACTATGCCATTGGCTTCAAGTTGCCGACAAAACTCTTCGAGGTTGTTTATTTCGAAACCGATGTGGTCTATCGCGGTTCCTCTTGTGCTTTGGCGGCCGCTATTATTGGCACCAAAACTAAAATTCATTCCTGGGATGTTTGTCGTAGTGGTAATGCGACCACGAGGCCGTACCTCTAGATCAAACATCTCGACATACCATTGCATTATCTCTTCGGGATTATCGAGAAACCAATGCACGTGATATCCGGTTATTTCTTCCTGTAGCCCCTGATCTTCTTGCATTTCTACTTCTACGCCGTCTGGCAGTGTAACGTAAGCATTAAGCTGTCCCTCGGCCCCCAAAAACATGCTGCCAACCTCTAGGCCAGCTGCGCGCCATTTGTCCAAAAACTTGTCCATGTGCCGGACTTTGAATCCAAAATGATGCATTGTTGTTTCTGTGGAATCCGCGGTCGGCTCACGCTCCGTTAACGCAACCATCATGTTCGGCAGTTTAATCACGGTGTGCGTTTCTCTCTCAACGACACTTCCGTTAAAATGCTCAACCCATATCTGTTTTTGTTGTTCAATATCTGAAATATTGAGATGCACGTGTCCGAAGGTAATGCCATTTTCGTTTGGAGTTGCTAATTGGCTATAACCGTTCGGTATAACTAAAAATGACAGAACAAGATAGATTAGTTGTTTCATTTTCTTACCCTCTGAAAACGTTCGTTGGTCTAGAGTCAAGCTGAGCCCGTAATTGTACGTTGTCGCTTTTTTACCAAGCGGAGTTTAATAACTCATAAGAATTTCGGCGTGCGGCTGCGTTATGCGTAATTGTTAAAATCATCAGCTCGTCTAATTTAAACTTTTTCACAAATAATTCTAGTTTTTCACAAACTTGTTCGGGTGTGCCGACTACGCGTCGGTTCTGATTTTCTTCTATTGCCATCCTCTCTCGCTCGCTGTAAGGATAATCAGTAGCCTCTTGAACGCTTGGGAATGGGCCAGGATTTCCACTCAATAGACGAA
>Ga0315315_10004453_pt1 | contig 12914 bp, 11 predicted proteins | sample M140m3416metaG_FD_203699 | JGI IMG/M metagenome (GOLD analysis project Ga0315315, IMG submission 203699) | Ammonia-oxidizing marine archaeal communities from Monterey Bay, California, United States - M1 40m 3416 | ecosystem: Environmental > Aquatic > Marine > Intertidal zone | place: USA...
ACCGAAAAGAGCATGCGCTCTGTTGTTGTTGGTCAGTCGGCTGTAAAGTCAACTACTGTGGGTCGAGTTGCATTTAAAAAGGGGCAGGAGATTGATTTATCATTAGTAGCTAAGATGAGTATTAAGGACCTAGCTAAGGTTCCGGTCAAAGCAGCTGATGAAAAAGTGCTTCTGGAACTGGAGGAGAGTTCTGGGGGGCAGGTTCAGGTATTAAAGTCTATGCTTGAGGAAAAGGTAGAGCGTCTAAAAAAGGGGGATGATCTAGCTCCGGGAGTGATCAAGCTGGTAAAGGTTTTCATGGCTATGAAGCGCAAATTGCAAGTGGGTGATAAAATGGCAGGGCGTCATGGAAATAAGGGTGTGGTTTCGACAATCGTTCCGGAAGAAGATATGCCTTATATGGAGAGTGGCCAGTCGATAGAGTTGATCCTTAATCCTTTGGGTGTGCCTTCACGAATGAATGTTGGCCAGATTTTGGAGACGAATCTTGGGATGGCAGCTAAGGCTAATGGCGTACATATGGCAACGCCTGTGTTTGATGGCGCTCGCGAAGATGAGGTCAGGAAACTGCTAGAGGATGGTGGTTGTTCTGAGTCTGGAGAGATAGCTCTTTATGATGGAAGATCCGGGCACTACTTTAGGCAAAAAGTGATGGTGGGTTACCTGTATATGCTTAAATTGCATCATCTGGTTGATGATAAGATTCATGCAAGGTCCACTGGTCCGTATTCTTTGGTGACTCAGCAACCTCTTGGTGGTAAGGCCCAGTTTGGCGGTCAGAGGCTTGGGGAGATGGAGGTCTGGGCTTTGGAAGCTTATGGGGCTGCTTATACTTTGCAGGAAATGCTAACGGTAAAGTCTGATGATGTTGAGGGTCGCAAGCGCATGTACGAAGCGATCGTAAAAGGAGACACTCATTTGAACCCAAGTCTTCCAGAGTCGTTCAACGTTCTTATCAAGGAGCTTCAGAGTTTGGCTATAGATGTGGAGTTGATAGAATCAGGAAAAGTAGTTTAAGGCTCCTAGTTAAGTTTTTAAAGCCTCTGCTCTCCGTTCAGTTTTAAGGTGGGTTTAGGTCACATAAAGAAATTTTTTAGCGGTTTGCGAAAACCTAAAAAAGGAGAAGTCCCTGGTGGATAGCCTGACATATTTCGATAAACCAAAAAACCCGATCATTTTCGATGCTCTCCGTGTGCGAATTGCATCTCCGGAGAAAATCCGCTCCTGGTCATATGGAGAAGTTAAGAAGCCTGAAACAATCAATTACCGTACTTTTAAACCGGAAAGAGACGGATTGTTCTGCGCTAAAATATTTGGGCCAGTCAAAGACTGGGAGTGTACTTGCGGTAAGTATAAAAGGATGAAGCACAAGGGTGTTATTTGTGAAAAATGTGGTGTTGAGGTAATTCTGTCAAAAGTACGTCGTGAACGGTTAGGTCATATTGAGCTTGCTAGTCCAGTTGCTCATATTTGGTATTTCAAGGGCCTGCCTAGTCGCCTGGGGCATTTGCTTGACATTCCTCTTAAGGACCTTGAGCGTATTATTTATTTTGAAAACTATGTGGTAACTGATCCTGGTGATTCAGAGTTGGAAGTCGGACAAATTTTAACCGAAGAAGAGTATCGAGAAGTGGAGATGGAGTTTCCTGATACCTTTCGGGCTATGATTGGTGCTGAGGGGGTTGCTGAGTTACTAAAGCCGATGAACCTAGATGTGCTAGCGGTGGACCTTAAAGAAGAAATGATCACCACCAAGTCGGTGATGAACCGAAGGAAAGTCGCAAAACGACTGAAGATTGTAGAGTCATTTCGTAAGTCAGGTAATAAGCCGGAATGGATGATACTTCAGGTCATCCCTGTAATTCCTCCGGAGCTACGTCCTTTGGTGCCTTTGGATGGTGGGCGGTTTGCCACCTCTGACCTAAATGATCTTTATCGGCGCGTTATAAACCGTAATAACAGATTAAAGCGTTTGCAGGAATTGAAGGCGCCGCAAATTATTATACGTAATGAAAAAAGAATGTTGCAGGAGGCGGTTTCTGCGCTATTTGATAATGGCCGAAGGGGTCGTACTTTGCGTGGAACGAACAAGCGACCCTTAAAATCTTTGAGCGACATGCTTAAGGGCAAGCAAGGCCGATTCCGACAAAATCTATTGGGAAAACGAGTGGATTATTCTGGCCGATCGGTCATTGTTGTTGGTCCTCATTTAAAATTTCACCAGTGTGGTCTACCTAAAAAGATGGCGCTTGAGTTATTTAAGCCATTTGTGTTCAGCAGACTCGAGGAGAAAGGGTATGCGGCTACAATCAAGACTGCGAAAAAGATGGTTGAGCAGGAGCGAGCTGAAATTTGGGAGGTGCTGGAGGAGGTGGTAAAAGGTCACCCGATTTTGCTCAATAGGGCCCCAACGCTTCATCGATTAGGTATTCAGGCGTTCGAACCGTTGCTCATTGAAGGTAAGGCTATTCAAGTGCATCCGATGGTATGTACGGCATTCAATGCTGACTTTGATGGAGACCAGATGGCAGTTCATGTTCCGCTTTCTATGGAAGCGAGAACTGAGTGTGAGCTTTTGATGATGTCTTCTAATAATGTTTTGTCTCCTTCAAATGGAAAGCCTATTGCTGTTCCCACTCAGGATATTGTTTTGGGTTGTTACTATATGACTAAGATTCGTGGAAACGTTAAAGGTGGGGGTAAGGTTTTTTCTGGTCAGAAAGAAGTTTTGGCGGCCTATAATGCGGATGAGCTCGATTTGCAGGCGCAGATTATGGTGCGGATAGAGGGAGTGTTGACCCAGACCACAACAGGACGAGTTCTGCTTGGGGCGGTGCTTCCTGAGGCTTTGCCGTTTGAATATGTGAATAGACTGATGGATAAAAAGGCTCTCTCAGATCTTTTCTCGAAATCTTTTCTTATTGCGGGAAGGGAAAAAACTGTTTCTCTGTTAGACGATGTTAAGGAGTTGGGGTTTAAATATGCTACAGAGGCCGGTCTCACGGTCTCAATTGATCAGATGCGAATTCCCAAAACCAAAGTACAGTTGGTTGAAAAAACTAATAGCGAGGTTCTAAGGGTTCATAAACAATATCGAGATGGACTCATAACTAATGGTGAAAGATATAACAAGGTGATTGATATTTGGGCGCACGTTACAGAAAAGGTGTCCGAAGAAATGTTTAAAGAGCTGGAAACGGAAGATGAGTCCACAGTTGTTGGAAAAACAAATAAGGACTTCAACTCTATTTTCATCATGGCGGATTCGGGGGCTCGAGGAAGCGCGCAGCAGTTGCGACAATTGGCTGGGATGCGTGGCTTGATGGCTAAGCCTTCGGGGGAAATCATCGAAACCCCTATCACTGCTAATTTTCGGGAAGGGCTTTCAGTCATTCAGTACTTTATTTCTACTCATGGAGCCCGAAAGGGTTTGGCTGATACTGCTCTTAAAACTGCAAACTCAGGTTATCTAACTCGCAGGCTTGTAGATGTAGCGCAAGATATGATTGTTCAGGAGGAAGATTGCGGAACCCTGAAGGGGATTGACGCGATATCTCTCGTGGAGGCTGGAGAAATCATTCAGCCCTTGGGAGAGAGAATTTTAGGGCGAACGGTTCTTGAAGACGTGGTTGATCCGTTTACTGGAGAAGTGTTGGCTAAAGCAGATAGTTTAATTGTAGAAGAAACGGTAGAGGCAATTGAAAATGCCGGCATAGAAAAAATTAAAATGAGATCTTGTCTCACTTGTGAATCCAAACAAGGAGTCTGTATTAAGTGTTACGGCCGTAATATGGCTACGCTGCAATGGGCGGAAGTGGGTGAGCCGGTAGGTGTAATTGCTGCGCAGTCTATTGGTGAGCCGGGCACGCAGCTTACAATGAGAACTTTTCATATTGGTGGGACAGCTAGTAGGGTGGTAGAGCAAACAACTTTGAATACTAAGCGGGGCGGTCTGGTGAAATACCTTGGTTTGCGCATCATCAAGAATCGTAGCGGAGAAATTATTGTTATGAACCGTAACGGAAGTCTCGTGATTCAGGATGAGGCTGGTCGTGAAAAAGAGCGGTTTTCAGTTGTATATGGAGCAAAGCTTAAGGTTAGTGACGGGCAAGAAGCGCAGGAAGGTCAGACCCTGATGGAGTGGGATCCTTATACCAATGCTATTCTGACAGAGGTTTCTGGGACCATTGCTTTTGGTGATGTGATAGAGGGTATAACGATGAAAGAAGATTTCGATGAAATCACCGGTCTATCTACCAAGGTTATCATTAGTCATCGTGATGAAAAAAAACAACCTCGTATCTCACTTAAAGATGAGAAGGGAGAAACGGTGCGTCGTTATATTCTTCCTGCTGGAGCGAACATAAATGTTAACGAGGGAGACTTGGTGAGTGCTGGAGACTTGATTGTAAAGATTCCTCGTGAGTCAGCGAAAACCAAGGATATCACAGGTGGCCTGCCTCGTGTTGCTGAGCTTTTCGAGGCTCGTAAGCCGCATGAGCAGGCAACAATAACTGAGATTTCTGGAACGGTAAAGTTTGGTGGATTTGTGAAGGGAATGCGCAGAGTCATAGTTGAGAGTGACTCTGGTGATGAATGCGAATACCTGATTCCGCGTGGCAAACATATTAACGTTCATGAGGGCGATGAGGTGATTGCTGGTGAGCCCTTGATGGATGGTGCTTCAAATCCTCATGATATTTTACGTGTACTTGGAGAAGACGAGCTACAGAAATACTTGGTGAATGAGGTTCAAGAGGTATATCGCCTTCAGGGTGTGCAGATAAATGACAAGCATATTGAGGTTATCGTAAGGCAAATGCTTCGGCATTTAGTTATTGAAGACCCTGGTGATACTGAGTTTTTAGTTGGAGAGCAGGTGACCAAGAAAGTCTTTAATTTGGCTAATCAGGAAGTTATCAAGAATAAGAAAAAACCGGCCAAAGGTGCCCCTGTGTTACTGGGGATTACTAAGTCGTCGCTTAGCACGGAAAGTTTTATTTCGGCGGCATCTTTTCAGGAGACCACTCGTGTGCTTACGGAAGTGAGTGTAAGTGGTAAAGTGGATCACCTTGTCGGATTGAAGGAAAATGTGACTATGGGGAGATTGATACCGGCTGGGACAGGATGCCGTGCCTATAGTGGAATTCGTATTGAAGAGCCTGAGGCTGAAGAGCCTGAGCAGAGGGAAGAGCAGGCTCCTGTTGCGGCTGAATAAAAAACAACAAAAAGCTACTCTTTTTCGCTTGACTAAGTGATTTTCAGTGCTACAATTACAACTTTTTCACGCCCATACCTGTCTGATATAACCCTTTGTTTTTATTGACATCATCGGGTGTTTTCAGCTTTACTTGGTGATCCCTTTATGTGGATTATCTCTTAGGGAGGTCTATTTTTTTGCCTACGATCAATCAGTTAGTAAAAACCGGCCGTAAAAAGCCGGTAGTGAAAAGTAATAGTCCTGCGTTAAAGTCTTGTCCGCAAAAGCGTGGCGTTTGCGTGCGGGTCTACACTTCAACACCTAAAAAGCCGAACTCCGCTTTACGAAAAGTGGCGCGTGTAAGGTTGACTAATGGGATGGAGGTGACCACCTATATTCCTGGTGTAGGTCATAATCTTCAGGAGCATTCCATTGTAATGATCCGTGGCGGAAGAATTAAGGATTTGCCTGGGGTTCGGTATCATGTTGTTCGTGGGAGTTTGGATACTCTTGGAGTAGAAAGCAGGATGCAGAGTCGTTCTAAGTATGGCACGAAGAAACCTAAAAAATAATTTCATATAATCATTATGGCAAGACGAAGAGAAGCTCAAAAAAGAAAAATTACTCCTGACCCGAAGTTTAACGATTTGCTGGTTGCTCGTTTTATCAATTGTATTTTGCGTAGGGGCGAGAAGGGTAAGGCGGAGAGTATTCTTTACAAGGCCCTCGAGAGTGTGGCCGAAAAGAGCAAGGAGGAGCCTTTGCGGGTTTTTCGAAAAGCGGTTGAGAATGCGGCGCCTTTGCTGGAGGTTAGGTCTAGGAGGGTTGGTGGTGCGACTTATCAGGTTCCCGTTGAGGTGAAAGAGAGTCGTAGACAGGCTCTCAGTATTAGGTGGATGATTCAAAATGCTAAGTCGCGTGCTGGAAGATCAATGGCTGAAAAGCTAACCAGCGAGATCATGGATGCCTTTGGTAATTCCGGCGGAGCGGTTAAGAAAAAAGAAGAAGTTCATCGGATGGCAGAAGCTAATAAAGCCTTTGCTCATTACCGATGGTGATCGGAGTAATCTCTTAAAATGAGTAAGAAGCTACAGCCTGAGAAAACCCGGAATATAGGGATTATCGCTCATATCGATGCCGGTAAGACGACGACGACGGAGCGAATTCTTTATTATACGGGTAAGAGCCATAAAATTGGTGAGGTGCATGACGGAAATGCAACGATGGATTGGATGGAGCAAGAGCAGGAGCGAGGAATCACCATTACCTCTGCTGCGACAACTTGTTTCTGGCAGGACCATCAGATTAATATAATTGATACTCCCGGGCATGTTGACTTTACAGCAGAGGTCGAACGGTCTTTGCGTGTTCTTGATGGTGCTGTGGGCGTTTTCGATGCAGTAAGTGGTGTGGAGCCTCAGTCTGAGACTGTTTGGCGGCAGGCAACTAAATATGAGGTGCCTAGGATTTGTTTTGTTAATAAAATGGATCGAGCGGGCGCAAATTTTTTAGGTTGTATAAATCAGATGGTTGATAAGCTCGGTGCTCGCCCAGTTCCTATTCAGCTTCCTCTTGGTGCCGAGGCCGACTTTCTTGGTGTGATTGATTTGATTGATATGAAAGCCAATGTTTACTCTGATGATAAGAATAAGGGTGAGACCTATGATGTCGTGGATATCCCTGCCGAGTATCAGGGGCAAGCCGAAGAGTATAGAGAAAAATTAATTGAATCTGCTTCGGATGCAGATGATTCGATTATGGAGAAATTTCTCGGCGGTGAAGAGGTTTCGAGGGAAGAGGTTGTTGCGGCCCTGAGAAAGGGAACTCTGGAAAATAAATTCACTCCGATCTTGTGTGGTGCCGCGTTCAAAAATAAAGGTGTGCAACAGCTTCTTGACTCTGTTGTGCTCTACCTCCCTTCTCCTCAGGAGCTTAAGTCTATTGCTGGTACAAACCCGAATACTCAAAAAGAAGAAACTCGCAAGTTAGATTCGTCTGAACCTCTTTCAGCTCTGGCGTTTAAGATCATGACCGACCCATTTGTTGGTCAGTTAGCTTTTGTTCGTGTTTATTCCGGTAAGTTAACCAGTGGTTCGTATGTGTATAACTCGACGAAAAATGAGAGAGAGCGTGTGGGTCGGATTTTGAGGATGCACGCTAATAAGAGAGAAGAGGTAGACTCGGTGCAGGCGGGAGATATTGCTGCAATTGTTGGTTTGAAGAAAACTTATACCGGGGATACTCTTTGTGAGCAAGATAGTCCGATTATCCTTGAGGCTATTCAATTTCCTGAGCCGGTAATCTCTGTTGCTATTGAGCCTAGGACTAAGGCTGAGCAGGATAAACTTTCCGACTGTTTGGTCAAACTGCTTCAGGAGGATCCTACTTTTAAGGTCCGTGTGGATCCGGATACGAACCAAACAGTTATATCGGGGATGGGCGAGTTGCATCTTGAAATACTGGTTGATCGGATGCGTCGCGAGTTTTCTTTGGATGTTGATGTTTCTAAGCCTCAGGTGGCATACAAGGAAACCATTACAAAGCCTGTAGAGCATGAAAATAAATATGTTAAGCAGAGTGGGGGGCGTGGCCAATACGGTCATGTAGTTATTAAGGTTGCGCCGAGAGAGGCGGGCACAGGATTTGAATTTGTAAATAAAATTGTTGGGGGAGCGATACCTCGTGAGTTTATTCCTGCTGTTCAGAAGGGTGTTGAGGAGGCGATGAGTCGTGGTGTTATGTGTGGTTATCCAACTGTTGATGTTTCGGTGACTTTGTTGGACGGATCTTTTCATGATGTTGATTCTTCTGAAATGGCTTTTAAAATTTGTGCTTCCATGGCTTTTCGGGAAGCTTGTAAAATGGGATCTCCTCAATTGCTGGAGCCGGTTATGGATGTGGAGGTCGTTACGCCTGAGGAGTTTATGGGCGATGTTATTGGCAAGATCAATTCCAAGCGAGGCAAGATAAAGGATCTTGCGGATCGTGCGGGTGCCAAGGTAATTCGAGCTGAAGTTCCTCTTTCTGGGATGTTTGGGTATTCTACCGACCTTCGGTCGGCTACTCAAGGTCGGGCGAATTACTCTATGGAATTTGCCAAGTATGACGGTGTCCCCGCCGCCATTGCCGAGGAGTTGATGGCAAAGGCAACCGGGTCTAAAGAGAAATCTGCAGTCTAATAAAAATTATCTGAAAATAATTTGGAGTGAATCAGTATGGCTAAGGAAAAGTTTGTACGAGATAAACCACATATAAACGTTGGAACCATTGGTCATGTTGATCATGGTAAAACGACTCTAACCGCTTCGATTTCGGAGGTTCTTTCTAAAAAAGGTTTGGCTGAGACTATAAAGTTTGACCAGATTGACAAGGCTCCTGAGGAGAAAGAGCGAGGAATTACTATTGCTATTGCTCATATTGAGTACAATACCGAAAAGCGACATTACGCGCATGTTGACTGTCCTGGTCATGCGGACTATGTAAAGAATATGATTACAGGTGCAGCCCAGATGGACGGAGGGATTTTGGTGATCTCTGCTAATGACGGTCCGATGCCTCAAACTCGTGAGCATATTCTTTTGGCTCGGCAGGTAGGTGTGCCCAAGCTCTGTGTCTTCATGAATAAGTGTGACATGGTTGATGATCCAGAGTTACTTGACTTGGTTGAGATGGAGGTGCGCGAATTGTTGAGTAAATATGATTTCCCTGGAGACGATGTTCCCGTTATCCGTGGAAGTGCTCTACAGGCACTTGAGAATCCTGAGGATGAAGAAAAAACAAAGCCTATCTGGGAGTTAATGGAAGCGCTAGATACCTACTTCCCTGTACCGGATCGTCCTGTTGATAAGCCTTTCCTGATGCCAATAGAGGATATCTTTAGTATTTCTGGGCGTGGAACGGTTGCGACTGGGCGTGTTGAAACAGGTATTATAAAAGTTGGTGAGGAGATTGAGATTGTAGGGTTTAGGGACACAATGAAGACCACTTGTACCGGTGTTGAGATGTTTCGAAAGCTACTTGACGAGGGGCGTGCGGGTGAAAACGTGGGAATTCTTCTTCGGGGAACCAAGCGTGATGAAATAGAGCGAGGACAAGTTCTGTCTAAGCCGGGGTCTATCACGCCGCATACTAAATTTAAGGCGGAAGTTTATATTCTAACTAAAGAAGAGGGTGGCAGGCATACCCCATTTTTTAATGGTTATCGCCCACAGTTTTATTTTAGGACAACTGATGTTACTGGTGTCGCAACTTTGCCGGCGGGTGTTGAAATGGTGATGCCGGGGGATAATGTGGCAATGGAGATAACGCTAATTACTCCAGTTGCAATGGATAAGGGACTTAAGTTTGCAATTCGCGAGGGTGGTCGTACGGTGGGAGCCGGAGTTGTCGGTGAGATCGTAGAATAATGAGCGACCAGAAAATAAAAATAAGACTTAAGGCATACGACCATAAGTTATTAGATTGTTCGGTTGGGGAAATTGTGGAAACCACTCGCCGAACGGGTGCGAAGGTTGTTGGCCCAATTCCTTTACCTACGATGAAAAATAAATGGACGGTTTTGCGTTCGCCTCATGTGGATAAGAAATCCCGAGAGCAATTTGAGATACGTACGCATAAGCGCATTCTAGAAATTCTAGAGCCGACTCCCCAAACAGTTGACGCGTTGATGAAGCTCGATCTCTCGGGCGGCGTTGATATTGAAATTAAGCTTTAAAAAGAGAAAAATATGGGTGTTTTAATTGGGAAAAAAATCGGCATGACTGAAGTCTTTACAGATGGTGGCGACTGTGTTGCTGTCACTGTGATTCATGTAGATCGATGTGTGCCGGTTTTAAAGCGGACTCAAGAGAAAGATGGTTACGAGGCTCTAATGCTTGCATATGGGTCTCGCAAGCCTAAGCATACGAATAAGCCCCTTCGCGGATTTTATGACAAGCTTAAGGTGGAGCCTGCAAGATTTCTTAAGGAATTTAGGGGGCAGGATGTGAGTGAGGAGGTCATAGGGCAACCACTTAAGGTCGATGTCTTCAGTGAGGGAGATAAGGTGTCCGTGGTAGGAGTTTCTAAGGGTAGAGGGTTTGCTGGAGTTTTTAAGCGGTTTAATTATGGTGGCGCTCCGGCCTCTCATGGTCATCATGAGAGTTACCGTGGAACAGGATCGATAGGAATGCATACTTATCCTGGGCGGGTTTTTAAGGGTACGGGTATGCCGGGCCGCATGGGTGGTGCTAATGTTCGAGTAAAAAATTTAAAGGTGATCCGGGTGGACGTGGAAAATAATTTATTATTGGTCAAAGGGGCGGTTCCTGGGGCCAATGGCGGAATCGTCAATATAACGAAAATATAAAAAAGAACTTTTGGTTATGCCAGCATTAGATATTTTAGATAGTAGTAATAAGAAGGTGGGCTCTGTGGAAGTTCTCTCGAGTGTTTTTGAGGGTAAGGTGAATGAGAGTTTGGTGCAGAGGTATGTGGCTATGCAGTTAGCGTCCCGTCGAGGCGGAAACGCGGCGACCGTTCAAAACAAAGGCGATTTGCATGGAAGTAATGCCAAGCCTTGGCGGCAAAAGGGGACCGGCCGTGCTCGTTCCGGTAACACTCGGTCGCCAATATGGCGTGGAGGACTTACAGTTTTTGGGCCAACTCCGAGAAGTTATGCGTTCCAACTTTCCAAAAAATCAAAGAGGTTGGCTATCGTAGCGGTATTAGCGGATAAGCTTAAAGCTCAGAGTTTTACGGTGGTTGACTCGTTAAATATTGAAAACCCAAGGACTAAGGATGCGATTGCTTTGATGGATGGTATGGGTCTTCCTGCAAAAACATTGTTTCTTGTTCCTGAGAAGAACAATAATCTTCAGTTGGCAGTTCGAAATTTGCCTCGCGCAGACGTGCTTTTAGTTGACGGTTTAAATGTCTTCGACTTATTAGTGCATGAGCGGATCGTATGTACTCCTGCGGCGATTAAAAAGATTGAGGAGCGATTGAGCTGATGGATATCTATCAAATTATAGAGAAGCCGCTCGTTACGGAAAAAGGTAGCGATATGTTAGCCAGGGGGAATTGGGTCGTTTTTCGTGTGCACCTTGGAGCTAATAAAATTCAAATCCGGGAGGCCGTACAAAAGATTTTTGATGTAAAAGTTTTGCATGTGAATACCCAGGTTGTTCAGGGTAAGCGCAAGCGATTTGGTAAGAACATTGGTCAGTCAAAAACTTGGAAAAAAGCGATGGTTCAGTTAAAGGAAGGCGAGAAGATTGAGATATTTGAGGGAGTATAATTACTAATGCCTATTAGGAAGCTAAAACCACGGTCGCCTGGTGTGAGGTCTCAGACTATTTCTGGTTTTGATGAGGTCACTAAATCTGTACCCGAAAAAAGTCTTCTCGTTGCCATTGCAAGAAAAGGTGGGCGCAATAACCATGGCCGTATTACTGCGAAGCGCAGAGGAGGTGGGCATAGAAAGCAGTATAGGATTATTGACTTTAAGAGGCAAAAGGACGGGATTCCTGCAAAAGTAGTGGGTATTGAATACGATCCCAACCGAAGTGCTCGAATAGCTTTGTTGTCATATGTAGATGGGGAAAAACGCTATATAATTTCTCCGGCTAAGCTGAGTGTAGGGGATGTTCTCTTGTCGGGTGAAAAGGCGGAAATTCGCATTGGTAATTGCCTTGCGCTTAAAGATATTCCAGAGGGTACCTTAATACACAATATAGAAATGCGCCCTGGTAAGGGAGCTCAGATAGCTCGAAGTGCTGGAAGCGGTGTTCAGTTGATGGCTAAAGAGGGCGAGTATGTAAATCTAAAGCTTAAGTCTGGTGAGGTTCGTTTGATACATAAGAACTGTCGGGCGACAATTGGAACAGTTGGTAATGCCGATCATGAAAACGTTTCAATTGGTAAGGCTGGGCGTGTGAGATGGATGGGGCGGCGGCCTCGTGTGCGTGCAGTGGCTATGAATCCGGTAGATCATCCTATGGGTGGTGGCGAGGGTCGTTCTTCTGGTGGTCGACATCCTTGTAGTCCGTGGGGGCAGAGTGCTAAGGGATTAAAGACGCGTAATGTAAAAAAACCGTCAAATAAATTTATTCTTAGTCGTAAGAAGAGAAAATAAACCGTTTGTAAACTGAGGTTTTGGTATGTCTCGATCGTTAAAAAAAGGTCCGTTTGTCGACTTGCATTTGCAGAATAAAATAGAAGAGATGAACCGGAAAAATGAGAAGAAAATGTGTAAGACTTGGTCTCGTCGCTCAACTATTACACCAGACTTTGTTGGGCATACCTTGTCGGTGCACAATGGTAAGAAATTTTTGCCGGTTTTTGTGTCTGAAAATATGGTAGGCCATAAGTTGGGGGAGTTTTCTCCTACCCGTACATTCAGGACGCATGGCGGTAAAACTAAAAAGGCAGTGACTAAGTAATAAGGGATATCATGGAAGTTAGAGCTTTGCTTAAACATACAAGGACTACACCCCAGAAGGCACGTTTGGTAGCTAATTTAATTCGAGGGAAAAACGTAAACGATGCAATTAATATTCTTGCGTTTACTCGTAAGAGGGTGGCTGAAAAATTTCAAAAGTTATTAAAGTCTGCGATCGCGAATGCGGAAGAGAATCATAAGGTTCTGGATGTAGATGATCTTGTTATTAAGAATGTTATGGTCGATGAGGGTGCGACTTGGAAGAGAAATATGCCAAGGGCTCGCGGAAGTGCT
>Ga0315315_10004456_pt1 | contig 12911 bp, 9 predicted proteins | sample M140m3416metaG_FD_203699 | JGI IMG/M metagenome (GOLD analysis project Ga0315315, IMG submission 203699) | Ammonia-oxidizing marine archaeal communities from Monterey Bay, California, United States - M1 40m 3416 | ecosystem: Environmental > Aquatic > Marine > Intertidal zone | place: USA...
TTTCTTGATGGTTTAAAGTTGGCATTTATCGGTGATAAAAAAGTTCTTGCAGGTTCACCATTTCAATTCTCCAAGCAAGGTAATGTTGGGCTTGATGTCGTTGAACACCTTCCCTGCCTCGGGGGTGTGGCAGATGAATTGTGTGTCGTACGCAGTCTGCACACTGATGAAATCAACCATGCTCCGGCCCAGATGTTCATGCATAGTGGCTTCGGGCGCGGTGGACGGCCTTCCCTTGGTGCTTGGACAACGTATGGTTTAGGAAGTGAAAACGAGAATCTTCCAGCATATGTTGTATTGCTCTCTGGTCCTGCCGGTGGTGCTGGTTCACAGCTGTGGTCAAACGGTTTTTTGCCAAGCATTCATCAGGGTGTTCGTTTTCGTTCCAGTGGTGACCCGGTGCTTTACCTCAGCAATCCAGCCGGTCGATCTCGCGAAGATGGGCGGCGATTGCTTGATACCGTCAACGGTCTCAATTCTCTACGTCTTGCCGAAACTGAAGACCCAGAAATTGCGACACGAATCAGCCAGTATGAAATGGCGTTTCGAATGCAGGCAAGCGTTCCAGATCTTACTGATTTATCGACTGAGACTGTTGAGACGTTGGAACTTTATGGAGTGGAACCAGGGAAGCCGTCATTTGCAGCCAACTGTCTCCTTGCCCGCCGGCTCATCGAACGTGGAGTTCGCTTTGTGCAGCTTTTTGATTCCGACTGGGATCATCATGGGAATCTCAAAATTAGATTGCCTACTAAATGCCGTGATGTTGATCAGGGTATGGCTGCGCTTGTAGCTGATTTGAGAAGACGAGGTTTACTTGATGAAACCCTTGTGGTCTGGGGAGGCGAGTTTGGCCGAACGCCGTTAGCCCAAGGAAACGCAGATACACCCACTACAAAAAAACGGGAACCGGGTCGTGATCATCATAAGAATGCTTTTACAATGTGGCTTGCTGGCGGTGGTACGAAGCCCGGAACGATCTATGGTGCAACGGATGAATTAGGGTTTTCCATTACAAATAATCCTGTTCACGTACATGACCTCAACGCCACAATACTCCAACTTCTTGGATTCGACCACACAAAACTCACGTTCCGTCATCAAGGTAGAGACTACCGTCTCACCGACGTGCATGGTGAGGTGATGCACGACATTCTTATGTGATCTCAAAGCAGATCATCTATGAAATGGGTGGGTAACACGTATTCCTTTACGCAGATGATCCCATTTTCTTGATCATGCAACTGGATTTGAAGTTGATTTGTACAGATACGGATTCATTGCTGGATCGTTGTACATCTTCATCTGCCGGAAGACTCGTAAAGGACGTTCTCCAGAAAATATTTCTTGAAGCAGCCGGTCGAGAGAAGTGATGAGATGATCTCTTTGCTGATCAAGAATGACCATTTTCTGAGCAACTTTCTCACGGTGTTCTTGTGAGGCATCGTCTCGTTCGAGTTGTTCACGCATGTGGTAGCGTCGAAGTTCAAGAATCGATAGTCGATCTATTGCAGAACCGGGTGTTTCTGTAGCTGCTGGTGCATCGTCTTCAGCCGTGATACCACGGTTTGCAAGGTCCTGAATGAGCCAGTCATCAACTTTTTCAATCGCATCATTGCGAGCCTGGTTGTACTTATCAATCGCCCGCTTTACAGCAGCTATTTTTGTATCAGTGACGTCGGGAGATCTCGCAATATCTTCTTCATGCCATAAGAGAAAATTAAATTGGTGAAGATCACAGACTTTTCCGGCAAGTTCGGTTTCCGAATGGTTTGGCTCGACTTCGTGCCAATGAGCCACAAGTGTTTCGAGTATTTCGTCGGTATTGGAGCCAATTTTAGGAAGCGTAAGTGAGGGAAGAGATGGTGATGAATGATGCACGGTGAAACTCCAAAGGGTAATCGAAAAAGGAAGTTATTAAGCGGCTTCTTTGAGAATGAGACAAAGGTTCGAACCACCAAAACCAAACGAATTGCTTGCGGTAACGCGAACCGGTAAAGAGATTGAATGATGAGGAACGTGCCGAAGCAGACAGTCTTCATCGGGGGTGTCGAGGTTGATAGTTGGAGGAATAATATTTCGCTGTATTGCCACAAGGCATGCAAGTGCCTCGAAAGCCGCTGCACCACTGATAAGATGACCAGACATGCTTTTTGTGGAACTTGTCGGTATTTTCATGGCCGCAGCACCAAAGGCATCGCGGATAGCTCCTGCTTCGGCAGCATCACCAACCGGAGTACTTGCGGCGTGAGCATTAATGTAGTCCACATCTGCTGGAGAAAGACGTGCATCAGCAAGTGCTTCAGTAATTGCACGAGACGCTTGAACGGGATCACTGCATGGTGTCACCATGTGTGTAGCATCACTCGACATTCCGACTCCGGCTAATACTCCATGGATTTTGGATTGACGGCTAAGTGCTGAGTCAGATCGTTCGAGTACGAAGAAAACACCTCCCTCCCCCATCACAAAGCCATCACGATCCTGATCAAATGGCCGAGAGGCTTTTTTAGGATTGTCATCTCGTCTCGACAATGCTCGAAGGTTATGGAATGCAGCAAGAGCTGTTGGGCTAAGGACATCACACCCACCAACGACGCAGGCATCTACGAGTCCAGTCTCAAGCCATGTTTTACCAAGTGCAATCGCATAGCCACTGGAGGCACAGGCTGCTGCAACTGTTGCTGCTGGGCCATGTATATCAAGTATTTGAGCGGCCCGATGGACGAGGGACGGCTGACGATTTGCATAAAAAACATCATGGCCACCATCAAGAAAGTCGCGTTCCCAATCTTTGAGTTGTTCTGCTCCGATGCCTGCAATGAATCCAATACGGTTTTTCTGTTCGAAAGTGCAAGAACTTGTTTGAATACCAGCATCTGCAAGGGCATGGGCTGCTGGAACTATTGCGAACTGTTCCAGTCGAGAAGATTTGTCGATGCGCCACGACGGAGAGATGACGGCTTTCTCCATTGTTAAATTTACTGATTGAACTTGAGCAACAACATGCTCCTGCTGACGTGAAAAAGTTCCGATATCACACCAATCAATACCAGAACGGCCAGCTTGCAGAGCATCTCCAATAGCATTGAATGAATTACCGAGTGGAGTTGTGGCACCTATTCCCGTAATGACAATCTGCGAAGATTTTGAAACCATTAGGGAGCCTCCTTTTGGAACACCGTTTCATTTGATTTGTGAACTTTTGGTGAGAGCTTTGGTGGTGTAATTTCTATTACGCAACTGTTGGTGATAGCCACAGTTGTGCGGGTACGATTTTCTAATCGTTCATAAAGTTCTTTGAGCGGGGTGTCTGCTGGGTAGTGGCCACGGGAATAGGAATCCTGCTGAGAGATAATTCGTATTTGCGGACGTGCGTTGTCGAATGAATGCGACGGAGTGGGCTTTAGTAGAAGAGTTAGGCCCCGGCAAAGGGGGTCGTTGTTGACTTCGCCGTTTGGCTCAAGAGATGGTTGTTGATCCCAGCCCGTACAAATGAGCCAGATACGAGCCGACGGTGAAGTAATCGCCAGCATTGGGGCAAGAGTGACCGCAAGCAACAAGCCTTCAGAGACAGCGTGTATTCCACCACCAACACCAAAGTTAGGACCATGCATGCCGAAGCCCACGCTTGCCGCTGAAGCAACTGAGTGCAGTGAGCATTGTGGAACAATATGAGGAGTTACTGCAACCGGTCCTTTATCTCTAAGGCCGATCATCGTTCGTGCTGCAGCTGGCTGACCGGCTAAGCATGTAGCTGCAATGACAGCATCGTTGCTGATATCTGAATTTTCCAGTGTGTCCGTAGCCATTGCTTTGAGAATGGACCGCACGCCAATGACTGTTTGCTCGTCTGCATGTCGAAGGAATCGGGTCGGTAGGGAGTGTGACCCATAGGCATGCTTCTCACGGGCTAATGCCTGAACTTCAGATAAATGAGCACATACTGTTGCGCATGAATCAATTTGACAAAGAGCAGAGAAGTCAGCTGGTAGAGACGGTGAGTGGTTCATACCAATACGTGCAAACGAAGAGGAGTTGTGATGAGCAACTCGACAGGTACGCTGCGAATGACACCGCCTGGATTTCTAGGCGGCTTTTCTTCCTTCCTTGACAGCAATTTTTTCTTCCAGCGTGTCGAGTATCTGTCCAACGGTCTTAATGTTTTCGAGGAGTTCAGTCTCGATTTGAATACCGAAGTGGCTTTCGATATGCAGGATGAGGCCTGCCATATCGAGTGAGTCCAGGCCAAGACCCTCATTCAGGGTTGTTGAATCTTCGAGAGCGTCGTAAGTTTCGCCGGTTTCTTTTTCGAGTAAGTCGAGAACAATTGCCGACAACTGCGTGCGTTCCATGATCAAGCAGATCCTCAGGGTGCAGGGACTCATTTGAGCGAGTGACAGTATGAAGAGTACTGACGCTCGCTTGATGCAGGACGATAGCGAATTATTTGGGTGGAGCGAAGGGCAAAATAGGTGCATTTCGTCGAAGAAATAGACAGAGAAAGAGAAATTTACAAGAAAATCGTGGGTGAACTCTTTTTTGGATTTACAGATGCAAATCGCACGCTTTTGTAATTTTATGTGCTGGAAATGACATGAAGATTGAGTAGCTATGTCATGTTGAACTACGGTTACCCATGGTTCGGTGTGGGTGCACGAAATTCATCGAAGTTGATCGATCGGAACCAGCTAATTGTTTTTATGAGACCTTCCTCTATTGAAACGTTCGGTTCCCAAAAAAGTTTTTGCTTCGCGAGTGTAATATCTGGTTGTCTTCGTACAGGGTCATCTTCTGGAAGCGGTTTTTTTATGATTTTGGATTTTGACTTTGTAAGTTTTATAATTAGTTCTGCGAGTTGGAGTATTGTGAATTCGTGAGGGTTCCCAAGGTTCACAGGCCCGACAAAATCATCTGAGCTATTCATCATCGCTATCAGTCCGTCAATAAGATCATCTCGGTAGCAGAAACTACGTGTTTGTGAACCATCCCCATAAATCGTGATATCCACATTCGTAAGAGCTTGCCGAATAAAGTTTGACACCACACGGCCATCATACGGATGCATTCTTGGTCCATACGTGTTGAAGATGCGTACAAGCCGAATGTTTACGCCGTGCGCGCGGTGATAGTCCATAAATAAAGTTTCTGCGGCTCGCTTCCCTTCGTCATAGCACGCTCTGATCCCTATGGGGTTTACCGATCCTCGATAATTCTCAGGCTGCGGGTGAACTTCTGGGTTTCCGTATATTTCACTTGTAGAAGCCTGAAGTACCTTTGCTCGGCATCGTTTTGCCATGCCAAGAACGTTCATCGCACCAGACACAGAAGTTTTCATGGTTTTTATTGGATTGTATTGATAATGACCCGGTGCTGCTGGGCAGGCAAGGTTATAAATCTCATCAACCTCAAGCCAGAATGGATGGATGATGTCGTGTCGTAGGAGTTCGAAATTTGGAAGTTCGAGCAGGTGGGCGACATTCGTTTTTTGACTGGTGAAAAAGTTGTCAACACAAATGACATCATGACCAGTCTCAACAAGCCGCTCGCAGAGATAACTACCAAGGAACCCCGCACCACCAGTAATAAGAATGCGTTTAAGCTGAGACATGAATTTCCGATCAAAAAATATTTTATTACACAAAACTAGAATCAAGAACTCATTGTTTTTGAAAGGTACACAAAGCACAATATCACGGCTTAAAAGTTCTTTATTGAAGCGAAACATATCGCATTCTGGTCTAATCCAGAGAGGAGGCAACATGCTATGAAACACAAATCACAACTGATCAATCGTCGAGGTCTTTTTGTAACGGCTGCTGGAGCAGCGATCGCAACAGCTTCTACGAGGGGGAGGGCCTCGTCTGTCGCCAGCAAGGGGCATATTAAGCAGTCAATTGTTTCTTGGTGCTTTAGCTCGATGGGTGACAAGTGGGATATTGAAAAGCAGTGTCAGGTCGCGAATGAACTTGGCTGTGTTTCGATTGAACTGACCCAGCCGACAAACTGGCCAATCCTCAAAAAGCATGGGCTTACCTGTGCAATAGCTCCTAATGGCATGCCTGGTGCGCCATATGTCAAAGGGTTTAATAATATGAAATACCAGGAGGAAGTCATCACTCGGACGACCAAGATGATCGACGCCTGTGCGGCAGCTCATATTCCAGCAGTCATTGCTTTCACCGGGTTTAAATGGCGAAATGCTGAAGACTCAAGTAGTGGTGCTATGACTGATGAAGAAGCCTTTGATAACTGTGTTGTTGGGTTAAAAAAAATAGCCGGCCATGCAGAAAAGCAGAATGTGACAATTTGTCTCGAACATCTGAACACCCGAGATGATTCCCATCCAATGAAAGGCCATCCGGGCTACCAGGGTGATGACGTTGATGCTGTAGCCGCGATGCTTCGTCGAGTAGGCTCTGGCCGTGTGAAATTACTTTTTGATATTTATCATGTCCAAATTATGAACGGTGATATTATCCGTCGGATAGAGGAATGCAAAGACGTTATCGGTCATGTGCATACGGCTGGATGCCCAGGGCGAGGCGAGCTCGATGAGTCTCAGGAAATTAATTATCCACCTATAATGAAGAAACTACTAGCGATTGGATACGAGGGATATGTTGGCCAGGAATTTATCCCGACGCGGGATGCATTTGCGGGTCTGCGGGAGGCAGTTATGTTGTGTGATGTCTGAAAACAATCAATTCTTTTTTATCTTTGGAGACGGGGGAATTAAGTGGCTACAAGAATCTTGCAGTGTGGTGTTCTACGAATAGAAGTCCGTGTACTGGCGACTATTGCTTGCGTTGGCATGTTCTTTTTGCTGGGTGTTCGTCAGGGGACAGCTGTTAGTCCTTCCTCAGGAAAAGGCAATGTTCGAGAAACAGGAGAAACCCCTAACCTGTCTCATAGACGGCATTTGCATCGTCATGGAGTTCCTCATCCGACGGTACAGCCAAATACGCAACGATTTTTTACAACGCGTTCAAGTGAGATCGTGTTACCAATTCCTTCTGAAGAAGAGGCCTTCACTTTTGCCGTATTTGGAGACCGAACCGGAGGTCAACCAGAAGGCGTGGACGTATTGGCGGATGCTGTTCGGGACGTCAATCTCATCGAGCCGGATCTGGTTATGACGGTAGGTGATTTAGTCAATGGATATAACCGCACAGATGAATGGCTCGTGCAAATGCGCGAGTTCAAGGCAATTATGAACAGTCTGCTATGTCCATGGTTTCCTGTTGCAGGAAACCATGATGTGTATTGGAGACCACTGGATGATCCGGAGATGCCAAAGTTTCAGCATCAAGAGAACTATGAAATGCATTTTGGTCCATTGTGGTATTCGTTTCAGCACAAGCAATGCGCTTTTACCGTGATTTATTCAGATGAAGGTGACAAAGAAACGGGTGAAAAAAGTTTTTCGAAACCGCATCTTCAAAAAATTAGTGAAGAGCAGCTTTCTTTTTTGAAACAAGCTCTTGCGCGAGGGAAGGATTGCAATCACCAATTTATATTTCTCCACCATCCTCGATGGATTGGGGGCAAGTATGGTGATGACTGGAAGAAACGAGTCCATCCTCTTCTTGTAGATGCTGGAAATGTAACAGCAGTATTTGCAGGTCATATTCACCACATGCGGAGTGATCCGAATGATGGAATTGAATACATTTCTCTTGCTACCGTGGGAGGAGGTCAAAAAGGCCTTGTTCCAGAGTCCGGGTACCTTCATCAGTATCACCTCGTTACAGTTCGAAAAGAACAGGTGGCTATGGCTGCATTTCCCGTAGGTGAGGCGATGGACGTTCGAGAAATTACTGCCAGCCTTCAGGAAGAGACCATTCAGTTAGCACGGCTTCCGGTAGCTTTTAAAGGAGGGATACGGGTCACGGCAGCCGAACAGAGGAAGTCGAGCGTGAGCAAATTCTCTGCAGAATTTTCAAATCCGACAAGTCGCCCGGTCGAATATACCGCGTCACTTGAAAGCGCTGACAATCGATGGCACTTTGTGCCGGATCATGTTCACGGCGTGCTGGACTCCGGCACGACTTGTGAACTTGAGTTTCAGGCCACATACCGGTCCAAGTACTTTGAAAACGTATCAGAAATGGTGCAGCTGACGATCTCTCAGGATTATTTGGCACCATCCACTCGATATGGTATCCCAGTAGTACGAAGAGATGTCCCATTACTTTTTGATACAGCATTATCGTCTCAAGGTATTGCCAATCGGTCATTATCACTTGATGGTAATGGAGATTATGTATTGCTGGAATCAAACAAGGTTCCTCTTCCACAAGGACCTTTTACGCTGGAGTGTTGGTTTAAGGGAAAACAATTTGCAGATCGCGTTGGGCTTCTTGCAAAAACCGAGCAGAGTGAATACGGCATATTCACTTCTCGTGGTCAGCTTGATGCAAGTGTATTTCTTGGTAAATCCTATAAAAGTATCCAGCCGGATTTGAAACTCAAAACAAATCAGTGGTATCACGTGGCCATGGTCTACGAGGGAGAAGCATTGGCATTGTACCTTGACGGTAAACTTCAGAAGCGGGTGCAGACAAAACAGCCGTTGAAGCGGAAAGTGAACTGGTTCCCGCTTCTTGTGGGTGCAGATCCAGATGCACGTGGTCGGGCGAATTCATTTTTTAACGGAGAGATTGACGAGATCAGACTTTCGAAGGGTGTTGGATATCGTAAATCTTTCGTGCCAGAGCGACGATTGAAACCAAATGAAAACACAGTAATTTTTCTTGACTGCGATCGTACTGTTGGACCATTTCTTGTTGACCGAGGTCCAAAGGGTCATTATTTCCGAATGACTGGTGATACGCATCTTCTTGAGGTTCAGGATGCAGCCAGTCAATAAAAAGTGTTTAGCCTAATTTTGGATTGGTGAGTACGATTCGAACATCGGCCACGTTTGTGCCCGTGAGTCCAGTTTCAATCAGGCCACCCGCAGACTTAAGAAGTTCATGTGAATCACATCGGCCGATTGCTTCTGGTATCTTGCTCGGCTGGAGTGCGAGTGACTTTGCGACATCAGCGTCGACGAATCCGCCAGCAGAAGAAGTTGGTCCATCTTCACCGTCAGTCCCGAAGCTCGCGAGAATAGCTTTCGTCGGCCACGCCTTCTGTTGATTCACGAGAATATCATTTGCTGCCGCGATTACCGTGTGTTGATTGCGACCACCCTGTCCGTGGTCGATAGGTACATCTACAGTTGCTTCTCCACCTTCCACTAGGCACAGAGGCCGGTTCGTTGTTTCGCAGGTCGTGACCATCATGTTCAGCGATGCAGCTAAACGAAGGCCAACCGTATTGGCTGAATCTGAATGAGCATTGCTCGTGGCAGAAACAGCTTTATAGCCCAGTGTTGTAGCGGCCGCTGCCGCAGCATCGACGGCGAGGGAATTTGTCCCAAGGGTAAGGTGGGCTACGTGGCAGCCTTGAGGAGTGGTCCAGTTTCCGGAATTGGTTGGAGAGCACGGGAGCACTGAGTCGTCCTCTTTCAGTGCGCGTGCGGCCTGTGCCACGATGACGCGATCCTGTTTAGAAATTTTCAAATCAAGAAGTTTCTTATGGATGGTTTCCAGTTTGTGAGTTCGTGGCATGCATGGACCAGATCCAATGACTGGTAAAGAATTATTAAGAACATCAGAAAGAACAAGCACAATGAGTTTGCCTGCAGTGCACGCCATTGCGAGTCCACCGGCTTTGACTTGACTCGTCAGGCACCGCACATCGTTTAGAGTTTTAATGTCGATACCTGAATTCGAAAGGCTTTGTGTGAGGTGGGCTAAGGACTGAATCGGAATCTGTACCCGTGGCAATTCAATAAGTGCTGATGATCCACCTGTGATAAGAACAAAAGCAAGATCGTCTTCTGTAAGATTGCGTAGTTGTTTAAGCATTGTGTGAGTGGCCTGAACAACAGCTTCGGTTGGGAGGTTGTGCTTCTGAGGTCGTGTTTCACGCACCTCAATATGGTTGAGCGGTATTCCGGATCCTTCTGGCACACTAACAAGGCCATGCACTTGGTGTTTTTTTAAACGGCTGCTTCCTAATAAATGTTCCAAACCGGCAGCGAATCCGGCAGCAGCTTTTCCACCACCTACAACCAGAATTTTCCCAGTGCTCTTAAGTTCTACTGCTTGATTGTTACCAACAAAAACAGGATTCCCATCGAATGTGAGCACGTCTTCAGGTGATTCAAGAGCAAGTCGTTCTGTGATAAGCCGATAAGGATCAACAGCGGATGTGATGGAAGTAATAATCGATAGTAGATGTTCTTTCTGGTGACGAATGATGTTCAAAGTGCTTTAACTCTTTTTGTTTTAATTGGGTACGGAGGTTCATCTCACCGACTTTTATATTTTCATCTAAAATCAAAAATGCAATGAATTGATACCAGGGATACTACTTAAAACGACTTCAAGCAATTGAACGATCAAGATCGTGTAAGGAAAGGAGCGTGAGAATATCAATACGTCGCGTTACGATGTTCGACATGTCTTCGGCCCGAGTTACCTTCTCTTTATGTGTAGTACTGGATTACACGTTATTCCTTCTCAATAGGCATTAAATTTTTAGTGATATATGAAAGTCTTCAGTGTCGTGTGAATTTTATCATCCGGTTAGGTGTTCATATTTCAAATGTCAGCCAATGCCCGCTCGCTGAGCGATCTTTCAATAATTTAAATTACAGGTTTACTGGTTTGTGTATTTTTAAAGAAAGAGTTGACTTGTGTTACGAAATCTCAGTTGTCAAAATATGCCTGAGCTACCAATAGGTAATGAATTGAAAGTCACCAAGTCATTACAGTGGGTCGTTATTGTCGAGGAGGTCTTTTTTGCGTGGAGTTTTTTGGGTCGAACTGGGATAGGTCGATACCCCCTTTCGTTTCTTCCTCAAGAAGTTTGACTCGTAGTTCAAGTCGGTCAATGCGACGTGCCAAGATCGCAGGTGACTCAGTTTGTGGTTGAGAACGCTTTGGCCTGGGAACAGTTGGATATCCGAGTTGTCTCTGTAAGGCTGAAAAGAGATAGAGCGGGTCTTTGCCACGATTGGCCCACGCAATACGACCTTCTTTTTCACCGAATAAAACAGCCGGGTGTTTGGTACCTACTTGTTCGTCATTCTCACTGCTAATCTTCTCGTGAGTATATTTTTTCCTCTCCTGTCGTCGCACAATTTCTTTGCTGCGGATATAAATAAGGTCTGCTAAGTCAACTAAGCCAACTTGTCGTGACACCATCTTGATCCAGTCTTTCCAGTCAGCATTAAATCGGTCATCAGCAGCCGTTGCAGCTAATCCACGCATGTAATCGAGCCGGTTCCGTGAGAGACATTCGAAACGATAGAAAAAAAGTCCCTCAGGTGTTCCACTTTCCGCGAGATAACACGCCTCTCGCTCGAGAATTGCTAACGCAGTGCGGAGGTCAAATCGGCCTTCTTCGTCCTCAGCCTCAGTCATGACAAAGGTCTGGAACGGTGTAAAATAGTGATTCAATTGGTGCATCGCTGGGGCAATCGTCCCAGACATTTTTAAGTCACTTACGAGGTAATCAATGGCAAGCGGTAGCTTTGTTGTAGCAAGAATTTCATGGCCCAAGCTTTTTAGTGCGTCTTGTGTTGCCACACCATCAAGCATCCGCTCGCCGAGAGTTCGAAATAGATAGGACTGCTCGATATATTCTTCTCTTGCAAGCATGGTATGGCATCCAGTTTTTTTCGTGGCGTATTTAGGGCAGACTAGGAATTCGAACAACCTATACTTTACGTATTGCCATGAAACAAAAAGAGGGCGGGTGACAACCACCTAAAAACCCATGTCTGATCAGTTTAGTTCAGTAGATGCCGCAATCCGAGCTTTTCGAGAAGGAAAGGTTGTGATCGTTGTAGATGCTGAAGATCGTGAAAATGAAGGCGATTTCATTTGTGCCGCTGAAGATGCGACTGCTGAAGCTATTAACTTCATGATTACACATGGTCGGGGCCAGGTGTGTATGTCAGTTTTACCAGATGTGGCAAGTCGGCTTGAATTGCCAATGATGGTTGAATCAAACCAGACTCCACTCGGTACTGCGTTTACGATTCCTGTTGATCACGTTTCGGCACGCACAGGTATAACAGCTGTAGAGAGAGCCACGGCTGTTTCTGCAATCCTTAACCCTGAAAGCAGTCCGCACGACTTTGTTCGGCCAGGACATCTTTTTCCTTTAGTTGCCAAAGAGGGTGGGGTTCTCCGGCGAGCTGGACACACTGAGGCGACGATTGATCTCGCACGGCTTTCCGGGAAACAGCCATCCGGTGTTCTCTGCGAGATACTCGATAAGGATGGCAACAGAGCAGACCGGAATGCATTGCAAGCATTAGCTAAGCAACACCGATTGGAAATTATTTCAATTGAAGAACTCATTCGTTACCGGAGGACGAAAGAAAAGCTAGTCGAGCGGGTTGCCGAAGCAGAACTTCCAACAAAGTGGGGTAGTTTTCGAGTTATGGCGTACGATGTTCGCTATGAGTCTCAGCAACCAATCGTGTTCGCTATGGGCGATCTTGAGACGGCTGAAGCACCGCTTGTGCGAATCCACTCGTCCTGTTTCACAGGCGATGTGATTGATAGTCTTCGCTGTGACTGTGGTGATCAATTGCATATGGCGTTGGAAAAGATTCGTGATGATGGCGTCGGTGCAGTTGTTTATCTTCCGCAAGAGGGTCGCGGTATTGGCTTGGTAGCCAAAATTCGTGCCTATAGTCTCCAGGATGAAGGGCTCGATACAGTTGAGGCCAATTTGGCATTGGGTTTTCCGGCAGACTCACGGGACTACGGCATTGGGATTCAAATACTGAAAGATCTAGGATTGGCGAAAGTTCGGCTTTTGACAAACAATCCTAAAAAGAC
>Ga0315315_10004458_pt1 | contig 12906 bp, 28 predicted proteins | sample M140m3416metaG_FD_203699 | JGI IMG/M metagenome (GOLD analysis project Ga0315315, IMG submission 203699) | Ammonia-oxidizing marine archaeal communities from Monterey Bay, California, United States - M1 40m 3416 | ecosystem: Environmental > Aquatic > Marine > Intertidal zone | place: USA...
TCTTGGACTAGAGAAAGACCTTGCATGGGAAATATTTCCTCATGATTACAGTGCAGCTTTATATGCATTTAGTAACAAAGATAAGATGACTAAAATAATAGAAAACAAATATGTATACGAGGTAAAGAAATGATTAAGTACATACTAGAAAAAATATATCATTACTCAACAGCTTTGACTTCATGGTCATGGCAAAAACTATACGGCAGTAGAAAAAAAGGATATGGTTATAAGAAATGAAGGTACCTTTATTTGAAGCACAGACTGAATGGAATGAACCAGAGGAATATCCGGATCTAAGAAAATACGACGAGATTGCAATTGACTTAGAGACAAGAGATCCTGATTTAAAATCTAAAGGTAGTGGTGCCATCATTGGTAATGGTGAAGTCGTAGGTATTGCTGTTGCTGTACCTGGTAGAAAATTTTATTTTCCAATTGCTCACGGATCAGGGCCAAACATGGATCGTAAGAGAACCTTAAATTGGTTTCAAGATATATTAGATAGTGATGCTATAAAAATATTTCACAACGCTATGTATGATGTCTGTTGGATTAGATCTATGGGTTTAAAAATTAATGGACAGATAGTAGACACTATGATTGCAGCATCATTGATTGATGAGAATAGATTTAGATTTGATTTAAATAGTTTGTCTTGGGATTATTTAGGTCACGGTAAAAATGAATCTGCACTGAATGAAGAAGCAAAGTCCAGAGGATTAGATCCTAAAGCAGATATGTGGCAACTGCCAGCAATGTATGTGGGATCTTACGCAGAGAAAGATGCAGAACTTACTTTAGAACTTTGGCAAATATTTAAAAAAGAATTACTACATCAAGACGTAGAATCTATTTTTGAACTTGAGACGGATTTGTTTCCTTGTTTGGTAGACATGAGATTTCTTGGGGTAAGAGTGGACGTTGAAAGAGCTCATAAATTGAAGCAACAATTAACATTGCAAGAAGAAACATTACTCCACCAAATAAAAAAAGAAACAGGAGTAGATGTTCAACTAATGGCTGCAAGAAGTGTTGCCAAAGTTTTTGATAAACTTGGTTTAGCTTATGAAAGAACTGCGAAATCAAAGGCACCTTCTTTTACTAAAAATTTTATTTCCAATCATGAACATCCTGTAGTTAGAATGATTGCTAAGGCTAGAGAAGTTAATAAGGCTCATACTACATTTATAGATACCATAATTAAACATGAACACAAAGGTCGTATCCATGCTGACATAAATCAAATAAGGTCAGATCAAGGCGGAACTGTGACAGGCAGATTTAGTTATTCTAACCCTAATTTACAGCAACTTCCTGCTAGAAATAAGGATCTTGGACCTATGATTAGGTCTATTTTTATACCCGAGAAGGGCCATAGATGGGGTAGTTTTGACTATTCTCAACAAGAGCCTAGGTTGGTAGTGCATTATGCAGCTTTACACAAATTTCCGTCTGTAAATGACGTGATAGATAATTATGAAAATGACACCTCAACGGACTTTCACCAGGTTGTAGCAGACATGGCAAAGATTCCAAGATCACAGGCCAAGGTAATTAACCTTGGATTATTTTATGGTATGGGTAAAGCAAAACTTCAAGCCGAACTAGGTGTATCAAAAGACAAAGCAGTAGAATTGTTCGATCAATACCACGCTAAAGTTCCCTTCGTTAAGCAGTTAATGAATAGTGCTTCCAATCGTGCCCAAGAGCGTGGTCAAATTCGAACTCTCTTGGGACGATTGTGTAGGTTTCATTTATGGGAACCTAATCAATTCGGTATGCATAAAGCGTTGCCTCATGAAGATGCATTACAGGAACACGGACCAGGGATTAGAAGAGCGTTTACTTACAAATCTTTAAACAAATTAATTCAAGGTAGCGCGGCTGATATGACAAAGAAAGCCATGTTAGATTTATACAAAAATGGTATAGTGGCTCACGTACAAATTCATGATGAACTTTGTATTTCTGTTAAGGATCAAGAACAAGCAGACAAAATTGTTGAGATCATGCAGGATGCAGTTACTCTGGAAGTCCCTAACAAAGTAGACTGCGAATTAGCAAACACCTGGGGAGAAATAAATGGTTAATTATGGCTTATCTAAATGCGAACATACCTGTCATAGAATGTTGTGTCAGGGGTAACTATCTAAGAGATCAAAAAGATTCACACGATAAATATTTTGAAGTAGGAGTATTTGGTTTTAGTTCTATTCCAAACAGAGTACCTATGTTTCATTTCTTAATGGAAGATGGTGGTCTATGGTGGAGAGCACCTATCTCAGCTTTCTGCACCAAACCTGGAGTCAAAGAATTACCACTTGATGAGTTAGTGATGTGGGATAGCTTTAGTTACAATGTAAGTGTTACAACTTTTTATGAATTAGCTGGTGCTACCATGCAATACACCTCAAGACGTAAAGTAAAACGTAAGGGTAAATATTTATTTACAATAGATTGGTGTGCAGGAGACTTTAATGAATTAAATTTTGGTTATGCAGAAAAACCTGACCAGCATAAATGCGGTCACGTTCTTGAATTAGAGGACGGAAACTTTGCAATACAGCCCAATAATAGGCTTAAAATGTTTGATGCATCAATGGGTGTGGACCCAAATAAAAACTTGATCAATAGGCTAGTAAGCAGTAAAATATACTCCGTAGAAAATTCAGCTAAATGGATTACCGACGAACACGAAGAAGGTAGTTACGATTATAAGTTGAAAAATCTAGACGAAACTAACGATTAAGGGGGACTTATGAATCAGTTAAAAAATATAGTAGGAAAGGTGTGGTCTTTTACTAAAGATCAATTACATCTTTTATACAATGTAATAATGAATCCTAGCCTATTTCATCCAAAAGAATTATTGAATTGGCATTTTGGAATCTTTACACTTATTATAGTGTTAATAATCATAGGACTACTATAGTGAGTAGTATATGCACAGACTGTGGACACAGACATAGAGGTATTGCAGAATGTAAATTCTGTGATTGTGTCTGGGAAACAGTAACACTGGACCACAATTGGATAGAAGCCATCAAAACTTGGTTTAAAAAATTAATATTCTGGAGATAAATGCTTAATGAATTTAGTAGATCTGTTAAAGAAAAATATAGTAATGGTACCTGTAGTAGCCTCAGTGCTAGTCGGGACATTTACTGGCGTTCGTTACATTGTAAATCTTACTGACACTATTAATCAAAATGAACTAAGACTTACTAATCTTGAAAGAGACGTAGGTGTATTAGAAAAAAATATTACAGATATTAATACAAGACTATCTTCTGCTGAAGCAACATGGCAGATGGCAGAAAATTTATACCGACAACTAGCTGATCAAGTTAGAGAACACAGTTATGATATTAAAGATCTTAACCGAGAAATAAATTATTAAGGTGACCTATGGAGATAGCCAGGATGAATTATTATTTTACAGGTGTATTAATTATTTTATTTGTGTTGTTATGTTTTATAAGACCTGCACATCCTAGAAATGAGTATCTCAATAACGGTACTAATACTTGTAGTACTGGTGATCTTAGCTTATCAGTCGAACAAAGAGACTACGAAAGTAGGTACAGACACAATAATCCTGATAATAATTATACTAATCCTAGCGATGATAGGTCGTTACGTTTAACTTGGAGACATTATTTAGGTTCAGCCTGTACTGATGAATTTAAAGCTGTTCAACAAGAAAACATGGAACTTAAACAGCAATTAGAGCTCATGAAAATGTGTGGAAAAGTCAATAAAAACCCTACTTTAAGAAACAATCCTAACTTCAAATTGTTAGTTTCTAAATGTTCTGGTATAATAATTCCTGATGATAAAATTATTAAACCTGATGGAAGCTATTGGGACTCAATTAAAGATGATTATAAAAAAGAAAATCCTGACATCAAACTTATGGGTGATAAAATTGTAAGATGAAAATATCAGAGAACACTTCTGTAAGCATGCCAGTCAAGAACATGCTAATGATCATCGCCGGTGTCGTAGCTGGCGTATTCGCATATACAGAGTTGACTTCAAGACTTGTATCGTTAGAGACATCACGTGAGTTGTTTGAAAATGATTTACTTAAAAAATCTGAACAAGTCCCGGTGGACCAGGAGCAACATTTTTTATTAGAAGATCTTTATAAGTCCGTTGAGAAAATGGAAAAGACTCAAGAAATGAACATGACTAACAAAGTCAACATAGAATTTTTAAGTGAACAATTAGATAAAGCATTAAAAGATATCGAAGCATTAAAAGATAAAGTAAGAGAAAACGGTAAAGCATATTAATGACAGAGATGATAGTAGCCCTGCTTATGATTGTACACGGAGAGATTAAGGAAGCCCGTATACAACCAACAATGTCAGATTGTTTGAAAGGCAAACGTGTCGCAAAACGTGCATCTAAGTCACATATAAAATATCAATGTATTAAATCTAAAGCAGAACTTGAAACAAATATTGATGGATCTTTGTCAATAAAAAAACTAATATTGGAATAATGAATCTTAGTCGTAATTTTACTCTTTCAGAGTTAACCAAATCAGATACTGCAATACGTAAAGGTATCAATAACAATCCTAACGCAGAGCAGATAGAAAAATTAAAAGCGCTATGTGAAAATATTCTTCAGCCGGTACGTGACCATTTCGGCAGAGTAAAAATAACTTCGGGCTATCGGAGCCCAGAGCTTTGTGCTGCCATCGGCAGCTCGGCTAGATCACAGCATGCAAAAGCTGAGGCGGCGGATTTCGAATGTGTTGGCGTGGACAACGCTGAACTTTTTGATTGGATTAAATCAAACCTTTCACCAGATCAATTGATCCTCGAGTTCTACACTCCAGGAGAACCTAACTCGGGATGGATACATTGTAGTTGGATTGAAGGAACACCAAGAGCATCATTTTTACATGCGTATAAATCAGAAGGTAAAACTAAGTATAAACCTGTAATGGGAAAGGCAAAAGATTTAGTATAATAGAAAGATTAATGAGAAAGATATTAGGAGTTAACATTTCACATAACTGTTCGTTTGCTTATTTTGAAAATAATATTTTAAAAGAATATTATGAAGAGGATAGATTTAATAAAGAAAAACATTGGGGGCCTCAAGGGACTGAAGTTCGTGATGAGACATACGAATATCATGTCTTAAAAAAATTTAAAGATATTACTTTTGATGCAGTAGTATTTTCATCTTTTGACAGAGGCCATATGGCCATAGAGTTGCCAATAATAAATCATATTGTAAGACAAGTTAGCTGTAAAACACATTACTTTGATATAAATAATCATCACATTTATCATGCAACATGTGCTTATTACTTTAGTAAATTTAAAAATGCTTTAGCTGTCATAACAGATGGAGGAGGAGAAGGAATTATTTATCCCCAGGCTTTTAGGGTCATGCAAAGTATATTTTATATAGATAATAAAAATATAAAAACTTATTACAAACGTTTTAGCAACAGAAGAGAAGATCATTTTAAAAATTTTGACAAAGTTCCAGCAGAAGAACACAAAAAAATAGATGGGTATGATGTTACACTTAGTAATAAATTATTTGGTGGATACAGATATCTTCAATACACAATAGATGCAGGGTTTGCACCGTATGAGGAGGGACAACTTATGGGATCAGCTGCATATGGAAATCCTCTTGCCGTAAAAGCTCAAGAAGAATCGTTAGAAGAAAATATAGAATTAATTAAAAAAGCTTTAACATATAACGATTGTAAAAATGTATTATTATCAGGCGGGTATCATCTCAATTGTGCTAATAATTTTAAGTTAATAAAATATTTTCCTAAACTAAATTTTTTTGTAGATCCAATAGCTTATGATGGAGGAACAGGAGTAGGCGCAGCGTATTATTATGAAAATTATTTATAAAAAAGAAGAAGCAGTTAATTTATTACTGCAACAAGAAATGGTCGCTATATTTCAAGGACATTCTGAATGGGGTGCAAGGGCTTTAGGAAATCGTTCTATGCTGTTTGATCCTCGTAACAAAGATGCACAAAAAATTGTAAACAAAATAAAAGGTAGACAATGGTGGCGTCCAACTGCGGCTACTATTTTATATGAACATAGAAATGATTATTTAGAAATGCATGGCTTAGATGAATCCCCTTACATGACTTATGCCATTGATGCTAAACAAAAAGCAATTGATACTGTACCTGCGTGTGTACACAAAGATAATACGTGTAGATTTCAAACTTTAAAAAGAGAACAAAATCCTAATTACTATGACTTAATAAATTTATTTTATGAAAAAACTAAAGTTCCATTATTATTAAATACTTCTTTTAATTTAAGGGGTTATCCCATAGTTGAGACATTTCAGGATGCTTTATTGACTTTACAATACAGTGATATAAATTATTTATATAAACCATGAAGTCATTTAAAACATTTTCAAATATAGATACAGTTCATGGAATATGTGAAGAGTGTAATGAAGACACAATTTTAGTTGCAATTGTTTCAGAGTATTATAGATGCACTAACTGTGGATCTGATACTAGACAACACATCAATGGATGTATAAGATATTTAAAATTGAGTGAAAAAGATAAAGAAATTATAAAAGAAAATGGCTAAACAAAAATTTACGCATTTCGTACCCAGAGATAAGCCTAAAAAACGGCCTCGACGTCACAAGAAAAATTTAAATAAAAGTGAAAAACTCGGACACAATAAAAAATATCATCGCCAGGGCAGACGAGCTAGTTAATGGAAGCAAAAATAACTGATCTATTATACAGAATAAATGGTTTGGTCCCTAAAGATGTTTGTATATTTTTTATTAATTTTTATGAAACACACCAAGCGTGGGCCGGATTAGAATCAAGTTACAAATTTAAAAAAAATAAAAAGTTACAAGATAATTTTAGATGTATTAATTTATCGCAATTAAAAGACAGAGATCCTGAGTGTGAAAAAACTTTTCAACTGGCTAGTCAATACTTATCTATAATGATAACTAATTATGTTCTTAACATCCAACAAAATATATGTCCTACCTATAATGATTTATTTATTAAACAGATGGTTAATATAAGAATACTAAAGTATGGTGTAGGAGAATATATTGATGACCATTCTGATATAGGCCCAAACATAAGAGCATCTTGTACGTTAAATTTAAATGAAGATTATGAAGGTGGAGAGTTTAGATTTTTTGACGGAAAATTAAAACATACATTTAAGACAGGAGACGCTATGTTATTTCCTGCAGAGCCTATTTGGATACATGGTACAGAACCTGTAACCAAGGGAACAAGATATTCAATAAATTGTTTTTTAAAAAGTAATTAAGTAACTACTTTGCCTTCATCTTTTTTAGGAATACAGGTAAATTTAGGATACAACTGGGTGTTGTTTATTTCATCTTTAGTAAAATTACCTTCTGCGTATATAATCTCATAAGATTCAGATAAGCCTGCTCTTATACAATCGTGATGATCTGGAAAGACTTTTGGATAGTCTTTGTTGGTGTAGCATTCTCCGCTCATTGCAGAGCATATATACACTGTTAATAAAAATTTCATATAGCCCTTGACACAAAGAAGAATATTTTGTAGGATATCCTTATATTAAAAAATGAAAGGATATAACAGATGACTGATTTTAGCAAATACAAAAACATCTCTATAAAAAAAGAGACGTATGCGAAGATTGACAAAATTAGAAAAGTGTTAGTACCCGATGATCCCGAAGTATCGAGAGCGCAGGTAGTAACTATTCTAGTAAACAAAGAAGCCAAAAGATTAAATGGCAAACTTAAAGGCTAACCAACCAATACAGGAGAAAGTATGAAATATACAGTAGTAAAAAGAATACACTTTTCACATGCAAATGATTATGTGACGGTGATTAAAGAAGCAGAAACATTCGAGGATGCTATGAAGTTTAAAGTAGCAGCAGAAATGTTAGAGGCAAAAGACTCAGACAATACTATTCAAATTTTGATTAGTACCGATGATGCTTTTGACTTTACACGAAAGCCTTTACTGTTAACTGATGAAGTAAAACAAGCATCGTGACGGAACTTAGAGACGAACATTTGGAGGTTATAAGTCGAAACAAAGCAATAGCTTATGAAAAAGAAAATAGTAATAAGTTATTACAAGCACGTGAAATTTATAACCAAACCAATGGTCTGCAAAATATATCGGAGCATGAACTCAAAAAATTTAATGGGTTGATGAAATATAATATATGATGAGTGAAGCAGACATCATTGAATACAATAAACTAACTGAACAGTTAGAGTTATTAAAGAAGAAAGGGACTCCGGTTGATGACCGGGGTCCCAATGACCTTACTAAACAAATAGAAATTTTAGAATTTAGGAACGAGAAACTACATAACTATAATCAAAAACTAATCGAAGAAGTAAGATCGCTTCGATCTAAATTATACATAAAGGAAAACTAATGCTTAAAGGAGACAGTAAAGACTATAACCTACTTGCTAAATGGGCTGAACAATTAAGCCCCCGAGACTTTTATTTAAGTGTAGAGATTGGGGTTCGTGAGGGCTACGGCTCTCACGTCATCATGGAGAATCTTAAAAATAAAAATCATTTTCATATAGGGATAGATCCTTATGGGGACATTCTCTATGATCATGTAGATACTCAAGGAGGAGTAGTTCCTAGATGGACAGACTTTGACGGTAATATTTTATATAACCCAGATGGTTCTTTCAAGACTCCAACGTATCCTAACTCCATGAAACAAACTTTCTTATCTGCTTTTAACAAGCACGAAAATTTTATTTTATATCAACTGGAAGACATTGAATATTTTAATGCGTTTGGTCAGGGTGTGCCTATCTATTACAAAGGTCAAAAAAAAATCATGAACACTTATGACTTTGTACACTTTGATGGTCCACATACCACCGCTGCAGTATTACATGAAGCTATATTTTTTGCTAATCGATCTAGACCTGGGACCAGGTTTGTATTTGATGATGTAGATACTTATGACATAAGATTAATTCAACAAGCGTTAACTCATTATGATTTTTATATAATGGAACGTGGTGAAAATAAAATGTGTTTGGAAAGATCTAATGGCTTACAAAAATCCTAAAGACCCTGAAGTATTACAGAAAAGAGTAGAGATGGATTATGCATACATGAACACGGAACGTGGATTTGTAATTTCATGTATTGCAAGAAAGTTTAAGCCTAGTATAGAAAAGTATGGTGGTCACAGAGCGCATGAGTCTATGGACAAGAAAGAATTTTGGAGATTGTATATGAATCATATTATTAATATGAAAGAAAAATTTCCAGAATCAGATGGTAGACTTTGTAGATATTGTGAGCAACCTTTTACTTTTGAAACTAGGAAAGGAACTAGAGGTAAAGGACAACCTAATAATCGTGCAACACAAAACTATACCAACTTTAGTATTGATCGCTTTGATCCAAGACTAACTTATCAAAGTAATAATATTATTTTTTGTTGTGTAGGATGTAATGATAGAAAACATAATAGTAACCCGGATGATTGGAAAAATTATTTAAGAATTGGAAAGGAATTAATAAATGATCAAGATAAATAAAAGATTTTACTACCCGACTTCGACTCGTAAAATTATTGATGGTAAAAGACATTACCTGGTAGGTGACGAAAAATTACCAAGTGTTACAAGTATATTAAAAGCCTGCGAAAGTGACGAGAAGAAAGCTTCACTCGACTCCTGGCGAAATAGAGTAGGCGAAGCCGAGGCTAAAAAAATTACTGAGACTGCTGCAGCGAGAGGGACCCTTATGCACTCGGTTCTTGAAGGATATATGTTAGATAAACCTGTTGTGGATCTAACGCCTGAAGGAAGACATGCTACGAAGATGGCACAGATAATCGCGGACCAGGGATTAAAAGGTAGACTCGATGAGTTGTGGGCTACTGAGTGTGTTTTATTTTACCCGGAGATGTACGCAGGTGCAACTGATGGTGTTGGAATGTACGAGGGCAAAGAGGCCATCATAGATTTTAAACAAACAAATAAACCGAAACGAAAAGAATGGATCGAGGACTATTACTTGCAATTAGCAGGATATGCCATTGCCCACAACCAAATATATGGCACTAATATCCAGTTTGGAATCATTCTAATGTGTAGCAAAGACTTATTATTTCAAGAGTTTCCCGTAGAAGGGGAAGAATTTAGACATTACGCGAACGAATGGTGGAAGAAAGTAGCACAATATTACAAGCAGAAAAAAGAATTTCAAGAAGTAGTTGACAGAGCCGGAATGTAATGTAATATAGGATATTATATGAAAGGAATAAATATGAAAGATAACTTTAAATTAGATCATGAAGCAATTGGTGATTGTTACTACGACGTATACACTAATAAAAATTATGGAGCTCCTACATTACTGGATAAAAAAACAATCGAGTATTTGTTAAAAGATATGGCTAAGATCCTGAATGGTGAATTAACTGCTGAAGACTACCGTAATGAGATTAAGCAGTGGGTGAGCGAGAGAAGTGATGAATGTTACTTGGACCAGGGAAAAGTAAGGAGGTACGATGAAAGATCTGCTTAATTTATTAGATACATTTACTGAGTATGAATGGAAACAGGCTAAACAAGAAATGACTAAAAGAATTCCTAGTTTGAACATAGAATTATGGACCATGGGAGAGTTTCAAACCTTAGCTAGATTCTTAGCCAGTCCAGACTTTTCAGACATAGATGAATACAGAAGGAGGCTGCACTAATGAAAAAAGAAAAATGGGATGGCCAATCAAGGCCATCCAATAGTTTGTACCGAAAAAATTTTGATGAAATATTTGGTAAGGCAAGAGAAGATTTAAAAGGCACTACAATTTGTAAAGCCAAGAAATGTAACAACTACCTATATAAAAATGAGAGCCCAAGTTTAAAGGGTTATTGCATGGATTGTGGCTAAAAAGCCACAATGTGTGATAAATATGTCACAATATGTTTGCAATAAGGCAAGTTTCTCCCTATAGACTTTTTTTGCCAGAAAAGTTTTTTTGTTTTTCAATTTCCAAAACGGTGTTACAATGGTTACAATGGCTTTCAAAGTGTTATTATTCGCATATACCAACACTTATAGACGATATTTTTGTAACAAAACGCTGTTACAATGGTGTTACAGCTGTTACAATTTACAATAATTGGCTTATAACAACACTTCTAGCAAACCCGTACGCGCGCATAAGAAAAAGTTTTTGATAAAAAATGTGCCTAGAGAAAAAACCTATAGGTGCTATAAGGAGATATGCGTAGAAATAAGAAATCCAAATATAGACATGTAGTAATTAAAAATAAAAAATATTATTTCTACTCTATCACGTGGCTCGACATTACGGGTGACAGCGGGCACGCTACAGCAGAGGAATTTGCAAAGTTTAAACCCAGTGTGATGGTGACTCAAGCTTATCTATTTAGTAAGGATAAAAAAAATATAAAAACGTTTGCTTCTTATGAAGAAGGGGATGAGTTATTCTCAGACCGTAATGTATTTCCAAAAGGGTGTATTATTAAGATGGAAAAGATTAATCTTTAGTTTCTTCAATTACTTCTGCGTCAGCGTCAATGATTGGTTTAAAGTTCTTTAATGCTTTCTCTAACTCTTTGTCTAACTCTGATTCGTCAACATTATCTAAGTTTTTATGTAGATGTAGATTAGTATTATTTTGAAACCCTGCAGCCTTACCTCTAGCTACTTCCATATTACCTGCAGCACTCCAGGCTTTACTTTCTCTAGCTTCATCCCTAATTTTACCTAATTCTGCCAGGTGCTTCTCATAAGTAATATCGTATTTTTTTAATTTCTCTGCTCTGAGTCTTCCAATGTATTGAGTTACTAATGGATACAAAGATGGGTTCTGTAGTTTACTTGCCGATACATAAGCTGAGTTTGGATCGTAACCTGCAGCGATAGCGCACTCAGAATCAGTTTTTCTACCTTCCTCTGTCACAACTAAATTAGCAAATTTAATTTGTTTTTCTGTAAGTCTTTTTGGTACTCCTGCCATAAGCTTGCAATATAATTTATTTTTGGTATATGTTCAAGTAATGGTATCAGGAAAGTTATTAAGACAGGCCCTAGATAAATTTATGAAATCACCAGTAGCCCAAGAGGCTAGGGTGCAAGTATGTTTACCGGACGGTAAGTATTATGACATCAAAGATATAAAGTTGATGGAAAATAAAATGCTTGGAGTACGTGAAACTCATAGATTGGTCATGACTTTGTATTCTTCGAAGTGGAATATGGGTGAAGTAATTAAGAAAATTTAGTTAGCTTGAATACTCGGGACTTAGCCTGAATGAAGATTAAAAAAGAGACTAAATTTTGGCATGAAATTAAAGCGTTCAACATTAAAAATAATTGCGAATTATCATTTACACGCGTGGAAAATAGCGCTGCACATGGGACTCCTGATCTATTGGTTTATAATACTTCTGGCCACTTTTTTACCATCGAATTAAAGCTAAATTTGGCTAAAAAAATTCGCTTCTCTCCACATCAAATTGCCTTTCATATTAAACATCCGCACAATAGTTTTATCATGGCCAAGGGCCTCTGTCAGACAGACATAAAACTTTATGAGGGGTTCAAGATCCGTGATCTTGTAACCGGTTCTGCCGAACCGTGTGCCGTGGGCATGATGTCAAGCTTTAAATTTCTACAAAACGTTTAGCGTCCTACATATTATAGGACTAAAGTCAACGGACAAAGTGTCGCGGCTCGTGGTAAGTGCTTGTGGGCGGGACCCACCCTTTTTATTTTTTGTTTCACGTGAAACATGCGCCTGCGACCTGTGGCCTGTGGCCTCGGCTTGCGGACTATGGTGCGTGCTTGTGGGCGGGACCCACCCTTATTTTT
>Ga0315315_10004462_pt1 | contig 12902 bp, 12 predicted proteins | sample M140m3416metaG_FD_203699 | JGI IMG/M metagenome (GOLD analysis project Ga0315315, IMG submission 203699) | Ammonia-oxidizing marine archaeal communities from Monterey Bay, California, United States - M1 40m 3416 | ecosystem: Environmental > Aquatic > Marine > Intertidal zone | place: USA...
TAGCTATTTGACCTCTATTCACTAACTCAAAAATTTTTCTATCCAAATTACCCAAAAAGTCTGTTTCAGATGTATTATCTACTGATATCGTTACCTCTAAATAATTACATAATTCTTTTACAACATTGCATCTTTTCTGGCATCCCATCAATTTCATATCTGGAAATGTTTTTTTCATATCTGAAGTTATATTTCTACATACAAATTCACCAACATAACAAGAACGGTTTCCTAAATATCTTTTATGCAATGGTTTAAAGTTTTCCATCATTATTGTACTATTTGGTATTAATACACCTCCATACTTATATAATATTCTAAATAATCCCAATTTTACTATTCTTGATTTAATGGGTTTTGGAATTTCATGAATATTAATAGTCCAATCTTTCAATAACTTATCAAATGATTCTTCATTGATTAAACAAATATTAAAATCATTACCACAATGTTTTATTATCGTTTCTATACACATGTGAATATATGGTTGATTTAAATCTTCCGTATTTCTTGATCCAAACGATTTCCAGTGTCTAGCATTTATATTATATTCTGTATAAATCCACATCAATGGTTTATCTGTACCCACATCATTTAATAAATATTTTTGAATTAAATCAAATTGTACTTTTTCGGGTTCAGGGTCATACTTTTCTTTATATTTATCATATAATATACCTATTGCTGTAATTATTATAAATACTGGTATTAAACGTTGTAATTTCATTTATATAATAAATACATTATTTTATTATTTTAATAATCTTAAATTTTTCCACCATGATTCATTCTTTTTCTTCATGTTTTCATCTTCTTTTAATAAATTGTACGCTCTTTTTGTATTCAAAATATCAGATGAATTTTTATTTTTTTGCATTTGAACTTTTGAATAAGATAAATTAGGCACATCACCCTGTGTCGCACTTCTATATTTTATATATTGTTCTACAGAATTAAATCTTTTTTTTTCAATAAAATCTTGTTCTGTAACTGGTACCACCGTTTCCATATGTGCTTTTTTAACATCTTCATACTTTAACTTACTAAATATATCCGACGAATATACTGTTTCATTTTTATCAAGCATAGTATAACCAGCATTATTTGCCATCTCTTCAATATCTCTTTTAAGAATCAACGCTCTACTCTCTTTCTTTTTTCTTTTAAAAATTTCATCAAATTCAGATTTATTATTTGCTTTCACTTTAGATAATCCATCCGATGATTTTAACCATTTACCATATCCATCTTTATTTGTATCTCCATTTGACTTTTCAAACATTAAATTAAACCATTGATTAAAATTTTTATCTTTCAATTCTGATAATTTATTCGCCAATAATTCTTTATTTCCATTTACCTCTTCCATATCTGTTCCATCATAATCTATATTCACTACCTCCTTTTCTGTTTTATTTTTTAATTTGTAAATTTTAGATAAAATATTATATGCTTTACTAAAAAAAATAAACACATTCATATCTAAACCACTTTTATCAGGATGTGTTTTTAATGCTACTCTTTTTGCCCTTTTTAAATCATTCACATCATAATTTGTTTTCAAATGAAATAATCTTAATATATCTTCTAAATTATAATTATCAATATTTAAATCCATGTCCATATAATATTTTATTTATTTTTTTATTTATATTTTTATTTATTTCCATAAATAATTTTATATTGTTTATATATTATGCAATCTAATAATGTATTTCAAAAACAAGAAAACAAATTTGATCCTAATAAATTGTCTATCAATGCTAATTTACAACCATCTAAATTAAAAAATCCCATTGAAATAAAAAAAAATACAAAACAAAATGAAAAAGAAAAAGCCGAAAAAGAAAAAATTGCAAATAAAGAGAAGAGAGAAAAATTATTCAACATGTACAGAGATTTAAATAGAAAAAAATCTAAAACGAATGACGAAAATGAGAAAATAGAAAAAGAAGAAAAAGAAAAAAGAAAAAAATTATTACGCAAAATTTATAGCGATATCTTAAAAAAAGAAAAACGTCTTGCAAAAAAATATAAACGTGAAAAATTTGTCTTAATTTTGCAAAAAGGTAAAGAAAACCCCGAAAATCTTATAGAATTAGAAAAATCATATCCCAATATTTCCATTGATATTGATGTAGATGATTATGATGATGAATTTGATGATAATGATGATGATGATAAAAGCAAACAAACAAAAGAAGAAAAAAAAGTTGATATATCAGAAGAAATTAAAAAAATATAATAACAAACTCACAGGAGAAGGAATATTTAAAGATAACTTGGAAATATTAAAAAAATCTTATATTCCTGAAAAATATCATAACATATTAGCTGTTTTAAACATTAATATTCCAACTTTTTTTAAATTTGAACTCATGTATAAAGATATTAAAATATCTGCCGTTGAATTACAAAAAATTGACAGCGCAGAAGGTAACAATGTTTCAGATGATTATAACAGAGATGCTATTGTTATATACATTATTAAATATTTAAAAAATATAAATTTACATTTTAAAAATATTGATGAAGATATTAAAAGTTATTTTACATTTGTTAAAAATAACATTAATGTTGGTAAAGACAGTCAAAATAATAGACATGTTGATTATTTGGGCATTTTTATTATCATGCATAAAACATTTGTAATTAATAACTTTTGGATGCTGTTACCAAAAGAAAATAAATTCTTTTTCTCTTATGTTATCCAAAGAATATTTCAATCTATAGACGAAGGTAAAGATAAGGCAATAAAAGATTTTGAAGAAAAAAAAAATCCTTATAGTTTAATCAATAGTGAATCAGATAAAAATAATATTCAAAAAATAAACTTTCTAAAAGTCATACAAACTAAAACAGATAATCATCCATATTCTATTTATAGACACATTCGTTATATATGGGAATTTGATAAAAAGGGTGTTGATAAACATAACAAACGATTACTTATTATATCTGCAGCCACAAAAGGTATTCTGGAATTCATATTATTAGCAAGTATCCAATCTCTTTCTCCTGAAAAATTGAAAAAAATAACTATGTTCCCTTATTCTAATAAGAAACCCACTAATTTTATTAGCTATTTAAAACATCAAAATTTAGCCATGATTACTTTCTTTTTAAATACACAGATTCATATCATTACAAATGATTCAAATATAAGTAATGATAATACTTTTGATAAATTTTTAAAATATCTTTGGTCTGAATATAAAATGCTTTTGAATTTATAAACTAATAATATCTTAAAATACTTTTAAAAAAATTTATAATTGCATCTTTATCACCTGAAGAATATATTTCTTTTGGTTCGCCTTCAAAAAAATGAATATATGTTGGCATGGATTTAATTCTCAAATAACTAGCCAAATCATCTCCTTCATCCACATCCAATTTCACCAATTTAATATGTTTTGGAACTTTTTCATTAAATATTTGCATAAAAAATGGCGTAGATCTTTTACATGGACCACACCAAGTCGCAGAAGCTTTCACTATTGTATATGGATTATCTTTCAAAAATAATTTCAATTGTCCTCTTGTTGTCAATTCTACTATTCTATCTTCAACTTGTCTATTATTTTCCATTTTATATTATTTTATATATTTTTTTTAATATAAAATCTGTTATAAGTATTAAATTGATATTTTTAATAGTAAATAAATAATTATTATTCACAATATAATCTATATTCACAATATAAATTTATATTTAACTATGATGGACTATTATTCACAGTTTCCTGCTCCTGATTTGAACGCAGCTAAAAGAGAAATTAAGGCTATATGTCAAGTGAAAAACCATGATTGGGTTTGGAATGATCATGTTGATGAATTGATCTCTGAAGCATTTATTTTGTCTGGGGTATTAGATAATAACAAAATTAAATATTCATTTAGTGGTTGGCACACATTTGGAAAAAATGATGTTCTAAAAAGCATCAATAATATTCTTGAAAAAAGGCGAAAAGATAAACTTCGTCGCAAAATTAGAGGTATCCTGCGAACTACTTATTTACTAATAAAAGCACATAATGCTTCCATAGAAAAACTATACAATCCCAATTCAGATTATGTTAATAATATTCTTAAAAATGATTTTAAAAATAAGGTTAATCAATAATAATCATAATATATATATATGTCTTTAGATTTTGGCAATTGTTTATGGTTTCTTATACAAAAACATACAGATGTTTACGATCTTTGTAAAGAATTGCAAAGTGCTGTTTCTGATTTTGAATTTCCACCGCATATAACCATAGAATATGACATGTCTAACAATGAAAATACATGCATTGATAAATGGAAAAAAATAATAGAAAATGGTATTTCATTAAATATTGAACATCCTCTTTCTTTTGATGAATCCGATTATAAAAATTTTTTTAGTTTAGAGTTACCTATTATTTGTTCTGATAATAGTGGCTGCGATATCATCAAAAAAAATATCGGCATGAAATCACATATTTCTTTCGCCTATCGTTTTCATAAACCTTTCACTATTGAAGAAAAAGTAAAAGTATACAAAATATTACACAAACATTATTTTGCTAACTTGACTATACATCCTTTATTGGCAAAAGAACATTGTCACAGCAATAGAATTAATGAATGGAAAGGAACTATTATTTAAAAAATTTCAACACAATATTTTCCCCATTATCTATGTTTTTTATAATATTATCTATTTCGTCAATATTCTCTAATTGGAAATCTATATGGCATTCCCACATATAACGACAAAATGCCCATTTTAAATCAACATCATTTGCCCTTCTCTTATAATTTATTAATTTTGTTTGATATTTTTTTGGCAATAAATATAATGAACTTTTTGGCAAAACATATGCCAATTGCGTTATCGGATTTAACGATTCATTGTTTTCTTTAATATATTCTATATCCCAAATAGGAATAAATTTCAATAAATCTTTAAACAATGGTGGATAATGATAATTATATCGCCATTTCCAATCTTTACACCCTGACGTATAATATATCATATTCCATTCTAATCCCCGAATATAATTTAAACAAATTTTTTTTAAATTTTCTTCATTTCTTTCCGTATTAAATAACCTTTCATAATATCTATTTTCCCAATATTTTTTAAACGGATCTATAATTAATTCATCTTCGCGATCTTTCAATGGCAAATTTAAAAGCTCTTTTTCCATTGAAGATTTGATATCTTCACTATTATTATTTTCAATATATCTCGTTTGTTTATTTCTTATTTTATATTCTCTTATTAAATTATCCATTTCCATTTTTGACAATTCTTCTATTAATTCTCTCACATTCTTCCAAACAATATTGTCATTTTCAATAATATATAAATTTTTCTTTCCCAATATATTTTTATACGTTTCTAATAGCATTTCAATACCATGTGTTCTTATATTTAATGATGGGAAATGTGGCATAAAATCGTTTCCCAATAAAAACATGATAAATACATAATCCTTTATAACATTTTTATTGTTTCCAACATTTTTATTTTTTCCAACATTTTTATTTTTTCCAACATTTTTATTGTTTCCAACATTTTTATTGTTTCCAACCATTTTTTCCAATATTAAATACATTAATTCTTCAATTTTCATTAGATATAATTCATTTGGATCCATTGTTATATTTATGTTTTTAATAAACTCTGGTGTCTCGCGAAATAAATAAATATGTTTTGTGATATTCATATGATTCAAACATAAAATAATCAAATCAGCATCTAACCCATATATAACATGTGTACTTGTTGAATTATTATTTTTTCGTATATAGTCAAAAATCTTATGTTCTCCTTCACCTCTTTCATCCGATCCCGAAACTATAATATTTTTAACCTGATATATTTTTTCTCTATCTTTAAAATAATTTTTAACTTGCTGATTTAATAAATTCATAAATTCTGTCCCTGGTGTTATACAAGTACGATCAAATTTTTTCTCTTTTTGACAATCATCATTATATTCACCCATATCATTCAGAATATCATTTATTAGTTCTGTCATTAATTTTGATTTAAATCTCCGCTCCTTTTGCTGCTTTAACTTCGCATATGGTGCTACACCATCAAAACTAATATAAACTAATTCTGATGGTTCTATTTCTTTAATATATTTATCTATTTGTAAACATACCTCCATTATTAATTTATTTACAAATTCTTTATTAAATTCACCTGTTATATTTTGTAAACAATTATATATGATTGAATTTGAATCCAAATAGAAATTATCTATTCTTTTATTTAATTTGTTTCTTTTGACAACTATTTTTTTATAATTTTTTATTAAATAACTATAATAAGCTGGAATTCCCATTAATATAAATAATATTAAACGCATTTTTTTATTATCTTTTGAATTTATTTTTTTGTTTAAATAAAATAATTAAAATCGCAATATATTTTAGGAATATGTCCAACAAAAGTAAAAATATCAAAATTAAAATTAGTGAAAAAAAATCAAAATCCAATGAAAATCATTATAATCATTCTAAAATTAACGAAAAAATAGATTATTTTTTTAATTTGATTACAGAAACTATCATTTCTGTTGAAAAATATAAAATAAATGATATTTTAAACGCGAGTGAACTTAATTTATGCATTAAAAATTTAGAAAATATTTATAATGATCTATCAAAAATACAAAATAGTTTGGATAAGAAAAACTTAAATAAGAAACAACTTGTTACAAAATTACAAACTATTAATGATGATCTTTCATTGGTTTTTAAAACATTTGGTACTAGCAAAATAGAAAATATATTAACTATTTGTTTCGGTGCTAATTATATCTATGATATAAAAAATGATGTTAATACTGATAAGTTAAATATTATTCTTAATTATGTAAATCCCATTGGTTACAAAATTATACCATGGAAAAATAAACCAAAGACAAATAATTATTCAAATAAAATTATTAAAAACAAAATTATCGAAGATTTCATGATTGTTGAAATGGGGAAAAACATAGATTGTTATGATCTTTGTAGAACATCTAATAATTTTTATACAAAGGTTTTTGGTGTTAAAATCGTTTTTCAAAATCCAGAAACAAAAAATACTATCATTGTCAATGGTATTATAACAGAACTTCTCATATCTTGCTTTAATAACGATTTTTTAACAAAAAGAAAACATGACTGCATAAAAAACAAACCTTCGGATGACGAATTTCAAACAGACGTTTTTGATAAATTTATCAAACATCTCACTATTAAAGAATGGTTAATTTATAATAATAAAGAACTATACAATAGATTTGTTGGTTATAATAATCAAGCTGGGTTAATTAATCAAAAAAGTATTTCTCAAGTTATAAAAGAATTTATTAATAATGAACTATTTCAACAACGCAAAACACTTATTATCTTATTATTGCAAATAAATAACCCTGAATATCAATATCTCGCCTATTTATTATATGATTTATTATCCAATGAAAATAATGGAAATATAGATACATTTGAACAAACTATACTTTTTGATAGTTTCCCATGGGAAATTAAAAAATCATTTAGATTAGCTATGAAAAATACAATTAAATATACAAAACATCTTTCACAATTTGATAATTCTAAAATTCCAATAGAACAACAAATTTGTTTAATGAAAGCTTCCGAATCTATTAAAGAAAAAGCTATGATCAAACTAAAAGAAGTAAAAGCCAAATCTGAAGATTCTGGTTCTAAGGCTAGACAATATCTAGAAGGTTTACTCAAAATACCATTTGGAATATATAAAAGAGAATTTATATTAAATATTGTGAAAGAAAATTCAGAAATGATTAACGATATTATAAAAAAACTTAATACATTAAATATAAATTTTTCTTTTAAAAAAAAGAATAGATATACTAACTTTGAAATTACACAATTTTTAAATATTATGAATACCAATATTTTTGATATTATAGATGAGAAAAATATTACAAAATGCTTACAATACTTTTCTAAAGGAAAAAAAGATAAACTAATTTCAAATATTTGTTTAATTAATTCTATTATAAAAAAAAATAAATTTAAAATAAAAAAATTATGTCATTCAGGTAAAAAAAATAGTTATATGAAAGAAAATATTATTGATATTATTAATAAATTTAAAACAAATGAAGTATTTATGAATGAATTAATCAAAATAACCAATAGCGATGTCATACAAAAAACCTTTTTTATAAATAAAATGCTGAGAATTACAGAAAAGAAAAATCAAATAAATACTACAATGAAAAGTATTAACAATGTATTAAATGAATCAATTTATGGTCATGATAAAGCTAAAAGACAAATTGAACGCGTAATTGGACAATGGATCACTGGTAAACAAACGGGACATTGTTTTGGATTTGAAGGTCCACCGGGTGTAGGTAAAACATCGCTCGCCAAAAATGGTCTCGCCAATTGCTTAAAAGATGAAAAAAATGCATCTAGACCATTCGCGTTTATAGCATTGGGTGGTTCCAGTAATGGAAGTACTTTATCAGGACATAATTATACCTATGTTGGATCAACGTGGGGGAGAATCGTAGACATATTAATGGAAAAAAAATGTATGAATCCTATTATTTTTATTGATGAACTTGATAAAGTTTCAAGAACTGAACATGGGAAAGAAATCATTGGCATATTAACACATCTTATTGATAGTACACAAAATTCACATTTTCAAGACAAGTATTTTAATGGTATTGATTTAGACGTTAGTAAAATCTTATTTATTTTTTCTTATAATGATGTTTCTGTTATAGATAGAATCTTATTAGATCGCATTCATAGAATTAAATTTGATTATTTAACTATAAATGACAAAATCAATATTGTAAACAAATTTATTTTACCAGAAATTTTTAAAAATATGGGCATGGAAGATATCATTCACTTATCCCGAGAGAATATTATTTATATTATTGAAAATTATACAAATGAAGCTGGTGTTCGCAAATTAAAAGAAATCATATTTGAAATTGTAAGCGAAATCAATCTTGAATTATTAAAAGAAGACACTATTTATACTTTACCTATTCAAATATCAAACGATGAAATTACTAAAAAATACTTAAAAGAAAAACATAAAATGATTAAGAAAACAATTCATAAAAATCCCGAAGTTGGGATAATTAATGGATTATGGGCTAATTCTTTGGGTATTGGTGGTATCATCCCCATTCAATGCTCTTATTTCCCTGCAAATAATTTATTAGATCTTAAATTAACAGGTATGCAGGGTGATGTTATGAAAGAAAGTATGAACGTTGCTAAAACTTTAGCATGGAATTTAACAAAAAAAACAACCCAAAATGCGTTCATAAAAAATAGATCAAAAAACAAAAATGGTGGTTTACATATTCATTGTCCTGAAGGTAGTGTTCCTAAAGATGGACCAAGTGCGGGTACTGCCATTACTATTGCTATTTACAGTTTAATCAATAATAAAAAAATAAGGAATGATGTTGCTATTACAGGTGAAATTAATTTACAGAGTCAAATAACTGAAATAGGTGGATTAGATTTAAAAATATTAGGTGGTTTAAAAGCAGGTATTAAAACCTTTATATATCCAAAAAATAATCAAAATGATTATAATAAATTTTTAGAAAAATACCCCGATATAGATTTATCCAATATTGTCTTTCATTCTGTCGATAATATACACGATGTTTTCAAAATTGTATTTGTTTAAAATATATTTTTTTAAATGAAAATATATTTTATATATATATATACATGCCTCAACCATTATTATTTAATCCTAGAAGTGTTATTGTATTTGCATCTACTGTTTCCCCAATTTTTATAACATTTTATTTTATTTTAGAAGGTGCTTTTAATACACATTTAAAATGGACTGTTTGGATATTCGGTTTATTTATTGCTATTATCGCCGGTATTCTTTTAAGAGCTGCTGGCTCAACATCCGGTTCTATGCAAGAACTGGCCGAAAGACAAGATAGTTTCACTAAACAATGTTTAACTTTTGATGGCCCATTCAATGTATCTTACGGACTATTATCTGGACCTAGTTCCCATGGAATATTTCATGCATATACCATTGTTTATATTTTATTAAGTATTTTAGATAATCCTAATTCTGTTGGGTGGTCATTTATCATTGCTTTAGTTATTATTGCATCTATTGATTTGATGATAAGACAAAAAAATAGATGTAGTAAACCTACTGATATGTTAAAAGGTCTTGCTCTTGGAACATTTATAGCTGCTGTTTGGCAACAAATTATTTCTAATACATCTTGGCCCGGTAAAGAATATTTATATTTCGGTAAAGAAAATACTATGAAAAAATGCAAATTAAGTAAAACGAGATTTCGTTGCAAACAGGGTGACCAAACTTTTGTTATGGCCTCTTAAATTCTAATAGAATTTGTGTTTTTGTATAAAAATTTATTTATTTTCGCTTGAAGAAATTGATTTTGCCAAAGAAAAAACTGCTTTCTTAATACATTTGTTTTAAAAAATTCTCTCATAAAATATTTATGAACTTTTCTAATATCTAATTTATTATAAAAATTTAATATGTCAGTACCATATTTCTTTTTATTTAATTTTCTATTTACCCAATTATGAAAATTAAATATATACATTTTCATTTTATTTTTTGTTCTAATGTTGTGTATGGGATTTCTTTTTAAATATTCGATAGAATGATTTTTACATATAGGACATGGTAATGCATATATTATACTGCTAAATATAACATTAAATTCACTATATAATTTTGGGTAATGACTATCAACAATCTTTTCTATTAATGTATGTAAAAAATACCAAGTTGGCGTTCCCCACCGTTTAGACATTATTAATTAATATAAAGATAAAAAAATAATTTAATTATATGAGTAATTCATTGCAATCGCAAACTAGTATTTTTAATAAATTATTAGCAGAAACATTAAAAAAATCAAACGAACAATCATTTGATGACATTTGTTTAATCACCAATGAACCTCTTTTATCAGATCATATTAAATTAAATTGTGGACATACATTTAATTATAAACCAATTTTTTGTGAAGTTATTGAACAAAAAAATAAAATGACGTATTTAGAAACTCAACGTTTGAAAAATAATCAAATTAAATGTCCTTATTGTCGCAATATTCAAACCGGTATTCTTCCTTATCGTAATAATATGGAAAAAATAAAATATGTTAACTGGCCCATAAATATGGCATATAAACCATACAAATGCAGTTACATATTTTTATCTGGTAAAAAAAAGAATTTACAATGTGGTGCATCTTGCTCACATGAAAAATATTGTAGTAAACATTTGAAAATGATGGAAAATCGCGAAAAAAAGCAAAAAGAAAAGGAAAACATCAAAAAACAAAAAAATAATTTTAATAATGATACATTATTAAAATCCATACCATTTGATTCTTATTTTATAAAATGTGTATTTGAATTAAATAAATGGAAAGCCACCCACGAAAATAATACTATACCAACACTTCATAAAACAAAAACAAAATTTTATTTTAGACATAAATGTCAACATATCATTAATAAAGGTAAGAAAAATGAAAAATGTTGTAGTCATTATGTGAAATGTTCTAAAGTTATAAGCAATCATTCTAAACAAAGTATTACACCTATTTTTTACAAACAATATTTATGCCATAAGCATAATAAAATGACGAATCATGAAAAACAAAATAATATAATAATTTATCCAAAAAACATTAAAATAGATTTGAATAATATTCCTGATGAATATTTAATAAATGAACAAACATTTAATTTATTTTTAGCTAAATTTTATAACAATTATTTTAATTCATCATTTTTATATACATATGATAGATTCATAGGATTTAATAAAAAAATGATAGAAGAAAATAATATTATAGAAACACTTGAAACATTAACAAATCTTTTCATTATTTAAAAATAAAAAATATTTAAAATTAATTATATTATATTTATAAAATGACCGATAAAACAGAATTAATTAACAATGTAAAAAAATGGATTACTTTAGATAGTGAAATTAAACAATTGCAAAAAATAACTAAAGAAAAACGAAAAGAAAAGAAAAATTATACAGATGCATTAGTTAATATCATGCGTGATAATGAAATTGACTGTTTTGATGTTCAAGATGGAAAACTTATTTATACAAAAAGAAAAGTAAAAGCAGCTTTAAGCAAAAAACATTTAATTAATTCACTTGGAAATTATTTTAAAGATAACAAAGATCTTATTGAAGAATTAAGTCAATTTATTTTAAATACGCGTGAAGAAAAAATTAAGGAAAATATTAGACGAAAATAAAATTATATTATATTAATGCATTATCCTATTGATATTAGTGAAAATATTCATGATATTATCCCTGATAGTAATTCATTATTTTTTATTTGTTTATTTAAAATAGTAAAATCTAAAAAACCATTTGTTTATTATTATCTATTTAAGAATAAAACTGAAAATAGTGACATATATACATTTTTATATACATATTTTAAAAATACTAGAAAAAAAACTTTTGAAAAAATTGATAAATTACTACATAATATCAATTTAAATACAGAATTATTTAAGGGTTTTAAAAAAATTCAAAACAATTTTTATTTATTTTACGAATTAAATGATAAAGATGTTTTAAGTAAAGAATTTTTTACTAATATTACCATATATGAATTATCACAAATGCAAACTTGTTTAGGTATACCTATTCATTTTTCAGCAATCAAATTATTTTATCATTATCCACAATTACATTACATATATAATGACAATTTTCAAAAATTTGAATTACCTGTAACTATTTATAATTCAAAAATTAGCGTCTTAGATATGCTTTCATCATATGATAGAGAAAAAGGAAAATATTTTATAAAACATGATTATGATAATCAAAAAAA
>Ga0315315_10004463_pt1 | contig 12901 bp, 6 predicted proteins | sample M140m3416metaG_FD_203699 | JGI IMG/M metagenome (GOLD analysis project Ga0315315, IMG submission 203699) | Ammonia-oxidizing marine archaeal communities from Monterey Bay, California, United States - M1 40m 3416 | ecosystem: Environmental > Aquatic > Marine > Intertidal zone | place: USA...
CAATTGGCTTGTCAGCTTCACCAGCAAGCTTTCGATGATTCTTTTCAATTTCCTGATGACTGTCCCATGGCTGCCCCTCTCCATGCCAAACCTGAACGTAACGAACACCGCGTTCAACAAGCCGCCTTGCGATGAGTAATTGTCGACCGTGCGGTGTATCCCCATATCGCTCAAGAATGTGTTTGGGCTCTTTGGTGACATCAAATGCTTCACCTGCTTCAAACTGCATTCGCCAGGCGAGTTCCATACTCGTAATCCTCGATTCCAATGCAGCGTCGGTCTTTCTTTGTTGAAGATGTTTTCGATCAAGGGCTGCCATCAACTCAAATTGCTCTCGCTGCACTTTTTCGCCAAGCACCGGATGACGAATACATTCAACTAGTTCATCTCCTTTTTTCTTTTTTGTATCGATATACGTTCCCTGAAATACACTCGGAAGAAACGCACTACGCCAATTTGCTGTACCAGATATTGGATATCCACCAGGGCACATTGCAACGAAACCAGGCAGATTTTGATTCTCTGTCCCAAGGCCATACGTCACCCAGGCCCCCGCTGAAGGACGAACAAGCCTTCCATCACCGCAATTCATAAGCAGCAGCGAAGGCTCATGGTTTGGCACGTCTGCATGCATCGATCGGACAACAAGTAATCGATCAGCATGGCGAGCCACCGATGGGAAGAGTTCACTCACTGGCAGTCCACTTTCACCATATTGATGAAACTGAAACGGCGAGGGCAACGCCGCCCCTGTTCGCCGTTCCGTTTTCAATGCGCCTGGTATTTCACGACCAGCATATTCTTCAAGTTTTGGCTTTGGATCAAACGTATCAATATGACTTGGCCCACCATTAGCAAAAATATGAATCACAGCTTTTGCACGAGCAGGAAAGTGCGGAGGGCGTGGGGCGAGTGTATTTGCCTCATGTTGATTCAGACCTGGTGGCTTCGCATTGATGCTCTGCTGTAGAGCTGCTGAAGCAGCCATCCAACCAATACCAAGACCAGAACGCATGAGCATTTCTCGCCTCGAATAATTCTGGAAGAGATGGTGATAATTCATAAACTCGATCTTCATCAGATTTATTGTTTAGTCGACATATTGAAATTCAGCCGTTGACATAAGAGCTTGCGCCAGTTGAGGCCAAACACCAAATTCATCAGATGATGAACCGCTCGATCTTTCTATCCATTCTTGCACCATTTGAATCTCATCTCGTTGGGGACTCCGAGCGAGGACTATTCTCCAAAGCTGTTTGATACGTGCTTGGGTGTTCGATTCTTCTAACAAGCGATCAGCTACTTTCTTTGCTGCGTCAATTACGAGAGAGGAGTTCAGCATGACGAGCCCCTGCTGAGGAACAAGCGTTGTCGACCGAACGTGTACTGCAGTGTCTGGATTCGCAATATCGAACGTCCTCAACACCCCCGGTACGTCCTGTCTATCGACCCAACTATAAAGCGTTCGTCTCGCACCGTTATCCGGATCAAGTGGATTCATACCCGGACCACCACGTGCATCAAGCTCAAGTGTACCTGCAGCCATGAGGAGGCTGTCTCGCCAAGCCTCCCACGAAAGGCGACGACGACGCGATCGACTATAGAACATATTATCCGGGTCGCTGGCTAACGTCTCCGGCTTTGCGGTTGATGATTGTCGCCAGGCCTGACTGAAAATGATCTCTCGATGAAGCCATCCTATACGCCATTTGCCGTCCTCAACAAATCGCCTTGCGAGGTCATCAAGTAATTCAGGATGAGATGGAGGCTCACCCCGCAAACCAAGATCTCCCGGAGTGGTGATCAAACCCTGACCAAAATGATGGGTCCATACCCAGTTCACAAAGACACGAGCTGTCAGGGGATTTTTAGGATCAACAATCATCTCCGCAAGATCAAGTCGGCCACTTGTTTGTTTATCGACATGTTCTCCACCGAGAACATGAGGAACGCGCCGAACAATTTTTTCTCCGCGCCTCCCCGGATTGCCTCTCAAGAAAACAAAACTCTCAGTCGGCTCGGACTTATCAACAAGCACCATAGCTCGCGGAGGGCCACCTGGTACGTCTGCTTGATGCGCGAGAACCTGCCTCTTCTTTTTACTATGTTCGTCCCGCTCTGATCGCTTCGAGACACTCTTCCACTCATTTTCCAGAACGACAAAGGGTGTTCCTGCTTTACCGAACACAAGCCAGAGCGAATGAAGATCTTTCGACTCCTGACTCGAGTTCTCCATGTCATCAGTTTCAGAGGAAACAGCCCTCGCAATAAGACGACCGTACGCAACTGCAAGATCGTTCAACGAACGAGGATTGGCTGAAATAAGTTCCTTCTCGACACACATATTCAAATTGGGGATAGACTCGATACATTGTGTCAATATTTTATTTGCATCAGATGAAAACATATCGTCAGGAACCTTGGAAAGGTGAGCCCAAGGACCGAGGACGGAATGCGTATCGCTCTTATTATGAAGAAGTCTTTTTAATCTCCCGAGAATAATGGATCGCATTTCATAGCCATCCTGCATCTGTGGCAATCTTCCATCTTTCTTTTCTGACGGCCGGGCAACTTCGATCAGATAATCTGCTGCATGAGCAACTGCCTCTCGAACCGCTCGGTCATAGATTGCCCGTTCATGGTCAGCAAGGTTCTGTTCGAGCTTTGCCATCTTTTCGGAAAATTCAGACGCTTCTTTTGTCTGTGGAGGCTCTCCAATAATTGGTAATTTTTCAGGCGTTTCAGTACTGGCAAAAATACCGTGAAGGGCATAGTAATCGTCAATACCGATTGGTTCATACTTATGGTCGTGGCAGCGTGCGCAGGCAACGGATAGTCCCATAAGCCCGCGTGTCACAAGATCTATTCGATCGTCGATAATGTCATGAACATTTCCACGAAAGGTTCGACCAACTGTCAGGAAGCCAAGTGCCGCGAGATCCTTTCTTGGTACTTCGGGAGTAATACAGTCGGCTGCCAATTGTAATGTGACAAACCGGTTGTATGGCACATCATCATGAAAAGCTTTTACGACCCAGTCCCGATACGTCCACGCAAATGGACTTTTGTTTGACTGTCCGCCAAAGGCATAACCAATCGTGTCCGCATAGCGAGCCAAATCAAGCCAATGGCGAGCCCAGTGCTCGGCGTGCTGTGTCGAATCAAGAAGCCGCTGTGCATACGCTCTGTAAGCGGGCTCACTTGGATTTGCTACGAATGCTTCAACGTCATCCACGAAAGGTGGGAGACCAGTGAGATCATAGGAGAGCCTTCGAATAAGCGCGTGGGGTGACGCTTCTTCGGCAGGCTGAATTCCTTGTTTAAGCATTGAGTCGATAAGAAATCGATCAATCCGATTGCTAGACCACTTCTCGCGAAGGTGAACTGGTGAATCTTCGGATAACACTGGCAACTCATGCCGTCGAATCGGCTGCAATGACCAATGATTTTTCTTTGTCGAAGCAATTCTCTCAGGAATAGAATCTCTTCCATTCGAGATTGGGTTTTCCTCGGACCCGGCACCACTCCAAGGAAGGCCACGCGTAACCCATTCTTCAAGTATCTTGATCTCAACTGCAGTAAGTTTTCCATCAGGCGGCATAGCCAATTCATCGCTTGCCTTTATAACAGTGATAATTCTACTCTTTTGAGTATCGCCGAGTTCAACCACTGCACCGGCATCACTACCTTTCAACACCGATTGACGACTATCGAGTCTCAGTCCAGCCTCTGCAATTTCTTCCGAATGACACTCATAGCAGTTGTTCACCAAAAGCGGACGTACCTTAGTCTCGAAAAATCGCTCCTCATCCTGAACACTTGCTTTCGTCCCAACTGCGAAAGCAGATCCTGCAAGCAGGATGACAGAACAAGCTGTTTGGATAAAGAGTTGTTGACGAAGGAGATACACGCTTCTTTTTTTCCTCTGCAATAAGATCACCTGAATGTAACTACCTTCATACTAATAGCATCCGTCCAATGCGTCTTACAAACTTCCTACAAATGGGCTTAAACCGCCTTGGAAACACGCTGAAATCATTCGGGTCGCCTATGCAGGGACAGTTCAATCTTTCACGACGATTCGGACCCGTGTCGGAGTACAGCAAAGAGTTCTTCGCAGGTGAGAACAGGCCCGCCGAAAAAAATAGAACGGCCCCACAAAACGATAGTGATTCAGACAGTAACTGTATGAATATGAGCCGCTAAGACCCTAGAAAAGACTAGTAACTGCCCCACGGACCACGGATCGCATGGACACCAAATTGCACGGTGTCACTTGGATGTTGGGGAGTTGGCATAAGCGGACGCGTTCCCGGAACGTATGCGGCTCCCGGGTACGGCTTCCTGTACTGCTGGTATAGAGGCATTACCCGAGAACTGGGAACGCCCCAACTGTACTCGCTCACGAACTCCGCTGTTGGTGGCACGACAAGTGGAACCGGTCTTCCAACATCAGCGTTATACCAGCCACTGTGCCAACTCTTATTCCGTCCTCTCAGAAAATATCGTTTTTCTGTTGCTCGGTGGCCTCCAGCCACAACCGCTTGCGAAAAAGTAATCGTAACTATTCCAGCAATGATTGCGTAGCTGAATAGTGAGAATCGGGAGCCCTTCATAAGCCAGCTTCTTTCCTTGCTGTTTTCATAAAATTAGAATTTGTAATCTTTTGTTTACCACCAGTAGGCATGGGTATCATTCCGCATACCCATCGCACCGGAGCAGCGCACATACCGCCGTCTGTGCTGATAGAGAAACTCATGTGGCATAAAGGGTGGATATGTAACCCATGTATGGCCAACCCGAGCTGGTACAGGTTGTGGTGAAACGTAAAGCTGTGCTCCTACACCGGGATATGGCCCGGGAGGTATTGGTGGGTAGTAATAATTTGAAAAGACATCTGGCGTTGGAGCCTCAACGCCTCCATTAATCGGGTTGGCCGAAGACGCCTGCGAAAACAATCCCGCTGATATGACAACGCAACTCATGATGGCGATTCGTACACTCATTTTTATTTCTCCGTGGAAGCCCTCAACGTATTCGATTGATAGCTTGCATCAGTCCTCTCAGACCCAAAATCCAATCTCTCCGGGGATCACAGGACGGCCCTCCGTGGCACTTCCCCATAATCCATTACTTTCCCTTTGAGGGAGGGTTTCTCCCCGGAAATCTTCGGCATACCCGTCCCAGCGGCACCATTGCGACCCTTGCGAAGCCTTCCCAATCACCCCACGGATAAAGTCTGCCCCGGCAGAGCTATCGGCACGGTTGGATTTTCAATAGGAAATATCACTACACTTTGCCTCACTTACCCGGTTCACCGAAATCCGGACCTCACCCAGTCGTATCCCAAAATTTTTAGTTCCATGACCGCTGCTTCAACACGAACCAAGAAAAAGAAAAAAACAAAATCCCATTCATCGTCCGGTGAAGCTTCTTCTCGGCCTTCGGCACCCTCGGCAGAGGCCAAACGGCCACGAACCAAGCGACGTGCTACGGCACAAAAACTGGCAACTGGACAAAGAGATATTTCAGTCAGTGAATTCTTTGCAAAGAACCGTCACCTACTCGGCTTTGACTCACCTCGAAAAGCACTTCTTACGAGTGTGAAAGAGGCTGTCGATAATTCGCTCGATGCATGTGAGGAAGCAGGAATTCTTCCGGAGATATGGGTACGTATTGATCAGGCGAATGAGACAGGCAATCGGTTTGCTGTGAGTGTGCAGGACAACGGACCAGGTATTGTCCGAAAACAAATACCGCTCATTTTTGGAAAACTTTTATATGGTTCAAAGTTTCATCGTTTGAGGATGAGTCGTGGACAGCAAGGAATTGGCATTTCAGCTGCTGGAATGTACGGCGTACTCACAACAGGTAAACCAGTAAAGATTATTTCAAAAACTTCCCGTAAAGATCCTGCACATTATTACGAACTGCGAATCGATACCAAGACAAATCAGCCTGAAATCCTCAACGGTCGAGGGGCCGGCGTAGACATCCCACCCGGCAAGGCCGGCGATACCATGATGCAAAAACGTGGTATTGAATGGGTAGCAATAAATGACCTCGAAGAAGAAACTGAACACGGAACCCGTGTAACAATTGAAATGGAAGCAAAGTTCCAACGCGGTCGCGGCAGCGTCGAGGAATACTTAGAACAAACAGCTATCTCGAACCCCCACGCTCGATTTCATTTTCAGGCACCAGATGGTAGCGAACGCTTGCTTGAACGCGCGAATCATGAACTTCCTCCTGAGCCGAAAGAGATAAAACCACATCCATACGGTGTCGAGCTAGGTCGCCTTGTCACGCTACTTCAAGAGCAACCAAAGCTGACCTTATCACAATTTTTAAATCAAAGCTTTTCTCGTGTATCACCAACAACCGCCAGAAAGCTTTGTCATGCTGCCAACCTCTCGACACGGACAAGTGCCGGGAAATTAGGCCGCGGCGAGGCAGACGCTCTTTACACCGCTATCCAATCGACTCGTATTCCACCGCCTGCTACAGACTGTGTCGTACCTATTGGTGAGCAACGACTTTTGGCAGGACTTCATCAGGTCGTGCCTGGAGAATTTTTTACAGCAGCAACACGACCTCCCGGAGTCTATCGAGGTAATCCATTCGTCATTGAAGCTTCGCTTGCTTATGGAGGTTCTGTAGCCGCACGGAAAGTCTCGCTGGAGGCACTGACCCAACTTGCCGTTGAAAGTGATGCACGAAGCCTTCGCCAGTTTTTAGCAACAACATTTGGTGGTGTCGGAACAGATGCGGCTGACAAAATTTTAAACGAAGCGAAACTCGCACCTCGGCAATCTCCCTCAAAGCTTAAAAAATCTGCTCTCCGAGATCTTCATGAAGCAATGAAGCATGTTAATCTTGATGAAGGTCATAGCATGAATGTCCTTCGCTTTGCCAATCGTGTACCTCTTCAGTTTCAACACGCAGCCTGCGCAATCACACAGACCATTTTGTCGACGAACTGGCGTTCATACGGTCTCTCACAATCGAGAGGGAGCCTTCCAAGCGGCCCAGTCACTGTGATGGTGCACATGGCAAGTGTTTGGGTTCCGTTCACAAGTGAGTCGAAAGAAGCGATAGCATCATACCCAGAGATTCAAAAAGAAATACGCCTGGCACTCCAAGCCGTAGGTCGAAAACTTGGAATGTATCTCCGACGACGATTAAAAGTTGCACAGGAAGGCCAGCGACGAACTATATTTCTCCGTTACTTAGGGGAAGTTGCCACGTCCGTCGCAACAATCAATGGAGGAAATCGAGACAAGATCTATGAAGAACTTCTCCGCGTTGCAAAAAAGAAGACAGCCGAAGCGGATATTAAATTAGATGAATCTGGCAAACCATTGGAAGAACCCGAAGAGTTGAACCTTGGCGACAATGTCATCATTGTTTCACAGCATGAGGATCAGGAGGCAAAGTCAACGGTCGCGGATTCTGAAAGAGAAGAGAAACCTAATAAAAAGCGCAGGAAAAAAGTTAAAAAGAAAATCATTAAGAAAAGACGGGTGAAAAAATAATGATTCGATCTCTTTCATTTTTTGAAACAACTTCCTTGTGTTTCACTTCGCTATCGATTCTGTTCAGCTGAAAATCAAAACTCTGACACGAACTGGAAAACTCCTGACACTGACATCGGGATATCGATTCATGGCATTGATTTCATGTCCGTAAACTCTTCCAGCCATTACAGCGTTGCATCCAGAGCTGGTGGTCACAGCTTATGCAAGGCTATCCTGTGCAGCAACACTTAGACACCGTAGTTACGAGCACTACTGGGTTTCTTCAGCCCTTCTGGAAATAGGAACTGGCCGGCAGTACACCTGATACTTGCGACGATAATTCATCACAGCTACTTGCTTTGCTTCACTGCAAGACTTTCGATGTAGTCAAGAAGACTGCTTACTTCATGCACAGTAAATCTGTTCATAAGCCCTGCTGGCATAACAGATGTGGGCAGTGTCATGCGTTCATCAATCTCGTCAAAATCAATCGACTGCTCCTTGCCGTTGGCATCTCGTAGTACAATGCCATCTGCAGATTCCTTTGTTACAAAACCCGTCACCGTAATGCCGCTGTCTAATAAAAGCAGATTTGTCTTAAATCCTTGGGCAATCGTCTTGTTTGGCATCAGGATTGCCTCAGCAAGCTGCGGACGCCGGTAAATCCTTGCGATAGAACCCAAATAAGGTCCTTTGGCAGGGGCGTCCTCGGACACCGTATGACAATTAACGCATTGGCCGCGAGTAAAAAGCACCTCTCCCAGTGCAATGCTACCGCGAGTGTAAGAATTTACTGCCACAACTGCATCGACCAACGGAAAATCCTCAATCCGCTGCGTTATATCTTCACCTTCTTGCTGGATACCCAACCGCTTCATGGTACTTTTTGCAAGCTGTTGGATACGTTTGTCTGGGTCGTTGCTGGCGGCAAGAATTCGATCGTTCATTATCGGCGATTTTGTCCAAAATACTGCCTGAATAATCGCATGGCGGCCAGCAACCTGTTGCCACGCCTGATCGAGTGCATGAAGGCTTCTGTCGCGTGACTCCTGCTCGCTCTTTCTATCATTTGCAATTGTAAGGAGGCAGGCCGCATACCACTCGCCACCAGGGCCACCAGCCTCGACATGCAACCGCTCGCTTAAGAGACCGGTATGGTTCTGAATAAGTGGAGACGCCAAAAGCGCTACACGGGCCAATTTTTGTTGCTGCCGAGCGGCAGGACAACGCTGCAAGGTGACGATTGCGTCAAGAACAGAAGGAAACACGTCGGGATCATTGCTGCGAAGAAGTAAAGAAATAATACCAAGTAATGACTCCGGTGAAACACCTGGCTCTTTCACCGCTGCAGTGAGAATTGGAATGGCTTCTGCAGGAAGATTGTCCTGCTGCATCAATTGTTGAATCAGCGACGCTTGAAGCATACTGTTTGTCTGAGCAAGGTTTAATAAAACCGCTAGCCCCCGATCATTGTGAACTCGATTTCGACCAAGTGCCACAACGATTCCAGCAGCTTCGGCTACTGATGTCTCAGGGGCATCAAGCAAGTCATTGAGCACAGTGAGAATCTTTGGTGTTTCCTCCCACAACTCTGGCTGATAATAGGGGCCTCGTGTATCCGGTCGTGTACTCCAGGAATCACCTTTCCAGCTTGCTTCTCGCTGAGCAAGCCGAGCCAACACCTCAATTATAAGAATTCGACGCTCTGGTTCATGCACAACCCGCAAACGGTCTACCATTGCGGACACAACCTCAGACTGATGCATCCGCATAAGCGCGAGCGCGGCAGCTCTACAAGCCATTTGATCCTCATTATCAAACGTTTGTAAGGCGACATCGTATGCGTTTAATTTCACAAGTCCGCGATACGCTGTATGCACAATGAGTGGATCAGCACTCGCAAGATGTATCGCTATGCTCTCCGTGACTTCTGTTGCACCCTGCCGAACAGCTGCAATGATCGATTCAAGAATGGCACGAGAATCAGAACTGGACAGCCACCGCTCAAGCAGATCAGCAGGAACCGGACCACGTGTTCTGGCCGTCTTCAAGTCAATTCCAAAGTCACCACAGCTACGAATAAGCATCGGTACAATTTGGTCATCGTTAGAAATATTCGGTGCAAGAATCTCCAAAATATCATGGCTAGCCTTACTCCCAAGGCCTCTTTGTGAGATTGCATACAGTGCAACGACACGATTTGCGAGTGGTAAGGAACGATCCTGAACCACCTCAAGCAACGCATTCTTCATTTCCTCTGAGAAAGAACGCCGCAACAACATGCGCTGCGCTGCAAGCCGCCTGACATGGCTGGCAGAATGTTTGACGATATCTACTAAACCTATATCGTGAACTACTGAGAATTCAGGAGGTGTTGTAGGGACATGACTTGTTGGTATTGCTCGAGCGATAAATCCATGCGCGGGGCCATCCCACTTAAACGTTGCCGGGCCCTTCCACGCCGCCTGATAAACAGCGCTTCGCCCGTCAACGTCAATGTCAGTCGGTCGCGGCATTTTAAAAAACTTTTCTGGCTCACCGTTCTCGACAAAACCTGCACCTTGTCGCTTCACGGGATGCCGAAATGACGCATCACGACCCCAATCACACGTGTACGCGCGTTTGTTCCATGCCGGTGGAATACCCGGTTCATCAATAAAACATGCGCCACAGCCCGAGCCACCACCATAATCAGCAAGTGGCTTCACAATTTCTTCAGTGAAATTTTGAAACAACCGTGGATACCCATGGTCTTCAAGTCCACTGAGATGGTGTAAGCGAACGTTCCAACCGCCACCATCGTTCGTGTTATCTCTGGCAAACAGATCGAGCATTGGACTCACGGCAATGCCATAGATATTTCGTGTGCCATCAGAATATGTCTCGAGCCCACTTCCATCGGGCCGAAATCGGACCACTCCCCCACCGCGCATCTGCAGCGTTCGCCCATCGGTACCGGTTGCCTCCATAAAGCCGAAATCGCCACATGCTACATAAAGCCATCCATCCACTCCCATTTCGAGCCCATTTGTAGTGTGGTCAGCCGGTCGCTTATCAAAACCAAAGGCAATGTTTGAGATAAGCCGCTGAGACGACTCAGCGATTCCATCATGATCGGCATCGAAGAACGCATCGATGTGTGGCGGATGAAGAACATAAAGCCGGTCATGGTCCCAGACTATGCCTCGTGGTGAGTCGATATCAGGAATAAACTCGGTCACCTCATCTGCTCTACCATCATTGTCGATATCGCGGAGTCGTAGAACGCGACCTCGATGGGGCTGCCTCCCAATAGAGCCATTTCCATCCGACGAAACATAGAGATCACCATTTGGAGCTGCCGCAAGATACGTCGGGTAGTTCGCCATCTGCCATGGGGCGAACAGCGTGACGGCAAATCCCTCTGGCACAGTGACCTCCGCAAGCAACTCTTTCTCCTCGGCTGGTGTTAACCTATGAACTCGAGGAACACTATTGCCCTCTGTTTCTAGGCGTGCAGCATCTACCTCGAACGCCATTTGGGTAATCTGTTCAACACGTAATGGAAGAAGGTTGCTACCGCCGTCAAAGAGCCGTATTTCCCTGAGGCTAGGCCACATGCCCCGCTGCTGACGCAGCACCTTTACGCGAAGGAATCGAACAGCCTGTGCATCGCATCGTTCTCTTCGAACACCTGCCTGCGTATTCTTCGACGCGTCTGTTGAAACGGTCCAACGTTGACCATCCGGCGAAGTCTCGATGGTATATTGCATCCAATCACCCGGGATCTCCCATGCAAGCTCGACCCCTGAGATTGTTACCGCTTTTTGAAATTCCAGTTGAAACCAGTTCGGCATGCCTGGCCCGTCACCGCACCACCGAGTAGCCAGATCACCATCAATGGCATTCACTGCCAGATGTGACGGCTTTTGTTGTTCTGATTGTGCTGAGACCACGACGGCAATTGGTCCGACCGAAGCAGATTCGACAACACTGTTCTTGCCCTCAAGATTATTTTCAACTAACTGCTGTTCAGACTCTCCTGCTTCAGTGTGTGCGAGAGGAGTTGCAAACAGACTGTTTTTCATACAAAAGAAAACAGCGAGTGCAAAAAGCAGTAATAAAAAACGGTAAAAATTCATAAATTTTTTTTCAATTTTACGTGAAAATTCTTCCATCACTCTCAGGCGTTGCATACCACAATGCAATCTATGTGATCGAACACAACACTCAACTCATCACACCGTGAATGACCTTCCCATGTACATCCGTCAATCGAAAATCACGTCCCTGATAGGGATAGGTCAGCCGTAGATGATCGATACCCATTAGGTGTAAAATGGTTGCATTGAGATCGTGCACATGTACTTTTTGCTCTGGGGTCACAATATTATAGGAGTAGTCATCTGTTTCACCCCACGTCAGACCACCCTTAACACCCGCACCAGCCATGAGTGTGGTGAAGCACCGCGGATGATGGTCTCGGCCATAATTGTTTTCAGTTAAATTTCCTTGTGAGTAAATCGTACGGCCGAACTCACCACCCCAGACAATCAGTGTCTCATCAAGGAGCCCACGTTTATCAAGATCATCCAGTAAGGCTCCAGTCGCCTGATCCGTATCTTTTACCTGCCCTTTGATCGCCTTCGGCAGTCCACCATGATGATCCCAACCCATGTGGAAGCATTGCACAAACCGCACACCACGTTCTGATAGCCTTCGAGCGAGTAGACAGTTAGAGGCATAACTGCCGTGCCGATGCACATCAGGCCCGTACGACTCTAATACATGCTTCGGCTCATCAGAAAAATCGGTGATCTCCGGCACACTCGCCTGCATACGGAAGGCCATTTCATACTGGCTCGTGCGGGCCGCAATATCAGGGTCACCGATAACAGATTCTCGCGAGGCATTAATCGCAGCAATTCGGTCAAGCGTTGCTCGCCGCAGCTCACGGCTAACACCAGGCGGGTCAGCGAGGTAGAGCACCGGGTCACCTGTGTTGCGAAACCGAACCCCCTGATGCTCATTCGGCAGAAACCCTGCCCCCCACAATCGATCATAGAGTGGCTGATCATTGGGCCGACCCGAGCCATAGCTTGTCAGAACAATGTAAGCCGGCAGGTCAGCGTTATCGCTACCAAGACCATAGCTCAACCAGGATCCTATACTCGGACGCCCAGCCAATTGATGACCTGTCTGAAAGAATGTGATCGCTGGATCGTGGTTAATTTGTTCAGTGTGCATTGATCGAATCATGCACCACCGATCTGCATGGCGGGCCATGTTGGGCACAAGTTCGCTAAACCACATGCCACTCTCGCCATGCTGGGCAAAAGAAAACATCGACGGCGCTACAGGAAAACTTTTCTGACCACTGGTCATTGTCGTCAGACGCTGCCCCT
>Ga0315315_10004464_pt1 | contig 12901 bp, 11 predicted proteins | sample M140m3416metaG_FD_203699 | JGI IMG/M metagenome (GOLD analysis project Ga0315315, IMG submission 203699) | Ammonia-oxidizing marine archaeal communities from Monterey Bay, California, United States - M1 40m 3416 | ecosystem: Environmental > Aquatic > Marine > Intertidal zone | place: USA...
ATTCTGGCCACGGCATTCACAGCCGCGGATGGCGCGGAGACGCCGGATGAAGCCCCGCTCGGCGGTGCGACGCTGCAATTTTCGATCGCGCGGGACGACTGAACCTAAGTCTTGTATGCCTCCCTGTCTGTCGTCTTTGAGCGGCGTAGGATCTCCGTATGCAGGGCGGCTATCGATCGCGAATGATGCTGGACGTCTGCACCCGTTCTGCCAATCCCACCGACTCGACCGAAGAGGGCTGCGAGCTATGTCTTTCGTAACGACTGAAGAACAAGCGGACGGCGTGCGCGTCCTTCGAATTAATAATGGCAAGCCGAACGCGGTGTCGACCGGGCTGGCGAATGAATTATTCGATGCGCTCGAGGCGGCGGACAAAGACGCCGACGTGAAGGCGATCGTGCTCGCCGGTTCCCCCGGCATGTTCTCCGCTGGCTTCGATCTGGGAACGATGGCCAAGGGCCCCGCTGCGGCGAATGAGATGGTCAAGGCCGGCGGCCGACTCGGACTCGCGGTTTATTATCACGCGAAGCCGGTGGTCGCGGCTTGTGGCGGTCATGCGATCGCGATGGGCGTCTTCCTGACGATGGTTTGTGACTACCGCGTCGGGGCACGCGGATCCTTTAAGCTGGGCGCGAACGAGACGGCGATCGGAATGACCTTGCCGACCTTCGGAGTCGAGTTCGCTCGGGCCGCTCTTTCAAAGCGTCACTTCGACCGAGCCATCGTCCAGTCGACGATCTACGACCCCCAGGGTGCCGTTGATGCCGGCATGCTCGACGAGATCGTCGATCCCGAAGAGGTGGAGCCCAAGGCGATCGAAGTCGCGGCCCGACTCGGTGCGCTCCGACAGCCCGCCTTCCGCAATAACAAGCGACTCGTGCGCGGGCCGACCTACGAACTGGTCTCCTCAACCCTTGAGGCGAATGTCGACAGTTTAATGCCGGACGCGTAAGAACATGTGCGTGCGGAGACCCGAAGGAATCCGAATCAAAGTGAATCACGCTTTCGCCCGCGGGCTCTAACTCACTAGCCGCCCGCGAAGCGAGTTAGGCCGCCGATACCTCGACCGGGATGCCGTTCGCTACATGGGTGGCGGAGGGAACGTCGAGAATAGTTTCGTCGGTCAAGTAGTTTGCGCAGGCGCCAGGCTGCTTGTCCTGGGCTACGGAGAGTTTGACGCCCGGAAGTTGATGTCCATACCCGTGAGGCAAACTCACGACACCCTGCATCATCTCGTCGGTGACCGCGCACTCCACCTCAATTTCACCGACTCTTGATTGGACTCGCGCGGACTTGCCATTCTCAAGAGCGAGTCGTTTGGCATCCTCCGGGTGAATCATGAGGGTGCACCGGTTGGGCCCCTTCGCAAGGACGGGCAGGTTATGCAGCCATGAATTCATATTGCGAATCTGCCGCCGCCCAACAAGCACGAGGCGATCGTCTTTCATCCGCTCAGCGAAGCCCGCTTCGAGGCGTGCTATGTCGTTTATCACGTATTCCGGGCAGAGATCAATGCGGTCGAAGGGCATGACGGCGGGCAGCCGGTTCGCTTCGAGCGGGCCGAGGTCGATGCCGTGATCCGCTGCCCGAAGCTTTGCGAGATTCAGGCCGTCGTTCGCTTCACCGAACTTGTCGCCGTAGGGGCCGACGCGGATCATGCCTTCGATCAGTCGCATGGGGCCGGAGTCGTCCTGTAGCTTCTCGAAGGCCTCTTCGGGGGTGACATCGGGACAACCCGTGCCTGGACCGACCATCATGCCAAGCATGCCCTTGATCATCATGTCGTCGACGACCTCCCAAGAGGGTGCGCCAGCAAGGCGTGCGCCTAACTCGCAGTAGATCTGCCACATCTCGCGCGTATCGCCCTTGGCTTCGAAGAGCTTGGGAGACCATCGCGAGAAGTTATGAACCGTCGTGCTCTCGAACAAGAAGTCGTAGTTCTCGTGTTCCAGCTGGACCGAGCTCGGCATAATCAGATCGGCGTGGCACGTCGTCTCGTTCAAATAGATGTCGATCGAGAGCATGAAGTCGAGCTCGTCGAGCGCAGCCGCGAGGCGCTCCCCATTCGGAGCGGAGAGGACCGGGTTGCCCATGGTCGTGATGAAGCCGCGCATGCGCTGTTCGCCGGCGCTGGCTTCCTCGATTTCCTCCGCCATGAGGCCGCAGGGGATCTGGTTGCCGACTTCGGGGCTCCCACTTTTCACCGTCTTATAGCGCCCATAAGCGAAGGGTTCCGAAGGCCGGCCCGCTTCGCTGCGTCCGGTCGCCGGTCGCGGAAAGAGCATGCCGCCCTCCGCGTCGAGCCGGCCGGTCAAGATATTAATGACGTACGTCAGCCAGCTCGCAAGGGTGCCGAATTCCTGGGTGCAGAGCCCTATTCTTCCGTACCAAGCCCCCTGTGCCGCGGCAAAGTCACGAGCGAGTTGGCGCGTCGTCTCGGGGGCGACGCCAGTGACGTCGGCGACATACTCAGGCGTATAGCTCTTGGCGATCTCACGCATCGTTTCGACGCCATCCGTGAAATCGGTGAGTCGCCCGAGTGCTACGAGATTTTCTTCAAATAGCACCTGGCACACGGAGAGCAGGAACCACGTGTCGGATCCGGGCTTGATGAAAATATGGTCCGTGGAGATTTCTGCGGTCTCTGTACGTCGGGGATCAATCGTGACCGCGCGACCGCCTCGCGCAATCACGTCGCTAATGCGCTTCTTGGCATTCGGGCCGGACATGAGACTGCCCTGAGAAACGAGAGGGTTGCCGCCCATGCAGACGAAGAAGTCGGTGCGCTCGATGTCAGGGATCGGGAAGAACCACGGGTCCCCGATCATCGTGTGAAGCGCAATATTCTGAGGATGTTGATCCATCGTCGCGGCAGAGAAGCTCCGCTGTGTGTCGAGGCCGTTCATCAATGGCGGGAGATAAATCTGCGCGCCGACGTTATGTCCTGTCGGATTACCGATGTAGTAGCCGTTCGCGTTGTTGCCATACTTCTCTTTGATCTCAAGGAACTTTGAGGCAGCGAGTTCCATCGCCGCATCCCACTCGATCTCGGTCCACGTCCCGTCCGGATTTTTCTTGATGGGCTTCGTGAGCCGATCGGGATCTTCGTAGATCTCCTTCATGGCGTAGGCCTTGGGGCAGAGATAGCCCTGGGATCTATGGTCGTCTGGGTCGCCTTCGATTCGAATCACGCTTTGGTTCGCGAGGTCGACTTCGACGCGGAGTCCACAGCTCGCTTCGCACGTAGGGCAAGCGCGATGAATAATCTGAGTTTCTTCGGTTCGGGCGGGTGCGGCCATGAATTGGGTCTCCGTCGTGACGATTCAAGGAATCTCGAGCGTAACAAGCTGGGCGTCGTGGTGGGAGCCGATTTGGTTCGACCGAAAGATGGGTTTGCATCCGGAAAATCAGCCCCGGGCTAGTCGGTTCGCCGCATTAAACCCTCTTGGACGGCGGAGGCGACGAGTCGGCCGTCGCGGGCGTAGAAGAGCACGCGGCCGAGGGCGCGGGAGTGCTTCAAGACCGGGCTGTCGTGGACCGCATAGATCCAGTCGTCGATTCGGAAGTCATCATGAAACCAGATCGCGTGATCGAGGCTCGCGGACTGCGTGTGCTTGTCCATGATGCCCCACTCGACGGGGTGCTGGGCGGCGACGACGATCGTCTGGTCGGAGACGTAGGCGAGGAGGGCTGAGTGAAGTCCTTGATCGTCAGGCAGCGAGCCACGGCTCTTAAACCAGGCGCGCATCTCGGGTTCTCGTCCACCGCCGTCGTTCATGGAGAGGCCGCCCTCGACCCGGATCTCGATGGCGCCGAAGCCCAGCTGTTCTCTAGTGAATGCGATTCCCTGCTTCGCCATGGCTCTCACGATTCCGTCTTCGTAGGCTTCGCCCGACGGTTCGTCTGGGATCTCGATATCAATTTGTCTTCCCGGGACTTCTTCGAGGACCTGGAATGAGATCGAGAGGTTGAAGATCGCCTGGTCACCCTGATACGCCACGACGCGCCTCGTCGTGAAGCTGCGACCGTCACGAATGCGATCCACAGCGTATTCGATCGGCAGATCCGGGTTCCCAGGCCGAAGGAAATAAGAGTGGGCGGAATGGACAACGCGATCCGGGGCTGTGGTTTGGGCAGCGCGCATCGCCTGGGCAAAAACGAGCCCCCCGAAGATGCGATCATTGCCAGCGGGCGGGCTGTGGCCGACAAAAAATTCGTCTCCAACGTGTTGGCTGGCTTCGGCACGCTCGAGTTCGAGGTACGTGAGGAGATTCTTGAGAGTGTCGTCTTTAGAGAGCATCATGGCGCCCCTGGGATAGCGAATTGGGGCGTCAAGCGCGTGGATCGGAGCGGGGTAAGCGCACTTTACTAGGGGGATTCCAGGGCGGCGCTGAAATGTCTATTGTTTCGTCACGCGAATCGGCTGCGCCTAGGGGGCTCAGCCTCGCAATCGTCTTCAAGAACCCAAGGATTTTCTAATGGCTGAACTGCCTTTTATGCTCTTCGATGCTGACAATCACTACTATGAAGCGGAGGATGCTTTCACGCGGCATATCGAACCGCGCATGAAGCGACGCTGTATGAACTGGGCGACGCTTAACGGTCGCAAGGAATTGCTGGTCGCGGGAAAAGTCAATCGATTCATCCCTAACCCGACCTTCGATCCGGTCGCGCGCCCGGGCTGCCTTGACGACTACTACAACGGGATCAATCCAGAAGGAAAGAGCATCCGCGAAGCGTTCGGCGCTCTTGAGCCGATCAACCCTGTCTACCGCGATCGCGATCTCCGCCTCGAGAAGATGACCGAGCAGGGGGTCGAGAAGGCCATCTACTTCCCAACCCTGGGTGTAGGAATGGAAGAGGCGCTCAAGGACGATACGCACGCGGTGCATTCGGCCTTCGAAGCATTTAATCGATGGCTGCTCGACGATTGGGGCTTCGCCTATCAGGAGCGCATTTTTGCGGCGCCCTATATCTCCTTGATGGATCTCGACCGCGCTGTCAAAGAACTCGAGTGGGCGCTTGAGAACGATGCTCGGTTCATCGTTATGCGACCGTCTTTCGTCTATCAGAAGGGGGGAAGCCGCTCTCCGGCGGATCCTTATTACGATCCTTTTTGGCAGATCGTGAACGATTCCGGCGTCACGATCGTTTATCACGGCGGCGATTCTGGCTACGGCGAATACATGTCGGATTGGGGTGAGGGCGGCACCATCGAGAGCTTTGGTTCTTCGCCGCTACGGAGCATCTCTATGTCCCACAAGGCGCCCTTCGACTTGATGGCTGCTTTAATCGCGCATCGACTCTTCGAACGGTTTACGAATCTTCGAATGGCGTCGATCGAGATGGGCGCGTTCTGGGTGCCGTGGCTGTTGCAGTCACTCGAACGGACGTATGGACAGGATCCCAGCTATTTCTTTGAGGATCCCATCGAGACATTCAAGCGTCACATCTCGATTGCTCCCTTCCATGAAGACAGCGTGCTCAAACTGAAGAATCTGATCGGCGCGGAGAACCTCTTGCTCGGATCGGACTGGCCTCACGCGGAGGGGCTCGTGAACCCTGCCGACTTTGCGAAGGATCTAGATGGCTTCACAGATTCAGAGGTCAAGATGGTGATGCGTGATAACTGCCTCGCCTTGTCGCAGCGCCGTCCGGTTTAGTCCCGGTCGCACGAACCAACATGCTGCGCGAGGGTGCAGTCCCAATCGTTGATCCGCACCATCCGGGTCCCGCTGAATGAAATGCTCCCGAAAGGAATGCTATGCGCGCTGCGCTGCTCGAAAAAAGCCAAGAATCGCTAGCCGTCGTGAATGACATTATTGTTGAGGATCCGCGACCGGGTGAAGTTCTGGTGAAGGTGAGCCACTGCGGCATCTGCCATTCAGACTTGACGGTTGTGGATATGCCCGGCGGCGGCCAGCTGCCGGTTGTTCTCGGCCATGAAGCCGCGGGCACCGTGGAGGCCGTTGGGCCGGGTGTGACACGACTTAAAAAGGGCGACCGCGTCATGCTGACGCCCCTGCCGACCTGCGGCATATGTTATTTCTGCTCGCGTGAGCAGCCGGCGCTTTGCGTAGAAGGCCAGAGCTTCATGACCGGCGCGCGTGCCGACGGCACGTCTCCTATCTCGCGTGATGGGGAGTTTGTGTACCAGGCGTTTGGGCTGGGGGGCTGGGGAGAGTATGCGAATGTGGTTGAACGTCGTGCGGTCAAGATTGACGAAGACACGCCACTTGAGATCGCTTGTGTGATCGGTTGCGCGGTGCAGACTGGCGTCGGCGCCGTACTCAACACGGCAAAAGTCGAAGAAGGTGCGACGGTTTTCGTAACGGGGCTGGGCGGAATTGGGGTTTCGATCGTTCAGGGTGCTCGGCTCGCGAATGCGGCGCGAATCATTGTCTCGGACCCGGTCGCAGAGCGGCGTGATTACGCCGCCAATTTCGGCGCCACGGACGTTCTCGATCCGAGCCAGGTCGATGTCGTAGAGAAGACACGAGAACTGACCGGTGGGATCGGTGTGGACTACGCCTTTGAGGGCGCAGGGCACTCTCAGCTCATCTTGGATTGTATGAACGCGACGCGTAGCGGCGGCACAACGACGATGGTGGGCGCAGCGCTTGCGCCCCTCGAACTGCCGATGCCGGCCTTACTGCTCACCCAAGAGAAGAGGCTGCAGGGGTGCTTGCTTGGCTCTTGCAATAGCCATCGCGACATCCCGCGCTTCCTGGCGCTTTGGCGCAAAGGCGCGCTCGATCTCGAGAGCATGATCAGCCATCGACATCCGATCGAAGACGTGAATGTTGGACTCGATCACATGCGCGCAAGCCGTGGTCTGCGTCACGTACTCGAGTTCTAAGACTCGCATTCGGCCACAGCGCTGCGGCATCAGCGCAGTGAGACATAACGTCATCGTCTTTGTCCAGTTGGGGCAGCATGCGTTGGGAGGCTTCTGTGTGAAGGCTTGGCAAGTCGTTCGGAAGGGGCCGCCTAGTAAGGCGCTTGAGTTGCGCGATGTGGCGATTCCCGAGCCCCGAGCGGGGCAGCTACGAGTGCGAGTTGCTACGACGGTCTGCAACCTGAATGAGGTCGACGGCTGCTATGGCCGCTATCGGACTGTGGATCCACCCTTACCCTACACGCTCGGGATGGAGGCGGTTGGCGTAGTCGATGCGGTGGGTGAGGGCGCCGAAATCTGGCTCGGTAAACGTGTGATGATGACAGGTGCCGGGGCGACCGGTGCGCATGCGGAGTACGTGGTCGGGGACCAGGCGATGGCCTTTGAGTGTCCAGATCGATTCGATGATCATTCGGCCGCCGCCTTCTACTTCCCCTTTCACGTCGCATATGTGTCGCTTGTCGAACGCGGAGGACTTAAAGCGGGGGAAACAGTTTTGGTGCACGGCGGCGCAGGAGGCGTGGGCAGTGCCGCGGTTCAATTGGCGAAGGCGCTTGGCGCGCGGGTAATCGCGACGGCTGGTAGCCCTCCTAAAGTCGAGTTCTGTCGGTCAATGGGAGCGGATGTCGCGATTAATTATTCGACAGGCGACTGGGCAGACGAGGTTGCTCAGGCGACTGAAAACCGGGGTATCGATGTTGCCTGCGATTTAGTCGGTGGCGAAGTGACGACTGAGACGATGCGCGTGATGGCCTATGGGGGACGACTGATGCTGACAGGCTTTTCCGGGGGGATCGAATCCGAGGACGAGGCGGGCCTACTGCCCCGCTCTATTATCTTCGGAAATATCTCGGTCGCCGGGGTCCTGCTCGCCTATGGAGACCCTAATGCCTTCGGTCTCGCAGGGATCCACCTCGTCCCACGTGAGCGAGGAGAAGCGATTCACATGCATCTTCTGGAGTTGCATAGCGCGGCACGAATTCGGCCCGTTGTACACGACGTGACACCTTACACGGATCTGCCCGCGGCGCTCGAACGGATGGAGCGCCGCGAGACAATGGGTCGATCTGTGATCCAGTGGATCGCTCAGTCTGGCTGAAAGGCGATCAACGGAAGGTTCGGATGAACGACACGCCGAACGCCTCCTTAACTACGCCGGGAGCTCAATCCCATAGAGCGCTGCCGCATTGTCTTGGAGGATCTTCCGCTTACGGGTCTCACTCCAGTCCGCGGTGACCTCGGAGATGTATTCCTGCACATTCGGATAGAGGCATGTCGGGTGCGGGAAGTCCGTCTCGAAGAGGACGTTGTCCTCGCCGATAACGTCAATCAGATGCTTGGGCGCGGCTTTCTCGAACCAGAAGCAGCCCCAGAAATGGTCTCGGAAATATTCTGAGGGCTTCTTCTGGAGAGGCATCTCTTCTTGGGCCGCAGTCTCTTCCCATTCGTAGTCGAGAGACTCGAGGACGAAGGGGATCCAGCCGATACCGCTCTCGACGGACACGATTTTCAGATCGGGACAGCGGTCAAAAATACCGCTGTAGATCATGTTTGAGGTCACGCGCGAGTTCTCGACGAAGAGCGCTGCAGAACCGAGGGCGAGCTTTCGGCGCATGCCCATGGACGGCCATGCCGCGCGCCCGAACATGTTGAACGAGGTCTCACTCGCGCCGATATGAAAGTTCACAGTCATACCCGTGTCGTTGCAGGCATCCCAGAAAGGCTTCCACGCGTCCTCTGCCAGGTCGGGGAGACCGATGGAATCGGGATCGCTGCACATCACTATGCCCTTGAGGCCCATCTCTTTCGCGCGCGCCACTTCCGCGACGCTCTGCTCGATATTCCACCAGGGCATGAGGGCCATGGGTAAGAGGCGGTTATTCGAGTTGGCCTGCGTTTCTGCCATGGCATCGTTGTAGATCTGGGCGCAGGCGAGACGAAGGTTCGAATCCTCGACCTTCATGAAATTCTGGCTGCCGAAGCCGGCGACGTTCGGGTAGAGAATCTGCGCGTAGAGGCCGAATTGATCGAGCAGCTCGACCCGCGCCTTCATGTCGTACGAGGCTTCGTGTACATCTTCTATCTGGAAGCCGAAAAAATCGATTCCGCGAGATTTGTCGCCGTTCCTTTTTATCACCGAAGAAGGGTTCGTCGTCGAGATTTGAATGTCTCGGTCGACGACCCAGGCTCGGTCGGCCCCCGAGCCAACTACGCGCGGGACGCGGTCCTTGAAGGAAGCGGGCGCGCGCGAGGTCCAGAGATCATGGGCTTCAGTAATATGCGCGTCGACATCGATGATCGAAAGCTCACTCGTTTGGGATGCGTCGGAAGCGGGGCTCGTTGCGGCCATGGATCGGGTACCTCATCTCAGGGATTGGCTGTATTGGAAAAGCATAGACACTTCGGAGCCGTACATCACGACCTGAAAAGGGGCCTTTTTCGTCGCACATGCCGGGGTAGAATGCATTGTCGCGAATAGGGAGGCACGCATGCATTTCGGATTGTTGGGAATTTTTCAGAACTACCAAGGGCGAGAGACAGATGAAGATCTGATCGCGGGCGAGATGGCTTTAGCCAAGCTGGCGGAGGCCAAGGGTTTCGACAGCTACTGGGCGGTCGAGCATCATTTTTTTGACTACTCGCTCTGTCCCGACAATATGCAGTGGCTTGCGCAGGTGGCCTCGGAGACGGAACGCATCCAGCTCGCGACCGGTGCGGTCATCATGCCCTGGAACGATCCTTATCGCGTCGCCGCGAAGATGGCTTTGCTCGATCAGCAGAGTGGCGGCCGCGCGATGATCGGTTTCGGACGCGGCCTTTCGAAGCGCGAGTACGCGGGCTTCGACTTGCCTATGGACGAAGCCCGTGGTCGGTTTGATGAGGGGACTGCGTTAGTTCTGGAAGCCCTTGGCAAGGGATTCTATGAGGCGGACACCGAATACTTTTCTCGGCCGCGCGTCGAGCTTCGGCCGCGGCCAACACGAGATTTCTCGGATCGTGCGTATGCGATCGGTGTGTCGCCCGAGTCGGCGACTCAAGCAGCCGTTCTTGGAGCACGGCTAATGGTGCTCGCTCAGCAACCCTGGGAGGTCTTCAAGGAAAATGCTTGGACGCCCTTCCTGGAGAAGTGGGATTCGCTTCGGGACAGACCCGCTCCGCCGCCCATGTGCGGGATGCTTATCTACGTCGACGAAGACGGAGATAAGGCCCGGGAGAAGGGCACGCAGTTTGTTAAGGAGTACTACATGACCGTCGTTGAGCACTACGAAATTGGTGGCTCGCACTTCAAGGATACGAAGGGTTACGAGTACTACGGAAATGCCGCCGAAGCGATCTCCGCGATGGGCCTCGAAGCGATGGCTGATATGTACGCGAGCGTGAACGTGTTCGGTACACCTGCGGAAGTGGCTGAGCAGCTGCAGGATCAGAAGGCGATCTTAGGTTCTGATCACGATGTCCTGGCTATGGTCAAATACGGAAGCTTGAGCCAAGAGGAAGCGGTTAAGTCGGCTTCACTTTTTGCGGAGAAGGTGATTCCGGTCTTCCGTTAGCAGTTGGGGGCGACGCAGCTCTTTCTAGCGAGCGCTCAGGTGCAGGGTTTAAGTCGGGTCGCGTCGTGCAACTAAGACTGAGCCTGCTGTTTTGAAAACTGTCTGACCGTCGCGGTTTTCGAGACGGTCGGAGAATGTAGCTATGCCGACCTCGGGCCGCGAGTTGGATGCGCGAGCCGCCGTGAATTCGCGGATGAGCCGGATTTCGGTGTCGGCGAACACGGGAGCGATCAGGTCCATCCCGTCGCCTCCTAGGCCCGCGATGATCACCAGTCGACGCGGCAAGTCGAATGAAAGTCGCGAGAGGATCGCGAAGAGATGTGGCGCGCAGGCGGCGAGGCCGCCGAAGATCGAATCTCTCGCAGCGTCTTCATCGAGATGGAAAGGCTGCGGATCCCAGGCACGGGCGAAATCGATGATCGCGTCGTGCTCGACGCGGTACCAATTACTCGGAGGCACCTCGCCGAGGACGATGTCCTCGAAATAGAGTAGTTCGGGTGTATTCACGGGGTTTCGATGCTGCGCGGTGGAGAAGGAGCGGGCATAGGCCTAACGATTGCCTACGCCCGCATCTTACTCGCTCGCGTTCAGCTGCCGGCGGGGTGGCCGCTGAGGGCTGCCTTGCCGATTGCGGGTTCAATGAACTGCTGGAAATTAGGTCCGCGCCTGAGGGCGTGCCCGCCGTCGACATTGATGGCACAACCGGTGACCCAGCGTGATTCCTGGCCGACCAAATAGCGCGCGAGGTGCGCGACGTCCTCGGATTGGCCTACGTCATTCATAGGTGTGTTCTCAAGATACGAGTTGTAGACATCGCTCTCGCGCGGGACTCCGTCCATGATTTCGGTGGCGATGAAGCCTGGGCGAATCGAGTTGAAGCGCAGGTGGCTTGGACCGAATTCATCCGCCGCGTTCATCATCATTTGCTCGATGCCCGCCTTGCCGACGCAGTAGGCGCCGAAGTAGGGATGGGTCACTTGGCCGGCGATCGAGGACATGCCAACAAAAGAGCCACCACCGGCTTTCACCATATAGGGCACGCTGTGCTTTACGCAAAGCATCGTGCTGAGTACGTTGAGGTGTAGGACGCGGATGAACTCCTCAGTGTCCTGAAGGTGGTAGGGCCCCATTCCTCCTCCGCCTCCCGCATTGGCCACGACACCGTCGAGCTCGCCTGTCGGTTGGGCTGCCTTCGCCATAATGCGTTCGACATCAGCTTCATCAGTGACATCGCCCGCGGCGAACTGGATACTGCCGCCGTGACCAGCCGCCGCTTGAATTTTCTTGGTGGCCTCTTCGAGCTTGGACTCGGTACGGCCACAGATCGTGACGGCTGCGCCATCGGTTGCGAGCCTTGTCGCGGTCGCAGCGCCAATACCCGTGCCACCGCCGGTCACGAGGACCGCCATGCCCTCAAGGCCACCCGTCGGAATCGATCCCTTCAGCTTTTGCTCACCCATACATTTTTCCCTCTGTTGTCAGTTGTATTTGCTGTTGCCGTGCCGCATTACAGGGCGCGATCGCAGAATAGTGATGTCGTTCTGTCCCGATTCGCAACTCATAGACGAGCCAAGATGGGAGTCATAATCATAACCCGATGAGGGCGGCTCTACAGGGTGAATGAGGGCGAAGCGAGGAGCGATTTACCAGCGACTGCAGGATCTTTTTCTGCGCGTGCGCGGCCTCCTGCGTGCGTTACTGTCCGGTGTCTCCGATCGCTAGAGCCGCGCCGAGAGCGCGTTAGAGGCTCGGGGATCGGGCCAATTATTCATCCAACTCTGAAACACACGAAGGAAATCACACGATGTCGATTCGACTCACCGTTCAGCTCCCCATCAAGGCCGGCGAGGCCGATGCTTTCGAAGCCGCCGCAGGGCCGGCCCTTGCGCGTGTACGCGCGGAAGATCAAGGCTGCGAAATGTATGACCTCTTCCGAAGCTGCGACGACGACACTCGATTCGTTATGGTCGAGAGCTGGGCGACCGAAGCAGATCTCGAAGCACACAAGACCTCTGCTGCGATGGGCGGTATGGGTGAGGCGATCGGCGGATTCATCGCCGGCGCGCCCGTCATGCACCAGTACGAGGGATAATAGTCCACTTCTGATCACTGCTGACCACTTGGAAATCCGAGCACTAGGCATCTCACGCGTGCACTACTCGGTCGGTCTCAAGCATGAGGCCATGAAAGGACTACTGCGATGGCCGATGCGCCTTGCTATTTCGTTGGAAATTTTCACGTACATGACGCAGATAAGTACCGGGAGTACGAGAAGGGCTTTTTTCCGCTACTGAAGAAGCATGGCGGCTCGTTTCTCACATTCGATGATAGTTCTGAGTGTGTCGAAGGTGATGAAGGTCGCGAAGGCCGCATGGTCATGTTCCAGTTCCCGAGTGAAGCAGCCGCGCGCGGATGGTGGGCAGATCCGGAATATCAGGCGCTCTCGGAGCAT
>Ga0315315_10004465_pt1 | contig 12901 bp, 8 predicted proteins | sample M140m3416metaG_FD_203699 | JGI IMG/M metagenome (GOLD analysis project Ga0315315, IMG submission 203699) | Ammonia-oxidizing marine archaeal communities from Monterey Bay, California, United States - M1 40m 3416 | ecosystem: Environmental > Aquatic > Marine > Intertidal zone | place: USA...
TGGAAGCTTACGGTCCATTTCCTCTTGTTTCTCTTTCTCTCCTGAATCAAAACGACTTCAGCATGAGCTCATTGTCAGACCAACTGCAATCTTCCTGGTTGAGGGATGGTTGGCTGAGAGTTTCCGCCCGCAATGACCAGGCAGCAGAGCAGCTTCTTGTCTCCGGTATTCTTTACCCTCCCGAATCACAAAGTCAGCAACGGCTGAAATTCTCCGGGGCGCATCATCCCGAGGTGCATTACGGACTGTTCAATGCCGACCATGCCCACCTTGGCGCCAACGCTTTCGAAGCGGCCATCCCCCTTCGCGATTTGCAATCCGATGAGGTCTTATCCATCTGCGCCGCCTCCACCGATTCTGCTGCCCCCATACCGTGGCATCAATCCTGGCATCTGCTTCCCTCCGACGGACTTGCTTTCCCGCCAAATGCGAATCAGACACGAATCTCAGAACAAGCCATTGATAATCAATGGTTCTATTTTGCCGGCGGGACTTTTGTCCACAAACTCGGTACGATCCTGAAAACGTACTTCTCGATGGACATTGCCAACACCACGTCTGTTCTGGATTGGGGCTGCGGCTGTGGAAGATTGACGAGGCACCTGGGAAGATACACTACGGCTGCAATCGATGGCGTCGACATTGATCCCTACAATGTGAAGTGGTGTTCTGAAAATCTCCCCGGCCCTCGCTTCACCCTTGTCAATCCGTGGAAACCGCTTCCGTTTGACGACGCCCGCTTCGACTTTGTTATCGGCCACTCTGTCTTCACCCACCTGACAGAAAAAGCACAGTTTTTCTGGCTGGACGAACTGGCCCGTGTTCTCAAACCGGGTGGAGCCGCGCTGGTTACTGTGATGTGCTCCTGCTCGATTCTCACCGACCGACTGTCCAACCCGGACATACAACGTCTTCTGGCGGCCCACTACCTCGACCTTGGCCACCAACCCGACGGGGTCGATGAACTTGCGCCGGGATATTATCGGAGAGTCTACCACCGCCCCGAATACATTCATCGGAATTGGTCCTCCCGCTTCGACGTTCTCGACATCCTGGATGGCTATGCCGACCATCAAGCTCTCGTTGTCTGCCAAAAGAAAGCGCAGAACATTAAAACATGAAGTGGCGACGTTAATGAATTTGCATATGCAGGGTGCGCTAACAGCAGAACTGAAGCGTGCGGCGGAGCGAAATTGAATTGCAATCAGGTACGATAAACGTCGCAGCAGATGTACCGATGCTTAAAGGTCAAGGCTGTCGCCAACAGCTTTACGTCGCTCCATGATTTCAACCCAGGACGTCAGAATGACCCCCTCTTGCTCGATGACCTTTTTCATTTCTGGATTCACGAGCGTATAGTAGTCGCCCCAGAGTAACTCACGGTCATTGGTAATGTGTTTTGCTTCATCCGAGGGGATCGTCGGGTGCACGTTAAACCACGTAATCCCCGGTTTGAGATCTCGCACCATTTGACTGAATTCGACAATCTTGTCTGTACTCTTCCAACTGTAGCTACGCGTATCTATGTCGTCGAGCACCGGCAGGCCATTGTTCCAGATGGTCGGCACGAGCGGCTTCAGCAGGGCAGCTGCCTGTGGGTTGTCGCTCGCCGCCTGAGTCATATGACCGCCCGCGATCAACATAGGAATCTGGGTGTCGATCGCCACCTTTATGAATCGCTCGAAGTACTGCGGCGTCGCGAAAAGCGTACCCATGTGAGAATCAATGTGACTGACCTTCATACCAATGCGTTCAGCGAACTCGATCTGCGCGCGCATCTCCGCTTCCACCTCGTCCGCTGTCGCGCTCGCCACCACCTCAGCGACACTGTCAGGCAGACGACCCCACTTATCGAGCAGTCCGGGTACGGTGTCCTGCCCGAGTACAGGCGACCAACGGTAGTCATCCCACTCCGAAGTAAAGACCAAATGGACGCCCGTACAAACATCCGAGTGATCCTCGATCCAACGCATGTAACCTGGCACCCACGAACACGTCATCATCACGCTGGCAGAGGTTACGGTGCCTGCCTGAATCGTCTCGATGATTGCGTCGTTGGACCCCTTGGACATGCCCGCATCATCGGCGTGGATCATGAGGACCCGGGACCCCTTCGGCCATCCGAGTCGTTCGGCAAAAGTCGGTTCTTCGGCGGCGGTCACGCCGGCAGCCACACGCGAGCCCGTCTCCATCCAGGCCGCCCCTGCTGCCAGCCCGGCGCCGAGAATGAAATCTTTCCTGCTTATCTGATCCATCGTGGGTCCCATGTTGATGCCTGCTAATGAACGTCTAAAGCCCCCTGGTCTTTTTTGAACATTTGGTAGCTTTCAATGGTAGCTTGCAATGTGTTCGGCATCCACCACTTGTCTTTCATTTTCCCCAGAGAGCGTGCGACATGAAAAGGCAAAAGCACAACCGCTGCAGCCAAAACCGCCTGTGCCAAGAGAAGATATGAATATCACCGAACGGCATGTGACATCTGGGTAACGCGTCTTGTGCGGGACATGTCGATTTCATGCTGCACGATGCTTGTCGTCTGTGAACAAGGTCAGGAAGTGATTCGACGAAGAACGCAACTCAGTGACACTGAGATCAATCAGGATTCTTCGATTTCAAACATCCCAACCTGTCACGTCATCAACGTAGCAGGCCCGGCGTCACTGAACATCAAACATCGGAGGGCCGTTCGTGCCGGCAATCGCATGACCCCGCCGTCAGAATGACATGGGAGTTCGGCCCTTGTTTAAAAATCTAAGAGTTATGGTTTGATATTGCCTGTGCGGCCGTCAACATTGGACACCTGAGATTCACCACAGGAGCATGTTTTATCCGGCTACCACCTGCCATTCCTGAAGCAATTCAGGGATTGTAATACGCGATCAATTGCAACAGTGGCGGCGTAACACGGAATTCTGATTCCGACTCACCAATTCCGTTAGCATCGCGCTCCACATCAAGTGCAGCAGACAAAACGTCACACGCAAAAACGTTTAGGGTTCTTAATCTATGTATTCAGTCTTAAATCGATCTTTCCTTGCAGTCGTGGTTGCCGGGATTCTTCTTACGGAAGTACCCGCGTCAACGATCGATCTTTCGAATGCTACGATCGTTGCCCGCCCTGCTGCAGGCGTCGTGGCCAAAGCCGCTGTCATGCTTCAGGAAGAACTGGCGGAACGCTGCGGCATCACACTACCAATTGCGAATTCCGCACCCACCAATGGTCCCGTGATTCGTCTGGGAACAGTCGCTGATTTGCCCGGTGTCAAGGTACCGCAAAAGCCCGAAGCGTACGGGATGAGCGTTTCGGGGAACGCAGTTCATCTGGTTGGATTTGACGAACGCGGCGCGCTCTACGCCGCAGGACGACTGATTCGTCTTGCAACTTACAAGCCCGGCATGTTGGCACTGAAACTTGAGGAACCCATTGCTACGGCACCAGACGTCCCGATTCGCTCCCATCAACTGGCCTATCGCAATACTGCAAATACGTACGATGGCTGGACACTGGAGGTCTATGAACAATACATCCGCGACATGATCATTTTTGGATGCAACGGAGTGGAACTCATCAGCAATCTCGACTCGACTGTCAAGGAAGGGCCGGTCATGGTCGAGCGGATGCGAGACATGAATGTGGCTCTTTCGGGACTCATCCATTCCTACGGGATTGATGTCTGGGTCTGGTCACCTGTCATGGATGATCCCGGTGAGGACGTCACTACGCCGGAAGGTGCGGCCAAAGCACTTGAGTTGCGGCGAACGTTCTTCGAAGACTATCCGGCAATTGACCATCTGTTCGTCCCCGGCGGAGACGGTGGAGAAACCCCAGCAGAACACCTGATGCCATTCCTCAGTGAGTTATCACCGCTCCTGCAGGAGATCCATCCGAACGCCAAACTCTGGATGTCTAATCAGACGTTCACGCTCGCGGAAAATGACTATTTGTTCGACTACCTTGCCTCAGAAAGCCCCGACTGGCTCGCCGGAGTTGTCTATGGCCCCTGGATCAAAATGGCCTGGGAAGAAATGCGGGAACGCACGCCGAATCGCTACCCGATCCGAAGATACCCGGACATCAATCACACTGTACGCTGCCAATACCCGATCCCCAACTGGGACCCGGCATTTGCCCACACGATTGGACGTGAACCGATCATGCCCATGCCCGAAATGCAGAAACACATCTACAATCGTTTTCTGGAAGAAAGCGGAGGATTCGGCACCTACTCTGACGGTGTCCACGACGACCTGAACAAACATGTGTGGAACGTACTCGGCTGGGATCCGGATTCCAATCTGGACGCAGCTCTGGAGGAATACGGAAAAGTCTGGTTCGGCATCGACCTGGCACACGATGTCGCCCGAGGACTGCGAGCATTCGAAGCGAACTGGCAGGGACCGATCCTTGAGAATAAAACCATTGCAAAGACACTCGCGCTATGGGAAGACATTGCCAAACGTGTTCCGGATTTCGAACGCAACTGGCGTGCGCAAATGTACCTGTTTCGCGCCCGCTTCGACGCCAACGTGCAGGCGGAAGCTCGGGCTCAGCAGCAGTATGAAAAACAGGCCTACGCGGCACTGTCAGAGGCGTCCCGGTCAGGTGTCCGAAAATCTATCGATCATGCACGCAAGGCTCTGGCCCGCGCTGACAAGCCAGCGGCGCCAGATCTCCGTTCAGGAATCGAAGCCCTCGGCCCATTGCTCCTGGAAAGCATTGGATATCAACTCAGCGTGAAGCCTCCCTATCGTGCCAAGAACACAGAGCGCGGTGCGATGCTGGACTGGCTGGACCAACCCCTGAATGATCGCCCCTGGCTGGAGCAGAGATTCGAAGCCATTCTGGCACTGGAGGACAATGCGGAACAACTGGCGCGCATCGATACGCTTCTGAACTGGGAAGATCCCGGGCCCGGTGGGTTCTATGACAACCTCGGTTCGTTAGGTGAATTCTCACACGTCGTCTATCAAAAAAGCTGGGAAGAAGACCCGTCGGGTAATCACACAGCTCGAGTTGCGTTTCCCAATTACAGAGCCGACCGAAAAACGATTGCTGAGCAGGCCAGTCAGGCGGAAGCAGACAACATGGTGTTCAAAGGAGAAGTCGCCCGCGTGAAAGGCGCTCACAAAGGACGTCAGGAACTACGACGGTCCTGGCAAACCCAAATCACGACGCTGTATGGAACGCCCCTGAAGATGCGTTATGAGGGATTGGACCCTACGGCAGCATACCGACTTAAGGTGACGTATGCCGGGCGGTTTCGGCCCACGATGACTCTCACAGTCAATGATGAATTTGGCATTCACGGCCCTGTACCTCAACCAAATCCTATTTGGCCGGTCAGCTATTACCTGCCACAAAATGCAACGAAATCGGGAACTTTGAATGTGGAATGGAATCTCGTTGATGGACGGGGTTGCATTGTGTCGGAGGTTTGGCTCATTAAGCTCGACCAATAGCCTGCTAACTCAACAGGAATCAATCAAGCTCCGCATCGGCGCACATCACCCAGATGGGATTGCCACCGGTTTCATACTTCTTCAGCAACTCAAGCCTGCCCGAATGATGGTCAATTTGGTAGGCAAACAATTCCGTCGTCCGTTGCCCGGCGGCGAAGACGTAGTTACCGGTAACGTCGATGCAAAATGACCGCGGAAAGTTCACCGTGGGGACATGGCCGATGAGTTTCATGCGACCAGTGTCTGCATCCAGCGCAAAACCTGCCAGCGTGTCCTGCTGCCCCTGGTCCTGCGGCCGCGTCGTCACATCACGGTTGGAAACATAGACGAATCGACCGTCGGGCGTGACGTGGATATCAGCCGCCGCGCTTTCGCCCTCGTAATCCGGCGGAAGCGATGACAAAGTCTGGACAAGCTCAAGTTTTCCACTCGCCGGATCAAATTTCCAGGCCGAAATTCCACCACCTTTTTCATTCGACGTATAAGCCATATCCAGCTTCGGATGGTGCGCATAGTGCCGGGGCTGGTGATACAAATGGTCTTCATCCGGCCCCTCGACGAAAGGTGGATTATTGGGCAGCAGTTTTCCTGAATTCGAATCAAACCGAAACTGGTAAACTCGATTGGGACCAGTATGAGGAACAAATACGAACCGACCGGATGGATCCAGTTCAATGCAATGCGCCTTCGTCGCGGTCTTTTGGTGATCCAACAGCTGCTTTGTGCAAACACCGTCGGTAATGCGGTAAACGGTGACATCGCCGGCTCCATAATATGCTGAAAGCAAACACCGCCCATCTTTGCTGCACTGAATGTACGGCGAACCTGCTTTGATGGCCGCTGTGCCTTTCAATGTGAGTGTTCCGTCTTTGCCTCTCGCGAATGTTGCGGCGGCGGCTCCGATGTCTTCCACCCCCGAAAGTGCAACATAGATGAAAGACCTGTCCGGTGAAAATGCCATCGGTCCCGGAGCAGCCTGCAGGTCATGCCGGAATCTCAGTTCCAGTTCCCCGCTGTCAGCATGCACTTCGTAGGCAAGAACGGCCTTCTCCTTCGGTGAGGCCACATAGAGCAACTGTCCGGCATAGGCTGACGCGCTCGCCGTGCACAGCACCACGCTTAAAATCACTAGCAGGTTGAAACATCTCATGGCGTTCTCCTGGATCAGAAATTACTGAATCGATCGGTGACGGCTGCCAATGTTGTGGTGACTTTGACATTCCGCATCGTTCACGTTATTTCCAGCGTACGGATTCACTGACGAAAACGCGAATCAAAGCGATGATTGGCGACCGTTTCAAACAGTCAAATCCTTAAACCGACCGAGTCTCTTCCGTTTTCCGGAATCCGCTGATGAATCGTACGCAGCCGATCAACGCACAGGCAGTTCTGCTCACGCTGCTGACAGTTGTGTTGTGGGCCGGTACGCCGGTCGCCATTCGTTACGCCACCGAGCTGCTGCAGCCAATGGCAGTCTCCGGACTACGCTTCCTGCTGGCTACAATCTTCATGTTTGGCTGGGCCACAGTGCATCGAACCTCGCTGCGCCTCTCACCCACCCACTGGAAACTTCCAATCATGGGCGGTGTGCTTCTGTTTTTTCAGATCGGTACTTTCACAGCAGGCGTTCATCTGTCCAACGCCTCGCATGGTTCCATTTTTATCAACACCTTCATTTTCTGGATCGTGGCGATCGAACACTACCTGACTCGAGCACACCGCATCACTCCCCTGCGATCACTTGGACTCATACTTGCCGCGCTGGGAGTCACTTTGGTCCTGTTCCCGGAATCCACTCCGAAATCCGACCTGCTGGAACAGGCGTCGCTGGAGGGTGACCTGTTACTTCTGCTCAGTGCGCTCATTTTAGCGGTCAAACTGACATACACAAAAAATGTCGTACAGAATATCCATCCCGATTCGTTCGTGTTTTGGCACGCAGTGGCTGGAACCACACTGATGCTCAACTGGGCTTTTTGGATCGAAGGATTCCAGCCGGTGATTTTGCTGCAGATTAACGACAGTCAGACACAGAACGCACTTTGGGCATTGGCGTATCAGGGGTTTGCCGTCGCGGGTCTGTGTTTTGCCATTCAGGCACGGCTCCTGAAAAAACATGCGGCGTCATCGATCGCCGTGTTTAGTTTTGCCACCCCGTTATTTGGAATCCTGTTTGCAGTGCTTTTTCGTGGAGACCCTCTGTCCCCCTGGTTATTCACGGCCGGCATTGCCGTGGCTGTGGGAATCCTGCTCGTCAATCTTCCGAATGCGTCGGAACAACCGAAAAATTAAGCAGACGCGCAGGATCAATCCAACAAGGCAGCTTTACAGCTCTGAGTTGCGACAGAGACATTCTCGCGAAATAATCAGACTTTGTTTCATTCCCGCAGTTTCATCGAGCTCCGCCATGCAGCGACGTGATGGATTCTTCTTTTGCTTCACCGCGTGGAAATCGCGCCTCGTGATTCATCGCCAAAATTTCAGCCGCATGGGCACACGGTCCAACGATCACAAACAATCACTGACAAAAAACGGAAAGTCAGTTACAGGTTCCATCTGCCAGGAGAACGAGTTGTCACATGCTGCTCACGCCGTAACTCACAATGTCGACTTTGGTCCGGTTCTGCGCGGGGACCTCAGTGTTCATACTGTTCGCAGTCGTCGCTGGTCAAGTACTCTGATGGGGACGTTTTTTTCGCGCTGAACTCTCTGGGAATTGAGGACTGCTCCTTCCAACATGACGAGACTGAATCCTGACGCGGGCTGGTCTCTTGCCTTCTTTGCATTTCAACGACAGGATGTGTGCTGATTTGAACCACCTCAATTTTACTGTCGAGCAGCTCCATGCAACGTCTGCCATTGGGACCGCTGTATTACGAATTCAGTCGGCATAATGAAATCCGGCTGCGAATCCAGCCAGGGGAGACCGTCCTGGTCGAATCGGAAGACGCATTCTCCGGTCAGATTCGCACCAACGATGACCGTCGCGACAAAACAAAGAAACCGTATGGTAATCCCCAGACTGGTCCCATCTTCGTGGAAGGTGCGCAGGCAGGGGATACACTGGCTGTCGTCATTGAAGACATCCAGCCGGCTAACGGTCAATGCGCCACGCGGACCAGCGATCCCAATCAACTTGCTCAGTGGCTGGGCGATGACTGTCCACACGGCACACACATTTGCCCGATCAGCGATGGGCTGATTCACTGGAGCGATCAGATCACAATGCCGTACCGTCCGATGCTTGGCTGCATCGGCACGGCTCCGGACACGGGTGTACCCACCACGGGCCCCGCCGGTCCGCACGGCGGCAACATGGACATCATCGAAACAGCTCCTGGTAACACAGTGTACCTGCCTGTGTACGTACAGGGAGCCTATCTTTATCTGGGCGATGCACACGCGGCCATGGGGCACGGTGAGCTTTCTGCCAGCGGTCTTGAAATGGCGGCACACACCACCATTACCGTTAACCTGATCAGGAATAATACGATTCCGGCACCCCGGATCGAGTCACACGATGAAATCATGACGATTGCCACCGGCTGTCCAATGGAACGTTCGATCGCGCAGGCCTATGCCTGGTTGATTTTGTGGATGGAAGCCGATTTCGGCTGGGACCGCTGGCGCGCCTACGACCTGCTGACACACGCAGGTAAGATTTCCGTCGGCTACTATGCCATCGGTACTGTCGCAACAAAGATCAAAAAGTCTTACCTCTCTTCTTCATAGCCGATTGTGTTTTTGTCATGAACGAACCTGAATTGCAAAATCGTACAGCCCTGGTCACCGGTGGCTCCCGGGGTATCGGACGTGCCTGCTGCGAGCAGTTGGCTGCTGCCGGGGCAAAAGTGGCCGTCAACTACAGGTCCAACGCAGACGCCGCGCAAGAAGTCGTCGCCCAGATTACTGCCGCAGGTGGTCAGGCAATTCTCTGCCAGGCAGACGTCTCATCTCCCGAGCAGGTTCAGAACATGATTGCCCAGGTTGAGGAGGAACTGGGTCCCGTCGAATTGCTGGTGAATAACGCAGGCGTTTTTGACTTTGTTTCACACGAACAGACTTCGCTGGAGATCTGGGAGCGGATGCTGAATGTCAATCTGACCGGATGTTATTTAACCATCTGGGCGGTTAAGGAAGATATGATTCGCCGCGGCTTCGGGCGCATCGTCAATATTTCATCCATTGCCGGTTTGGCACCGCGACCAATGTCAATCGCTTATTCGGTGAGCAAGGCAGGGGTGGTGTCGCTGACAAAGAGTCTCGCAGTGGCAATTGCCGAGCACAATGTGCGCGTCAACGCGGTCGCGCCGGGGTTGATCGATACGGAAATCATTGCCGATGTCGCGGACGGGGCGATGTACGAATTGATCAACAAAACGCCAATGCAGCGGATCGGGAAGGCCAGTGAAATCGCCGAACTGGTCCTGTTTCTGCTTTCGGACAGATCCAGTTTCATGACGGGCCAGACACTGGTGGCCAGCGGTGGCCGCGTCACATTGCCATAGAGCGGCAAAGGTCCAAACATCGTACAGGGACAATCAACACGGGCCAAAAAATGGCCGGCAAAACTTTGCTGCGTCTATACCAGGATGTCATTCACAACGCGGCCATAAACATCAGTCAGTCGAAAATCACGACCGAGGTGTGGATACGTCAGTCGTTCGTGATCTACTCCCAGCAGATGTTGCAGTGTGGCGTGCAGGTCATGCAAATGCACACGCCCCTGAACCGGTCGATAACCGAGGTCATCTGTCTCACCGTGCACAAAACCGGACTTCACACCGGCGCCCGCCAACAGGGTGCAGAAGCTTTCCTGCTGATGCTCACGGCCATGCGACTCAATTGGACTGGTACCCGAGAGATCCTGACTCCAGTAGGTACGACCAAATTCGCCGGATATCATGACCAGCGTGTCTTCCAGCAGGCCACGTTGCTTCAGATCGTGAATCAATCCTGAGACCGGTTTGTCGGCACCAGCACAAGACTTTGTCAGGTTCTTACGCATATCGCTGTGGTGGTCCCAGCCACCGATGGTGACCTGTACGTAACGAACTCCAGCTTCACTCAGCCGACGAGCCATCAGGCAGGCACGGCCGTTCACGTCGCTCGCGCTTCCGTCGATGCCGTACAAATCCTGTGTGGCCTTTGACATGCCGGAAAGATCGACGAGTTCCGGCGTTTCCGACTGCATCCGGAAGGCCAGCTCGAATGACTCAATAATTCCCTCCATTTGTGAGTCCACTTTGACGCGATCAAGGAGACGCTGATTGTTGCGCTGCAGAAAATTGAGTCGGCGGCGCTGGGCGTCGGAACTGGCATTGGGATCATTGAGGTCATCAATTGCAAGTTCGCCATCCTTGCGCGGCACACGCAGCGGAGTCCCCTGATGAATGGCTGGCAGAAACCCGGCGCCGTGAACTCGCCCATCACTGGGGGGATGAATCGTGACAAACCCTGGCAAACTCTGATTTTCAGTGCCCAGACCATAACTGAACCACGCCCCCATTGACGGACGGGCCTCGGCAATGTGCCCGGTGTGGAATTGCAGTGCCGCCGGTGAATGCGCTTTGTTATCAGCCACCACAGCTCGTAACAGACAAAGATCGTCTGCCACACCGGCCAAACCGGGTAACAGGTCAGACATCATCATGCCGGAATCTCCACGGGGTCGCACCGGTGCGACTGGGGCCATGGGGAGAAACTGAGCGACACCGACGCGCACCTGTCCGTCATCTCCAACGGGAGAATCAATGGCAGTGCCGTGCCGTTTTGTAATTTCTGTCTTCGGAGCAAACAGATCGCCCTGCGACGGTCCGCCGGACAGGAAGATGAAGATCATCCGCCGCGCTCGAGGAGAAACATGAGGCGCACGAGTAGCCAGCGGACTGGCAGCGGGGGCAGATGCGCCCATTAATCCGCTTAACGCCAAACCGCCAAAACCACAGGCGGTATTCTGCAGAAATCGTTGCCGGGTGAGTTGAGAGGATCGCATAGTCAGAGTCTCATCAGAAATTCGTTGCTGGCTATCAGGGCGTGGCACAATTCGACCCAGGCAGTGTCGCCTGCCTCAGCTAAGAAGGCGCTGGCGTCATGCTGTTCGGATTCGGTGAGCGGGCGGTTGAGCAGCGTGAGCCAAAGCAGTTGCATGCGCCGGCTTTCGTCGTCTTCCTGCTGTATCCGGTCCGCCAGCGCTACCGCATGTTTCTGGACCACAGGACTATTCAACAGGAATAACGCCTGAGTGGGGACAGCCGTGATCGCTCGCTGCCCGGTGAATTCCGACGGTTGAGCGAAGTCGAACACGTTTCGCAGGGTCGCTGGCCCGGGTTGTGCGGACGACCGAATGACGGGCAGATAGATGGTTCGTTCAAATTCCTGACCGGGCCGCCATTTGGCAAGATTGAAGCGGGGCGGATTGACATCGGTTGGACTGAGTCCACCAACGTTCTCAGGGAACTCAAGCGGGATCGCCGGGCCGCCCAGGGATGGTTTGAGCTGGCCGGCAACAAAGATCATGGCATCGCGCAATGCTTCAGCGTCAAGCCGAAAGCGATTCATCCGCCACAGCAATCGGTTGTCAGGGTCAATGGCATAAGCCTCGTTGTCATGCGCGCTGTCGAGTCCATACGTGCGGCTCAACACCAGCGAACGAATCAGCTGTTTCTGAGACCAGCCGTTGCGAGTGAATGTGACAGCCAGGTAGTCAAGTAATTCCGGATGCGACGGCGTATCGCCGGGCAGGCCAAAGTAGTCCACGGAACGGACCAGGCCTTGCCCAAAGAGTTTCTGCCAGACCCGGTTCACAATGACGCGAGCGGATAACGTGTTTTCGCTGCTGCTGACCCACTCGGCGAATTGCCGCCGCCCGCTCTGACCTTGCGGAATGACAGGTTGCTCTTCCGTCGCCACGCGCAACAAGCCACGAGGAACCAAATCGCCGAGTGCGCGGGGGTTGCCACGAATGGTAATATTCATATCGGCGGGATCATCATCGTCGCGAACAGCGTACGCTCTAGGAACGGCTGGCGCAAAGAATTCACCATGCACGATCTTTTTCTTCAGTGATCCGATCCGACTGGATGCCTCGTCACGTTCTTTCGTCAGCTTTTCGCGGTCATCTTTGGAGAGGTCGGCTGCTTTCAACAGCTGCTCCAGTTCGGCCTGGCGATCCTCTGCGTGTTTGTGATCTTCTTTCCATGCCGCCAGTTTTTGCCCGTGTTCGCCGGCCTCGTGTTCGCGCCTCGTCTGCTGGGCATCTGTTTCCGGCAATTCGGTAACGTTCACGTCGCTCCATACGCCGCGATCGGTCTTATAAACGGACGACGTTCCGTAAAAGAATCCTGCCATCGCATAGTAGTCTCGCTGCGAAACAGGATCGAACTTGTGATCGTGGCATCGCGCACATTCGAGCGTTAACCCCAGAAATGCCTTGCCAACT
>Ga0315315_10004469_pt1 | contig 12898 bp, 13 predicted proteins | sample M140m3416metaG_FD_203699 | JGI IMG/M metagenome (GOLD analysis project Ga0315315, IMG submission 203699) | Ammonia-oxidizing marine archaeal communities from Monterey Bay, California, United States - M1 40m 3416 | ecosystem: Environmental > Aquatic > Marine > Intertidal zone | place: USA...
GTTGATTGCTAATTACTATATAGCCTTCCAATTCATTTAATTGATCTTCTGAAAGAATAGCTTTAAGCTCAATGATATCTTTTTCCCACCCAACTGTATGGTATGTTTTTTCGAGAGGATTTGAGCAAGAAAAAAATACAATAGAAAAGAGAGTTAATAAAGCATACTTCATTCAACAAATTTACATAATAATTTTCTAAAGAGGTTAAAAACTGGCACCAGAAGGCTATCAAAAATAAACTCACTCACATAAGTAGTTTTATATTTATTCAAGAAGTATTTTCTTCTCAATGGTTCCATCATCATAGATGTAAAACAATAGAGTATTTCGAATTTCTTTAACTTCCCTTCCAAAAACATCTACGACTTTAATTAACTTATTTTTTATAGGATGCTGCTCCTGTGTAGAAGCTGAAGTATTTAAAGACATCTGACTAAAGAAATTCCATATTTCTTGTTCAATAACAACATCACCATCATCTCCCCAATTATGACCACTTTTATGCGTATATAACCATACTTCATTATTTGTAATTGAATTACTATACTTATAACTTATAGTAATCTTATTATTGTTATTAAGGTTAGGAAATGTATCAATAACAAGATTTGTTAGAGAATTTTGATCTACCCAAAAATCAATTATTGTATCTATAGAAAGATAAGGGCCCCAGTATTGATCAAAAGGGTCTCCTTGTATTAGTGTCACATTATCATTTCTTCCATGAGTCTCAAATATCGGCACAGGAAATGTAGGACTACAAATATTATTAGTTAAGCCATTTGGGAATATTGTGCCTGCAACTGGAGCAAAAGCTCTAAAAAAATTTGAAACTTCACAAGCTAATAAATAACACAACTCACCCCCATTTGACATCCCAGTAAAAAAAGTATTTACCGTACTTAACTCATATGTAGACTGCAAATATGAAGCTAATGATACTATGAATCCTACATCATCAACAGTAACTCCAGAATGAAAATCATATCCAACATTCCAAAAATTATCACCCCAAGAGTCTGATGTTCCTTGGGGATAACAAACTGCAAAACCATTTTGATCTGCTACTGTATTCATTCCACAATAATTCATAATATCTTGAGCTGAACCTGTAAAACCGTGAGCTACAAAAACTAGTGGAGCATCAACTGGCAGATTTGGTGGGGCATAATATATATATGTTCTATTTAATCCATTATGCATAAAATTAAAGGTCTGCTGCCCAAAACCAATAGTTGGCAAGCAGAGTAATATAAGTAATATTTTTTTCATAAGACAAACTTACTTAATAATTTAAAAAATAAAATTGAAATAAGAACTAAGATTTTAATCAAAAATAAATCCCACTATAATAGTGGGATTTAAATAAAAATATTAATTAATTATTAATCAAGGATTTAAATATTATTAATCTTCGTGACAGTGTATTGCATACCCGCCCTGTTCATGAGTATACGTACCAGCTGGCAAAGATGCACCTCCATTTTCTTCGGAAAGAGCTGTAGTGATTGTCAACGACTCTTCTGCTTCATGAAGATCATCGCCACAAAAGACTATATCTTCTCCATTTGCATCTGTTACATGCCATGCAAGAGAATCTGCTCCAGTAGCGCCTTCTATTGTGATGTGACATGAATCACAATGATCAGCATGATCATCATCTTTTGAGCAAGAGCTCAACAATGCTACAGAACCTATTAAGGTCCATGTTAGTAAATTGATTTTTTTCATTTTTATTTATTTATTTATTAATACTGACACCTATTTAATAGGTGTTTCGCTTATCAAAAGCTCATCAGAGTATTTAAAATTCATATTTCAAATTAATATCTAGAAATCTACCTGGATTTGGAACTCCACCAGCCACCCCCCTAAGTCTTGAAACGTGCGGTGTATAAGTTTCATTAAGAAGGTTATTCAATGATAAAGTAAAATAAAACTGTGAAGAAAACTTTAACGCTATTTGCAGGTTAAAAATATTATAAGCATTAGTAGCCTCTTCATATTCAGCATAATTATCTTGCTTAAATTTATGCATATGGGATAATGAAAGGTATTCAAATTTATATTTTTTTATCTTCTTATAATTATTAAAGCTAAATAAGATTTTATTTTTTATCCTATTTGCAGGAACTAGAGCTAGTCCGTATTTACTCTCTTTATTTACAGCATGTAAAAATGAATAAGATTGTTCTAAATGTAAATTGTGTAATTGATGTGGGTGATAATGAAGGTTCATTTCTAGCCCATTAATATTTACTTTGTCATACTGTCTGTATTTATACACTTTATAGCTAGATGCCACAGAATCTGTAGGTTCAATTGAAATAAAATCAGATATATCTTGAATAAATGGGTTAAGAACAAAACCAAAATGATCGTTAGACCACTGATATTTAAGATCTAGCTGATTTGCATATTCAATATTCAATTTACTATCACCTATTTCATATCTATTAGTCCCATGATGTACTCCATCAGAAAATAACTCAGAAAAATGAGGTGTTCGGTACGCGCCAGAATAAGTGAATCTAAAAATATGATCAATATATTTATAGTATATACCAGAAGAAAAGCTAGTGCTAGAAAATCTGTTTTCATAATCTATATTTAAAATCTGGTCATTAGTTTTTAAATTTTTATTATCATATCTTACTCCAGCATTAATACCAATATTATCTTTTACATAGTCTATTATCAAGTAAGGACCAAAACTAAATGAGGACGCATCAGGAACTAACCTATAATCTTCATTATTTATATTTTTTTGTGATATAATTTGTGCCCCTAAATTTAAATTAAAAAAATCAGTATTATATCTTATGTTTGGAGTAAAAAGAGTATTAGATAGATTAATATCAAATGAAGGCTTCCCCCATCTTTCATATTCTTTTAGATTATTAATGAAATGTCCAGCATAAATATCAAATTTGAAATTATTTAACATATAAGTAGTCTCATATATTAATAATTGGTTATTTATAAACTGAGTTGGCCGATAGGGTTTAAAGTCAGTTCCGAAATTTAGATTAGGATATTTACCTTCTAGTATCAATAAATCCAAATTAGGTGATGTGATATCTAGTATGTTAACTGCCTGCAAATCTGAAGTATGAACATGTCCAGGTATTCCTGCAGTCTCTTCATGTAAATGGTATCTAAAAATATTTTGCCAGTTATTATGACTATATGCTAATGAAAATTTAATAGCATTTTGCTGAAATCTTGAATTATTAAGAAATCTAGCATTTGGAAGTCTATAATCTGAGGAAAGTGAATACTGACCATATAAATTAAAATACAAATTTTTTCTATTCCATTTTACACCGAATTTACTAGAGCTTAAATAACTACTATTATTATATCTTGATGTAATAAAACCTTTTAACTTGTCACTAGCTATAAATGGATCATCTTTAAAATATAATAACCCACCAATCGATTCAGAACCATATTTTAATGCACTCGCACCCTTTATCAATTCTACTTCTGATAATCCCAAATCTGTAAAGCCTATGCCATGATCATTTGCCCATTGCTGATTATTGATTTGCATCCCGTTTAAATATGTTACAACTCGCATACCTGACAAGCCTCTTACAACAACTTTTTGTATTCCCAATCCTGAAGAAATTACATCTACTCCACTTATTTCAGCAATGTCATCCACCATAGATTGTGTTTTCATTGAGCTTAGTAATTTCTTTTCAAGATTTACTAATTTACTGTTTCCTAATTCATAAATTGATTCAGAAACACCAACCTCATCTAAAATAACATGAAGTTTTTCAAGAATAATCTTTAAATCTTTACCTTCTTTGTGGACAAGTGTCTTAGACAAATAACCTGCCTTGAAAAAACTAATATAGCTATTATTAGGAATATCTAATTCAGTTATAAACTCACCATCTTCATTACTTAATAATATTATGTTCTGATCTAACAACAATATATTGACTTCATTAAGTGGCATATTATTAGGGCCTAATACAATACCCCTAGTTTGAGAATAAGTTGTAAAAATATTCATCATAAGAAATGATAAAACAAGAAATTTCTTCATAAAAATTGAAATAATTTAAAAACGGATAAAAGTTTTACTTAACTAGTTAAGAATAACTAGAATTTAATATACATCTAGGCTGTACAAATTTATATTATGAAGGGTGGTGATTTATTTTGCTTATTAGTTCCATCAATTAAATAAAGAGAAGTAAATGATTGAATTTTCTTTAATGTAAATGACTCTAAACTCGTTTTAACACTAATATCTAATTTTTCAGCTTCACAATTAGAAAAATGATCACATACAGCACAACTTTCTTTAGAAATTACTATGTGAGATTCTTGAGAAAAATCATAATTTTTAAAAGAATTACTATCAATGCTTTTGCAAAATGGTGAATCCTGATGATGATGATCTTCATTATGATTGTGATATGAAATAATAGATAAAGAACTAAATAAATAAATAACCAACATTAGAATACTAATGCACTGATTAATTATTTTTTTATTTTTTTTCACTGTGTAAAAATAATACAAAAAACGCAACTGAGTTACATTTATTAGGAAAAACTTTCACATAATTTAATATTAATAACTTAAAAAAAACGCTCGGCCCTATATATCTTAGAAGGCTACCAATAATAAATCTACTAAATAAGTGTGGTTAATGAATTGTTTTATAAAGATGCTTTAAAGGGGCTCCTTTTTACCCACTTTTTAATAGTCAACCTTTTTAGAATTGGATTAAGTATAATACTCAGACATTTATTCTTTACATTAATATACACAAAAGACTGAATTGGTTTTGCTCCAAAATTACTCTTAAATTCATTGGCAGTTCTTCCAAAAACAACTTTATCCATTTTAAGTAGTATTGCATTATTAACACTTTCAAGTAGTATCCTAGGATATATAGAAAAAGTTTTATTTAAAGTCTTTTCAAAACCTACATAGTAAGAATAAAGTATATTATCTTGATGTATTTCAGATGAAAAAGCGATTAAATCATTATTGATAAAATAACCATATACTTTAAAAATATCTTTTTTAATTAATAATAAAAAAGAATCTGTATTAAATAAAGGCCCACTAAATTTTGATTCATTTATTACCTGATAGAATAAAGCTTTTATATTATCAGAATAGAATACTAGATCATTAGCATTCATAGGCCTAATTTCTATTTCACTACTTGAATTCAAAAATCTCTTAATTTTCTTTCTATACTTCTTTCTAAAATCTGAAATATAACTATCTAAGTCATACCAGTTATCATGTATTTCTAGAATCATATCTCCCTCAACCTCAATCTTACAGAATTCATTTTTCTTATTAGTAATATTATTAAAAACAAAATCAGGAATGACTAATAGTGTATAATTATATTCTAGAGCAGAAAGAAATTTATCAAGATTAATCTTATTCTTTGAAGCAAACGCAGGCACGTTGGTAATGAATGAATTTGTAAGATAAAGGACATCAAACTTAAAAAAATTGACAAATAATGCTAATCTTTTATCTTTCAAATAGCTTGTAATTCTATCAAAACTTAGTGCAAAAATATTGGCGTATAGCCTTAAATCTTTATTAATTACAAAGAGATGTTTTATGTTTGGGTGATTAACATAAAAGATCTCTAAGAAAGAACTGTGAATAAAGTCACTGAAATTAAATTTATCCCACTCCGCTTTAATCTTAGTTATATCATTATAAATTTTCAATATTCCTAAAGCCTTGATTTAATACTCAATACTGATATATCTGGCATTATTCCTACTCTCCCAGCATAACCCAGGTGACCGAGCCCTCTATTTACATATATTTGCTTTCCTTCATATTCATATAATCCAGCCCATTCTTTATACCTGTATTTTACTGGACTCCATTTAAAACCCGGTATTTCAACACCAAATTGCATTCCATGTGTATGTCCAGATAATTGAAGATCAATTTTATATTCACTATTCAAAACTACTTCATTAAAATGGGAAGGATCGTGTGACAATAATATAGTAGGAATACTATTATCAACACCTCTCATTGCAACATCTAAATCTCCATCTTTGTTAAACCTCCCAGCACCCCAATTTTCAACACCAACAATATTAAACTTCATCTTATTATTTGAAACAACTCTAGATTCATTCAACAAAAGATCAAAGCCAACCTCTTTTTCCAACTTTAATAAGTTTCTAAAATTAGTCTTCCACTCAGGAGAATCTCTTTTCATTCCTGTATAATCACCATAATCATGATTTCCTAGAATTGATAACTTACCATCTTTCGATTTTATTTTTTTTAAAGCATCAATATAAGGAACTGCTTCATCATAATAATTATTAACTAAATCACCAGTAAACACTACTAAATCAGGGTTCTCACTATTAATCATTTCTATAGCCTCCTCTAGTTTGCCAACACTATTAAATCCACCTAGATGAAGATCAGATATATGAATAATCTTATAGTTATTAAGCGCTAAAGGCCAATTTCTTATAAAAATATCTTGATAATTCTTTTTAAAATTATATCTACCCCATATCATACCATATAATAATGTAGAAAACAATGTTCCTGAAATAACAAGAGCAGACTTTTTAAGAAAATTTAAACGACCAATATCTGGTTCTTGCTTTGTAATGTTTAAAAAACTAGTTAAATATTTAAATATCCTAATTACATCATCAATAATAAGTGGCAGGATTCCAATAAATTTGGCAATAAAAACAATAAAAACTAAACTAGAATATACAATACTGTCATTAAATTCAATAGAAGGGGTTCTTTTTTCATAATTTAAAAAAACGTAAAGTATCGCAGCGTATATTAAAGCTGAAATAAGCCAATAACAAATTGGGTAAATAGAATTATTAAAGATGGTTTTAATGGTTGATATAGTGCCTAGATAAAAATAAATATCTATAACAAAAAAGAAAAGGATAATAGGTAATATCTTCATCTTGCAAAATTAGACTTAATAAATAATATAATTAGTAAATCAGTTTAAAAAAATCAAAATTATAACCAAGAGTTCCACACAAAAAACACTTATTACATCGGATGTTTACTTATTCAATAATTATTTTCTTCTCAACTCTTCCATCATCATAAATTTTGAATACTAAGCCAGATTTTTGTTTCTGAATAACCCTTCCAAAAATATCAAACACCTTAAAAACTCTATTTTCTACACCTATTTTTTCTGGCACATAGGTTACAGTACTAAAATCAAGTTTTAAACCAATTGGCCTATGATCAGAAATATTATTTTCATAATTACTCCAACTACCCATATAATCATCAATTCTAATTACAGAAACAAGCGAATTAAAATTTTGAAAATCAGAAAATAACTCGTTAGTAATAAGGATATGATCAAGGTGAGAAGGCCAAGTAGGATAAGACCAATCTATAGTATTACCTTGAGCGATCATCATGTCAGTAAACAAATAATTAGTACTATCACTTATAAAATCCTGAAATACATTATTGGTAGTGTTATCAGTTATTTCATCATTTAGATCTCCTAATAAGACTACTCTTTTACCTAAAAGAGTATTGTCTATATATTGTTTTAGATAAGTAACAGCTTGTAATCTTCTATTTTCTTCATCATTAGTATTATTTAAATTTAATGTTCCATCTCCACAGCATTTGAAATGATTATTGATAATAATATAGTTGCTCCCCATAAAATTACAATCAAGCACCTGAGGAGATCTTGGAAAAGCATTCCAATATGGCTGAGAAGTAAATATCTCATATTTTGAATTAATCTGTATAGTATTAGTATTATATACGTAAGCTAAACCACCATAATAGCTGCTTTTAAAATAGCACTCATATCCAGGAATATTGGACACGACTTGCTTTAAGAGGGTAGTATCTTCAATTTCTTGCAATGCATAAACATCCGCTTCTAATCTAGTAAGAATTTCTTGCACTTCAGCTGCCGTGTTACTATTCTTTGGAAACCATTCAATATTCCAACTGATAATATCAAAAGTTGTATCAGTACCAAAGTACAGATCATTAAGATTCTGTGCGGATAATATTTTACTACTAATAAAAAATAATAATATGATTTTATACATAAGGCAAAATTACTCAATAATTTTCTAAAAAAGCACGAAATAAGGAGAGTTAAATCAGCTAAAAACAAACCCACTCATTTAAGTAGAGTTTATTATTTTAGCTTTATGAAAATAATTATTAGAAAAGGAGCTAAAGAAGACTTGCCTTCAGTACTAGAACTAATCAAAGAATTAGCTAGTTATGAAAAATCTCTAGATGAAGTGATCATTACATTAGAGGATTTAGAAAATGATGGATTTGGAGACCACCCATCGTTTTGGTTTTTAGTTGCTGAAGATAACAATAGAATTATTGGATTATCATTTTATTGGATTCGCTATTCTACATGGAAAGGGAAATTCTTATACCTTGAAGATTTTGTAATTAAAAAAGAATATAGAAGAATTGGTATTGGTTCTAAATTATTTGAAGAAACAATCAAAATATGTAAGGAACAAAATTTTAATGGCATGATATGGCAAGTATTAGATTGGAATAGTCCTGCAATAAATTTCTATAAAAAGTATAATGCTGAAATTAGCTCCGATTGGCTGAATGGAAAGCTTACAAAAAAACAAATTGATAAGATGAATAAACTTCTTTAATATAATATCAAAATTATTATTGAGAGAGAACCAATAAATAAACTACCTCAAAATTAAGTAGTTTTTATTTATCTAAAACAACTGAAAAACTAATTTAAACTACCCCTATATTACTAATGCTATCTTCTCTTGTTTTTATATTGCGAATTTAAGAATATCAAATAAAAATAGAATTAAACTCTCGCCCAGACTTCTCAAAAAGTAATTCTACCGCCTTTCTGCCTTTTACCCCTAAAGAAATAGTATAATCATTAACATACAAAGCAATATGAGCGTCTATTACTTCCTTTTCTATTTTTTGAGCATGGCACTTAACATAGTCAGAAGAGCTATTAGGATTTGCAAAAGCATATTTCACACTTCTACTAAGTACTCTTTCTATTTTTTGCTGCATAGCTAAAGTTAAACTTCTTTTAATCACAATTCCACCAAGCGGTATTGGAAGTCCAGTTTCACTTTCCCAAAACTCACCTAAATCTTTTACTTTTTCTAAGCCATTATGCTGATAAGTAAAACGATTCTCATGTATAATTAGTCCTGCATCAACATTTCCATTTAGCACTTCATTTTCAACTTCAGAAAAAAGCATTTCTAATTTATTTTGATATTCTGGTAAGGCAATACTAAGTAACATATTAGCAGTCGTGTATTTACCAGGAATGGCAATTTTACTTTTAGCAGATATAATTGTATTTGGGTTTTTAATAAGCAAAGGGCCACAATTATTTCCAAGCGCTGAGCCACTATCTAAAAGCACGTAATCTTTTACACAATGCGTAAATGCATTGTAGCTGAGTTTTGTAATATCCAATTTTCCTTGAAAGGCCCATTTATTTAACTGTTCTACATCTGCAAAAACAACTTCAAAATCCAACCCTTCTGTATCAATCTTATGATGGACGAGTGCATCAAAAATAAAAGTATCGTTTGGGCAAGGCGAAAAACCTAAGGTCAATTTCATAATTTATTTAGTATTTTTTCAACCTCAATATTTAAGTTTCTAATTGCTACATCAACACTCCAATTTTCTTTATTTCTTCTTTCAACTTTATTAGAAATTGACCTAATTTGCATGCAAGGTATATTAAATTCCTTACAGATTTTAAAAATAACAGCACCTTCCATACTTTCAATATCAGGATTTAATCTGTTAATTATTTTTTTAACAGAGTCCTCATTTCCATGAACAGTATTTACAGTTATTCCAACAACTTTCTTTAATGAAGTCTTAGATTCATTTTTATATGATGTTGGAATTTCAAAATCTACAAACTGTGAGAAATCACTACCATCTTCAAAACCAATTTCTGAAAAGATATCTTCAGAAACTTCAACTATATCCCCAACTTTTAAACTATTAGTAAATGTACCAGCAATACCCATATTTATAATTAAATCAAAAGTAGAATTACATAATTTTTTTGTTAAGGCGATAGCTGTATTAACCATTCCAACTCCAGTAATTAGAGTTGGAAAGGACATTACTTTATCAGATGTAATCTCAGATTTAGTAGCAGATACAATTAATACTTTCATATGGCAAATATATAGTATATTTGCAGCCTATTTATAAAAAAATGAGTGATAATTACAATCAAGATATAGCAATTAACATTAAAACAATTCTTTCTAAAATTGGAGAAAATCCAGAAAGAGAAGGGTTATTAAAAACTCCTGAAAGAGTTTCAAAATCAATGGAATTTCTAACAAATGGATATCAAAAAAATCCATCTGAAATTTTAAAGTCTGCAATTTTTTCTGAAAATTGTAGTCAAATGGTTTTAGTTAAAGATATTGAACTTTACTCTTTATGCGAGCATCATATGTTACCATTTTTTGGCAAAGCGCATATAGCCTACATACCTAACGGACATATTGTGGGGCTTAGTAAAATACCAAGAATAGTTGATATTTTTTCAAGAAGACTACAAGTTCAAGAACGATTAACAGATGAAATAAAAGACTGCATACAAGAAAATTTAAATGCAAAGGGTGTAGCTGTGGTAATTGAAGCACAACACCTTTGCATGCAAATGAGAGGAGTACAAAAGCAACTCTCATCTACAACAACTTCTGCCTTCTCTGGTATATTTATGTCAGATGAAAAAACAAGAGCAGAGTTTATGAATTTAATTAAATAAAAAATGAAAGCATATGTATTTCCTGGGCAAGGAGCACAATTTCCAGGAATGGGAAAAGATCTTTATGAAGCATCAGTAGATGCAAAAAAAATGTTTGAAAAAGCAAATGAAATTTTAGGATTTTCAATAACTGAGATCATGTTTGGTGAAGATCCTGAGACACTAAAACAAACAAAAGTAACACAACCAGCTATCTTTTTACATTCTGTAATTTTAGCTAAAGTAATTGGAGATTTTTTTAAACCACAAATGGTAGCAGGCCATTCTCTTGGTGAATTTTCAGCATTAGTTTCATCTGGTTATTTGTCTTTTGAAGATGGATTAAAACTAGTATCTAAAAGAGCGATGGCTATGCAAAAAGCATGCGAGCAAAACCCATCCACTATGGCTGCTGTTTTAGGTCTAGAAAATGAAGTTGTAGAAAATATCTGCTCAGAAATAGAGGAAATTGTTGTTCCTGCTAACTACAATTGCCCAGGACAATTAGTGATTTCAGGTACTAATAACGGGATTGACATTGCGTGCAAAAAACTTACAAAAGTTGGAGCAAGAAGAGCATTAAAACTACCTGTTGGCGGTGCGTTTCATTCACCACTAATGGAACCAGCAAGAGTTAAGCTTGAGACTGCAATTAACAATACAGAATTTAAAGAAGGCGTCTGCCCTATTTATCAAAATGTAACTGCAACAGCTACTACAAAGCCTAAAGAAATTAAAGAAAACTTAAAAAAGCAACTTACTGCATCTGTAATGTGGACTCAAACTATGGAACAAATGATAGCAGATGGGTTATCATCAGTAACTGAAGTTGGGCCAGGAAAAGTTTTACAAGCTTTATTTAAAAAAGTAGATAGAAAACTGGAATCTTCTAGCGCTACGTTATAAAGTATTATTTAATAGCTTACAACTATTATTTAAATCATGCCAGGCTTTTTTAGTCTGGCATTTCTTATACAGTTCAGCATGATTCATATTATGACAATCACTTCCGATAAAACTTACCATATCTGCTGCAATTAAACTTTTAGTTTTATGTTCAATTTGAGGGGAATAATAGCCAATAATTGAAAGCCAATTTATCTGTAAAAGACACCCCCTATTTACAAGTTCTTCATAATCACTCATAGTAAAAAAAACATACCTTTCTGGATGAGCTAAAACTACTTTATATCCTTCTAATTGTAGTTTAAAAATAATATCAAGCAAGTTTTTTGGAGCTTCCATAAATGAAAGTTCAACCAAAATATAATTATCACCAAAAGTTAAGAGTTTTTCCTTGCCTATTTTTTGCTCAAAATCATAATCAATATAGTATTCAGCAGCAGCTTCAATTTCCATATTAATATTTTTAACTTTAAGTTCTGAACGAATATCAGTAAGCCCTTTTAAAATTATATCAGACGTGTTTTTGTAAAAATCACTCATTACATGTGGGGTGGTTATTACCTTCTTAAATCCCAATCCCTGCATCTGTTTAATTAAGGAAATTGTAGTTTCCATATCAGGAGATCCATCATCAATTCCGGGAATAAAATGCGAATGTATGTCTGTTTTCAAAACTGAAAAATCAAGAGGATCTAGTCCTACCTCTATTTTCTTTTTAGAAAACCATTTTAACATTTAACTGTATTGCTCTTTATAGTAATTCTGATAATCACCTGATGTAATATTATCCATCCATTTTTTATTTTCTAAGTACCAAGCAATTGTTTTAACAAGTCCTTCTTCAAACTGTAAAGATGGCTCCCAACCCAATTCATTTTTCAATTTATTTGCATCAATTGCATAGCGTTTATCATGTCCTGGCCTATCTTTTACATAAGTGATTAACTGCTCAGCAGTACCTTCTTCTTTACATAGAGCTATATCCATTTGCTTACATAATATTTTAATAAGGTCAATATTTGTCCATTCATTAAAACCACCAATATTATAAGTCTCAGCATTTCTTCCTTCATGATAGATTTTATCAATCGCAATAGCATGATCCACTACATAAAGCCAATCACGCGTAAATTTTCCATCACCATAAACTGGTAATGATTTTCCGTTGCTAATGTTATTTATAA
>Ga0315315_10004470_pt1 | contig 12898 bp, 8 predicted proteins | sample M140m3416metaG_FD_203699 | JGI IMG/M metagenome (GOLD analysis project Ga0315315, IMG submission 203699) | Ammonia-oxidizing marine archaeal communities from Monterey Bay, California, United States - M1 40m 3416 | ecosystem: Environmental > Aquatic > Marine > Intertidal zone | place: USA...
CCCGAGTGGGACGACACCCCGCCGGACGAAACCGAAAGGGCGAAGAATCAAGTCGACACAGACGTCGAAGTTGATGTAATCGAGGACGCTCAGCTCACAGAAGAGACTGAAATCGCATTGCAGGTCGGATATGGCGAAAGCAGTCCGGTCACCCAGAACATTCCGCTTGGTAGCTCGGGATCTGTCCGCGTAAGCGGTCACGGCATTCCTGCTGACCACACAGTTTGGCTCGCAGGAGCTGAGCTTCCCGTCAATAAGGCCGGCGATTTCGTCGGTGAAGTCATCTTACCCAGCGGGCTGCACACGGTCGAAGTGGCTGTAATTGATCAAGACGGCAACGGTGAGCTCTTCTTGCGCGACCTCGAGCTCAAAAAGAGCGACTGGTTCGTCATGGCTCTCGCCGACCTAACGCTGTCTCAGGATCTCAGTGGAACTCGAACGGATGCTTTGTCCGGAATTAATTCCCAGGAAGTCGGCGCCTTTGCGAATGGCCGACTGGCATTTTTCGTCAACGGCAAATTCGGCGAGGACTGGAAGCTTACGGCAAGCGCAGATACGCGCGAAGAGCCGGTACAAGACCTGTTCTCAAACTTTCTCGACAAGTCACCCGACTCTCTCTTCCGGCGTCTCGACCCCGACTATCACTACCCGACCTTCGGAGATGACAGCGTCGTCGACGAGTTGGCACCTACGCTCGGAAAGTTCTACGCAAGACTCAGCAAGGGCGATGACCACCTACTCTGGGGGAACTTCCTAGTCCGCTATACCGCGAACGAACTCGCTCTCGTCGAGCGCGGCCTCTACGGCGCAAATACCCGCTATCAGTCTCAGGACACGACGGAATTTGGCGAGCGACGTTACGTGCTCGATGCCTTCGCAGCGGATCCGGGCACGATTCCTAGTCGCGAGGAATTCCGGGGTACCGGCGGTTCGGTCTATTTTTTGAAGCGGCAGGACCTTTTGATCGGGTCGGAGCGACTTCGTGTCGAGATCCGCGACAAAGATTCAGGGCTCGTGAGCGAGGTCGTGACACTGCAACCAGAACTCGACTACGACATCGACTACTTGCAGGGACGCGTGCTGCTCTCTCAACCGCTCTCAGCCATAGCCAATGACCGACTGCTCGTACGAAATAATGGCCTATCCGGTCATGAATCGGTCCTAGTCGTACAATACGAATTCACTCCCGGCTTCAATGAACTCAACACCCTTAACGTCGGCGGCCAAGGCCATGCCTGGATTACTGACTTCTTGAAATTCGGGGCCACCGCGAATCACAACGAAGAAGACGGCGTGAAGAACAGCCTCTACGCGGCAGACCTCACGCTTCGAAAGAGCGCCGGGTCGTGGTTCAAGCTTCAAGCGTCGCGCAGTGAAGGACTCGTATCGACTTCACAGCTTTCTGACGACGGCGGCTTCTCGTTCATCGATCCAATTGCCGTCGCCCAAGAAACCGACGATGCCTACGGATACCGCGCCGACATGAGCATCGCTCTCGGCGATTGGTGGAATGGCCTGCAGGGACAGTTCAGTGTCTACGGACAGCACCTTGATGCCGGCTATTCCGGGGCTGGGCTGAACACTCTCACCGATACCGACCAATATGGTGGTGTGTTGCGTGTGCCCCTGCTTGATTCGGTGGATGTTGTCGCCAAGGCCGACCACCTCTCTCAAGACCAGCGACTCACGACGACGACCGCCGAAGTCGACATAGCCTATCAAGCGACCGAGAACTGGAGTGTTGCCCTCGGCGCGCGACACGATGATCGAAATGATGAAGCGGCCACCCCCGTCACAACCCAAGAGGAAGGCGACCGGACCGACGCCGTGGCCCAGGTCGAGTTCGACTCACAGGGTCTCTGGAAGAGTTACGTCTTTGGACAAGGCACGGTTCGAACCACCGGTGATCGAGAAAAAAATCATCGAGGTGGCGTAGGTGGCGCTTACCGGATCACTGAGAATCTGGCCGTCGACGGCGAAGTCTCCCACGGCGACCTTGGCACGGCTGCCCAGCTCGGGACCGACTATCAATTCAGTGAGCGCACTCGGCTCTACCTCAACTACGCCCTCGACAACGAGCGCGGCTACGACGGCCTGCACCAGCGCCGGGGCAGCGTCACGGCCGGCACGCACTCGCGGCTGTCGGACAGCACGACCGTATATCTGGAAAACCAGTATCAACATGATGCGGTCAACGGACTCACCCGTTCGATGGGCGTGAAGTACGCCCCAACCGATAGTTGGAACATCGACGTGAACTGGGAAGACGGAAAAAACCGGGACCGACAAACCAGCGCCGAAACCACGCGCCAGGCCGGCGGCGTTCGCGTAGGCTTCCAATTTGACGGACTCCAGATCTCGACCGGTGTCGAGTATATCTTCAACGAGACCGAGCAATCCGACAGTTCGCAGTCCGAGCGAACGACGTGGCTCTTCCGGAACAATCTGAAGTATCAGATTCATGAAGACGGCCGCCTCCTCGCGAAATTCAATCATGCCATGAGCGACAGCTCGCAGGGAGAAGTCTTCGACGGCGGCTTCACCGAAGCCGTCTTAGGCTACGCCTACCGCCCGGTCGCCCATGACCGATTTAATGCGCTCGTGAAGTACACCTACTTCTATAACGTGCCATCTGTCGACCAAGTCGGATCGAATAACTCCGCTTCTCAGTTCATACAGAAAAGTCACATAGCCTCTGTGGACCTCAGCTATGACCTCACCGAAAACTGGTCAATCGGCGGCAAGTACGGCTTTCGACGCGGCGAAGTAAGTCTAGACAGAGACAACAAGAATTTTTTCGACAACAACGCACACCTGTACATCCTGCGAACGGACTACCGATTCCTTCGCCACTGGGAGGTCCTCATCGAAGGTCGCTTGCTAGACCTCCCCGATCTCAACGAGCGTCGCGCCGGCGCCCTCACCACCGTATCTCGCTACTTCGGCGAACACTTCAAGCTAGGCCTCGGCTACAACTTCACCGACTTCTCAGAAGACCTAACAGATCTCAGTTTCGACCATCACGGCGTATTCCTGAACGTCATCGGGACGTTCTAGAGCCGATTCCCCGCGCCTTACCCACACCTTTTCGTCACTCGTTCGCGCCACACTTGCTCGAAAACCGCTCCGACAGCCGAAACATCCCGTCCCTTCCTGAACACAGAAACGTTAGCAAGAGCATGGCTTACACGTGTGTGCTCGACCGCATCTCGATGAACTGCACTCAAGAGAAAATATTCGCACGTTATGTGTCGGCGTTTCCTCAGGCCGCTCACAAATCACCGCTTGGTCGTGTGGCGGAATCGAAAAGACCCTCAAGCTTGTGAGGTTGAGGGAACCGTATTGTTGGTCGTCGAGTAATGTCAGGCAGTGCTAGCCTGCTCACCGGAATCTTTCGCCCCGGGCGCGCCCCTCTCTACCAAGCAGACAAGAACAACCTCGGTTCAATTGACCGTGCTAGCGGTCTCGCGGCATACTCTTAGAGCAAGGTCGGATCCGGTCAGCGCTATTGCTGACGGCTAAAATCACGACCCGTGAGGCGACACCCGGTGAGCATCTCGATCGAAATTTCAGATCAATTTAACGCGGGCACGCGGACGAATCGGGTGCGCTTTGTCAAAAACGACTCCGTTCTAGTCACCTCGGGTCCGAACAAGAAACGTACGGGTATCGTGCTTTCCATATTCTCTCTTGAACCCGTCACCACGTATCTAATCGAACCTACAAAGGAGCCTTGGGGCGACTTCCAAGCTTCCGAGTCGAACATTGAGCTCATTGAGCCCTAGGCTCCCTCAATTAGCGCCAGCTCGTTAGGCGGCGGGGAGACCTAGATGAAACGCCTCGAGCAAACGAGACATTGGTGGGCGACTGCGCTCTCGCTCTTCTGCGCAGTCACGGTCGTCTTCCTCGTTGCCCGTGACGTTTTCGTTCCTCATGTGCGAGAGACGGAAGTATGGTTCGGACTCGAATTCCATGGCTGGCCTGCCTACGCGACCGCGCCCATCCATTGGGCCATTTTCATGATCGCATCGAGGGGCTTCTGGCTACTACGCCCATGGGTCTGGCCTGCGGCTTCCGTATACGCTCTTTATATCGCCCTTAGCCATCTCATCTGGAACGTCACCAGCCCGACCGGAGAAGGCTGGTTCGCGGGCTTCTGGCAGCTCGGCCTCTTCAGTATCCCTGCCGTGCTCTTGCTATGGACGCGGCCAAAGGCCGAATGCCGAGGAATTACATCGGACGAGAAAAACCACAGGGAATAGCCAAATACATCAGCTTCCACGCGCGAGGCTGGGTCGGTAGCGGGTGCACTGAGACCAGGGGCTAGCCAATGTTTTTGCTTCACAGCAACAAGTCAGAGCACTCTAAAGAGCAAATCATTTGTCACTGGGAAGTGAATCTCAATAAATAGACATAGATCCGAGAGAAGTATCAGCCTTGCGGCCCAGTAGAAAACCACCTCATTCTCACTGAGCGCATGATGATCCACATGGGGTACCTTCTCGACGCCTACTAACAAGGCCGCCGATCTGATCGGAAAACATCGGATCGGTCGCCTGCACGCTGAGATCTTCGAGTCATCTATTTTATTTGGAATTGTGTTTCTAGTACCCTAATCAACCTTCTTGTGGTCGGGTGATCGCCTGAAAAATAAGCGTCTAACAGAGAAGCTGGGAAAGCTTTGGTTCAACTCGCCAAGCAATATTTTCCTGAGGATACGGATCAACGATGACTAAAATTATCATGGGGCTTCCTGTCTTCTACCCGATTTTTGGTGGAGGGCCTCTTCGTTTCCTGCGATACCAAAAAGGATTCCATTCGCGTGACATCTACTCTCGCGTCTTATCTGGAACTGCTCGAAACAAAGATGCTCTTCATGAGATGGAAGATGAGGAGACCGCTGGTTGGGACCGATACCTAATAGGATCGATGCTTCCCGTCAGCGAAGTCGAAGGCATCCCGATTCACCGAGTCCAACTCCCAGCAAAAACGAGCATCATTCGAACCTCCGTCTACTTCCGCGCCTTGATCAAAATCTGCCGAGACCCCAAGACGCGTCCGGACGTCATTCAGCTTCATTCATTTGCCAAGCGGCCGGAGTCGCTCTTTTGGATCTGGCGACTTAAAAAGCTCTCTATTCCGATCGTCTACGTGATCCAGATTGCGGGGGCAAAGAGGCCGAAGTCTGCCATCGTCTACAAACTCGCAAGTTGGATAAAACGTGCCTTCTACAATCAGCTTGATGGCATCATCACCAGCAGCGAACTCATCTACTCGTCGCTTCGAAAAGATGGGGTCCAGACACCAATCGCCGTCATCCCCAACGGCGTTGATCTTAAACGGTACCGCCCTCGCACTGTCGAGACGTGCCAACGAATGCGCCGGGAGCTGGGCATATCTGAGTCCGCGCTCGTCCTGCTCACAATTGGCGCCGTGAGCGAACGCAAAGGAACCGATCTCTTACTCGAAGCGTGGGCGGGTCTACTGGAAGCGCATCCGGATGTTGAGATCATCGTGGTCGGCCCTTATGCGGGTGGCAACTCGCAGGATTCGACTGAATTCGACGCGCGCGTGAGCGAACTCGTCGAAACCTCTGCGCGTCCCAAGGCGGTTCATTTTCTTGGAGTCCGAGAGGATGTTCAGGATCTATACGCTGCGGCTGATCTTTTAGTCTTGCCTACAGCCCGCGAGGGCGGAACCCCGAACGTGGTGCTTGAGGCAATGGCCTCTGAGTGCCCGGTGTTGATCACCCCGTTCAAAGGCCAGTCGACAGCGCTAGGTCGCCCAGGACTCGAATTCGAACAGGCACAGCGTAGCGTCGCTGCGCTCGCGACTTCTATTGCGGGCCTTTTGAGCGATCCCGATCGGCGCGATGCGCTGTCCCGGCACGGTCACAGTTGGGTCACTAGTCGTCTCGACCAGGAAAAAACTCTCGATTGCTTCGCGGAATTCTATCGCTGCGCAGTCGACGGAACACTGGTGAGTGTTGCCTTTCCAAATGAACGACACCCGGCGATTCAAGATGCCTCAGGTTCCGAACGCACGGCCTCGAGCTCAGGCGTCTAACCTCGCGTCGGTAATAAAATGCACGATCACCCGCATAATCACGACCGATCGAACCAAAGAAATCTCAGCGACGGGGTGCTCGTCCTACCGGATAGTCGTTTTGGAGCGCGTTCAATCGGCTCTGAACAGCGAGTTGCCGCCGGCGTCCAACGCTTGGCCACTCGCAAGGCGGGCGTAGTCGTCGCGTAGGTGAGACGAGTCAAAGCGAAAGGGCTAGCCGCACTCGCTGCCCTGCAGGAGGCTACATCGATCTATCGATTAGATTTTCGGGGAGGACGCGGCTCTTTCAGCCGGGATGCGCTCGACTGGTTCGAGACCCAGGCCTGGCCTGACCTTCGGTCTGAGTTCGGGAGTCAGGTCGAGCTTCATGTTGCGAGACAAGCTTGTGATTCCTGGGACGGAACGTAATTGAGCGTACACGCCTTCGGACCTATCGAATCGATCGATTTCTTCGGGAGGTCGATCCACATTGCGATCAGCCCCGTTCGTTCGGGCAGCGGCCTGAAGATTAAGAATGTCGAAGCGTTGGCCTACGGTCTGCCTCAGCTCACGACCAAGGTGGGCGCGGCAGGCCTCGAAGATGCAGCACCGGCCGGGTTGAGAATCGAGGGTTCCAGTGAAGCATGGCATACCATGCTAAAGAAGTGGCTCAACGACGCGCAAAACGCGATCGTTACCGGAGAGGCCGGTCGGGAGTACGCTCAGACCTACTTCAGCGAACGGGCGGCCTCCGTAGAACGCGACGCATTTTTGCGGGACGCGAGAAAAGGAGAATCGGATCCGTGACAACTCAGCCGTCGGGCTCCGTTTTTCTTGTCCTCGCCTCTCGTAGGGCCTTTGAGGCGCTGGTGGGGCCTATCCCCGATGCACTGAGCACGATCTTTCGTTTCATCAAGCCGCGCGAAAGCACGCGCATCCACGCCCAACTAGCGCAATGCCGTATCGTCATTTCAAAGAGCTACACGCGCCCCATACTCAACCGCTGGATCTTCGAAGCTAGGCGTCTTGGCGTTCCGACCCTCCTACTCGTAGACGGCCCTCTCGAATGGGCCAATCTCTACGAAAATCCGAGTCTCGCCCGGCTCGGTGGTACGGATCCTAAGGCACATTTCGAACCGGTCATTCATGATGCTGTGGCATGTATCGGTGAAGCACAGACGCGATGGATCGAGCAAAAAAATGCTGGACGAGGACTCCAATTCATGAACTACGCCAATCAGAGAATAGGAACCGAAGTACCCGCTCGCCGTAGCGCCGGTGATCAAACAGAAATGCCTCCATTCGAATTCGACTTTCTCGTCACGACGGCGAAGACGCCCTATTTCAGTGCAGATGAGAAAGCGCAGCTCATCACGTCCTTATCCGCATGCATCGCTGCGCTCCACCGATCAGGCTTCAAAATTCTCGTGCGGCTATTTGATCCCGACCTTTGCCGAGCAACAAGAGCGAACGTGCCCAACGCAACCTTTGACACAACCGGTGATTTCACTAGCGCCCTCGCGCGTGCGGAGTGCGTCATAGGAACCCCGAGCAGCGTGTTGCTCGAGGCCATGCATCAAAATCGACCAACGGGAACGTTGTTATTTCGAGACAGCCCGCTCCTCTATCAAACAGGGTGGTTGATCGGTTGCAATCAGGCCTGGGACGAGACCTTCGAATCTATGCTCGGGCATGATTCAAAACGGATGGATTTTCAACGCCAGAGTCTTCGTGAGAATCTATCCGAGCAAGACTTCTTCGAGTATTGCGACCAGATCGCCCGCGGAGAGAATCTCGCGGCACCCCGCCCGATCGACGCCATCGATCTAGAATTTGAAAATCGTATGCTCCGGCAGCTTTCAGGGTGGCCAGCAAGATGGTTGAGCCGCTTTCTCCGCGCCCGCCAGGACAAGATGACTAGTAACGAATGATGAGGGGCCTAGAAAACCACATAGCCCTTTTGTTCGTCCTTATTAGGCCTATCTCCAAGGCTTAAATTATGAGAGTTTCCTCACTGCTACGGCGGATGGTCCTGGCATCGAAGCCATCTGTGGGCGCTCTTCTTCTGTCATTTATCTCTGATGGCTTTCTCGCAGCCTCGCGATATCTCCGTGCGCACCTTGCGAAACCACTCCTGGATGAAGTGCCGGTGCCAAGTCCGAACCTCAAGGCACCGGGCGCCCTCGAACTCCTTTAGCCTCAACTAATCGAAAACTGTTCAGGTCTTTATTCCAGTGTAAGCATGACCACCCGCTGCTAATCGAGCCGTTGGCGGCATCAACTCGATGAACAGCCTCGGCACCGACTGTTTTACACTTGCCGCCGGAAAGTTCGACGACCACGAGAATCCCTTCGTCGTCATAGAGCAGGCCCGAGCCGCACGTTATCAGTAGCAAGACGTTCTAAGCTCGGTGTCGCGTGTTCCCTCGTCAGACAGAACCCACCCGCATCAAACTAAGGAGCACAAGTTGACCGATACACTCGTATGTAGGGAGCGCGTCGTGGCCGTAACCGGCGCCGGCCGCGGCATTGGCCGCGCCTATGCACTCGCACTCGCAAAGGCTGGCGCGAAGGTCGTCGTAAACGATTTCGGGGGCGATGCGGACGGGCGCGGGGGGTCAGATCAGCCGGCCGACGATGTTGTCCAAGAGATTCGCTCATCGGGCGGTGAAGCGATCGCTCATTCGGAGGACATCTCGAAGCCAGTGCATGCCGACGGACTCGTTACTCTTGCCATCGAAAATTTCGGGCGGCTTGACGTCGTGATCAACAATGCCGGCATCGACCGACCGGGCATGCTGATCGATCTCACTGACGAGGATTGGGACGCCGTCTTCGACGTTCATCTTCGCGCGCAGTTCCTCGTCCTTCGTGCCGCCGGGCGCCATTGGCGAACCCGCGCTGAGGCGGGCGAAGACGTTCGTGCAGCTCTCGTCAACACGAGCTCGCCAGCCGCGACTATGGGGTTTCGCGGCGAAGGCGCCTACAGCGCGGCAAAAGCTGGAGTCCTCGGACTAACGGCGACCGCCGCAGATGAACTCGCAGACTTCGGAGTAGCAGTGAATGCGGTTGTTCCTGGAGCAGCAACGCGACTCACGGACTGGTCTCCGGGTGCTCCCGGACCCGAGAAGATCGCCCCGCTGATCGTGTGGTTGAGTTCGGACTCGGCGAACGATGTACGCGGTCGCGTTTTTAGCGCAGCCGGCGGGATCTTTATGGTCATGCACGGTTGGGAAGCAGGCGAAGCCTTGATTCTCGGCGATGGCGGAGTTGCAGAGCTAGGCAAGGCTTTACGTGAACGGATCAAAGAGGAACGTGCGACCGCGGAAGTGCTCGCCCCCGGTCGTAATCTAGCCCCACGACCTGGGGCGCCCGGGAATCTCGGCTAGCGTTCGATTGAGACGGTCACTCCCACGCTGTTTGATTCCACAGGAGTACATTTGTTATGCGCGCTGTATCGATCACAGAGACAGGCGACCCATCGGTTCTAAAGGTTCGCGACGTTGAGGATCCGCAGGTGGGTCCGGGACAGGCCCGTATTCGGGTAGCCGCTGCAGGCGTTAACTTTGCCGATGTCGTCATGCGGCGGGGTTTTATCCCGAGCCCCCTACCCATGATTCCGGGGGTCGAAGGCGCCGGTGTCGTTGAGTCGCTCGGATCTGGCGTGACAAATGTATCCATCGGCGACCGAGTCGCCTGGGCCCCAGTCATGGGTGACGGCGCAAATGTGGGTTCGTACGCGGAGTTCGAATGCGTATCCGAGAATGCGCTGATCCCTGTCCCCGATTCAGTCTCCCTCGAAATGGCCGCAGCCGTCATGTTGCAAGGGCTCACCGCTCACTACCTCGTTCACGACAAGAAGAAAATTGAGGTTGGGACGAACGTCCTTATCCATGCGGCGGCAGGCGGCATGGGTCTTCTATTATGCGGTTGGATGAAGCGGCTAGGCGCGCGCGTCATAGGCACTGTCTCTACCGAGAAGAAAGCCGCATTCGCACAAGCAGCCGGCGCAGACGAAACCATTCTCTATAACGATGAGGACTTTGCGGCGCGGGCGCTTGAACTCACGGGAGGAAAGGGTGTCGACTACGCCGTCGATGGTGTCGGAAAGACGACCTTCGCGAAGAATCTCGAGTGCATGGCGAGCCAGGGTCATATCTGCCTCTATGGAATGGCAAGCGGTCCGCCCGACCCGATCTCCCCATTGCTCCTACTCCCCAAGGCGGTCTGTATCAGCGGCGGCATGATGACTAACTTCCTGCGCAGCCAGGAAGAGGTACTGCTCAAAGGCGCCGAAGTCTTTGCAGGAGTCGAAGCTGGCTGGCTCTCTCCTCCGAAGATCACAACGTTTCCGCTTGAGGAAGCGTCACGAGCGCATGCCATGCTCGAAGATAGGCAGTCCATTGGGAAACTCGTGCTGCAGGTCAGCCCCTAGTATCGCGCCCATCTCCAGCGCCAGCACCATCTCAGGGCTCTAACATCCGCCCCGGTATTTCCCCGGTCGCCTGACCGTCAAAATACGTCGGCACACCCGCCGCAACCGTCGCGCGGAAGCCACCACCTGGACGGGTGATGCGTACATGCCCCCTAGGAAGATCCGCAGCGAGGCTCTCCGGCTGCCAGCTAAGTTCATCAAGGCTGAACACAGCGACGTCGCCCGCGTATCCCACATCGAGAATGCCGCGATCCCGTATTCCAAATAGCCTCGCCACGTCCGACGTCATTCTTTGTATCGCTTGTTCGATCGAAAACTCGGCTCGTTCACGCACGTAGCGTTCCAAAAGCAGGGTCGTGTCTCCGCCGCCGCACATCATCTGGACGTGCGCCCCGGCATCACTCGCCGCACAGACTGTGGCTGGATGCCCTAACAGTTCGGCGACACGCTTCGGATCATACGCAGTATCGGCAAGTGTAATCTTGGGCGACAAGTCATTCGCCAACACCCAGTCGGCTAAAGCATCCGAAGGATGTTGCTCGCGACCGGCGGCGTAGTCCGCGAGATTCATTCCGAGGAAACTCTTGAGATCGGGTCGAGCAATACCGCTAAAGACGACTCGATCGGGTCGGTCTTTCGGAAAGAGTGAGGGCCGCTCATCGTCCCATTCAGCTCGCGCTCGCTCACGCCACACAGGATCTTCGAGACGCTTCCGTTTTCCGCTCGAGTCGACAGTCACAATTTCATTCCACGCGGGCATCACCATAAAAACGCCCGTTTGTTCGAAACTAAGATTCACATCAAAGGGTCGCGGCGAGACTTGCGGGAATACCCCGGGCCCTTCGGCCTGTGTACGCACGGCCTGAGCGAGTAAGGGGTCGATGTGATCTACGTTGTGATCCCCGACGTAAAGCTGCGTCCAAGTCGCAGGAACTCCCGCGTTCTGACAAAGCGCATGGACACGTTCGATGTCTTCCATCTGGGTTTCGAGTTGCATGAGTCGCGGCACAAATTCAAAGACACCTCGGCCCATCGCAGCCATTTCACCGACTAATGCTTTAAACTCGCGATCGTCGGCAGCTCGACTCGGTACCGGGCGGCCGGCGCGATCCGTATCCAGGAAAGAAGTCGATAAACCAAAAGCCCCCGCGCTCAAGCATTCGCGCATCAAGGCTGCGATCGATGCAGTTTCTTCAGGAGTTGATTCTCGCTGATAGGACTCCTCTCCTATCACATGAAGGCGCAGAGCCGAGTGCCCGACTAACGGTGCGACGTGTACTGCCGCCCCTCGTGCATCAAAAGCGCTCCGGTATTCTGGCCACGATTCCCAAGTCCAGGGAATCCCGGCTTCAAAGGCTTCATTGGGGAGGTCTTCTATGAAGCAGAACATATCTGCCAAGAGCGCTCGGTTTTCTTCCTTGAGAGGTGCAAGCGAGAGAGAGCAATTTCCCGTCACGACGGTCGTCACGCCGTGGCTCGGAAGTGGATCGCAGCCCGGATCCCACCAAAGCGCTGGGTCGACATGCGTATGACCGTCAATGAAACCGGGCGTCACGAAGGCTCCGCCGGCGTCGATCTCTCGTTCCCCCTCGGACTTCAGGTCGGGCCCGACCTCCGCGATGCGCCCTGCGCGTATTCGAACATCGGCTCGTCGGGGCTGCGCGCCTCTCCCGTCGATGACTTCGCCACCGCACACTAGTAGATCGCTCATTGGTCGCCCCTTTCGAAAGATGCGCCCGAAGGCGGTGCGGAATCCTATGACATCCGAGATCAGCCTAAAGGGTATCGAAGGCTAGAAGGCCATGCAGTTTATTGCGGAGGGCGTAGAATCCTACTATCTCAGCGCGACACTGCGCGCGGCAAATAGAGCCACGCGCCTATCGCAGACGCCCCCCAAAAAAAGGAAATCTAAAATGACCCGCCCTACCCTTCGAACCGAATTCAGTGATCGCGTAGGAATCGAGTACCCAGTCATTCTAGCAGGCATGGGGCCCGTCGCGGGGACCGGAGATCCAGTAGCCACCGGCGAACTCGTCGCGGCGGTGTCCAATGCAGGCGGGCTCGGGGTATTAGGCGGAGTCGCGTACTCGCCCGAGCAACTCCGCAACGAAATTCGGAAGATTAAATCCTTGACGGACAAGCCCTTTGGCGTGGACCTGCTCCTCTCACCTAACTTCCTCTTTCCGAAGGGACGCGAAGCTGTTCCGTCCGCTCCCAGCCGTGACAAGCTGCCCAAGGAATACATTGACGCCATTGAACGAATTTCGCGAGACCTTGAGATCGACCTCAAAGAAGCGCCCGGCGACGAAGAAGTCATGGGCTCTTGGATCGAACCGGGGAAGAGCTGGGCAGGCTCGCAGATCGAAGTGATCATAGAAGAAGGCGTTCCCGTTTTTGCGTCGGGCTTAGGCACTCCCA
>Ga0315315_10004471_pt1 | contig 12893 bp, 19 predicted proteins | sample M140m3416metaG_FD_203699 | JGI IMG/M metagenome (GOLD analysis project Ga0315315, IMG submission 203699) | Ammonia-oxidizing marine archaeal communities from Monterey Bay, California, United States - M1 40m 3416 | ecosystem: Environmental > Aquatic > Marine > Intertidal zone | place: USA...
GTAGAAAACGTGAAGGTGCAGGCGGCAGTAGTAATTCAATCCAACTGTCAAGAGGTGCGACAACCAGAATATCAACTATGATTGCGTTGTATATGCCTGCTTCGATATCTGTTAGTTACAACTCAAGATTTGGAGAACAAGAAATTGGTGCATTAGCTGGTGCAGCTGCAGGCGCATTAGACGCATTTGCTGGTCGAGGTGATGCAGATGGAAGCACTGCTTTAAAAGGTGCATTAGACGAGTTAGGAAAAGGTACGGAAACTGCATTACTTAAAGTGGTTGATACCGCAGCCCCTGGCGCTACTGCGTTAGTTGCATTAGAAAAAGGTGCAGTTCGAACTCCAAAAATGGAACTGATGTTTGAGGGTATTGGACGAAGAGAGTTTTCATATGAGTTTACTTTCATACCAAAAAGTGAGGAAGAAGCTGCAACAATAAAAGAAATTGTAATGCAATTTAAATTTCATATGGCATCTAAGTACACAGATGGGACTTTTAGAGAAATGGAAATACCAAGTTTCTTTAACATAAGATATATGTACAAAAATGGAACGAACGAACACCTTAATAAAATATCAACTTGTGCTTTAGAAAGTATGGACGTAAGTTATGGTGCAGATAGGTTTGTTGCATATGAAGGTGGAGTTCCACAAACAACAAAAATTTCTTTGAAGTTTAAAGAAATGGAAATCATCACCAAAGACCAAATTGCACAGGGGTTCTAAGAAATGTATTTTGCACAATTTCCTTCAACTATTTACGACTCTGTTGGAGATGAAAATTACAAACTTGTAACTAATTTATTAAAACGAGTTGCAATTCGTTCTAAAGTAAAAGTCAACACTTTATTTTTTGATACCTATGATGTTAAAGAGGGCGAAACGCCAGAGATGATTGCAGACAAGTTATATGATGACCCAGAACTGCATTGGATAGTGCTTATGGTTAATGACATTACTGACAGGTATCATCAGTGGCCAAAGAATCAAAATCAATTTCTTTCTCATATTAATGACAAGTATTCTAATATCAGTGGAACACATCATTACGAGATAAGTCAAACTTCGGGCGATACAACTATAAAGATTAATATTGGAACAGACAACACAGATCACCCAACAGCAACTCTAATCACTAACTATGAATATGAACAAGAACGTCAGGATACATCAAGAAAAATAAGGCTTCTTAGTCCAGAATATGTTCCTGATTTTGTAGAAGAATTTAAATCAATTATGAAGGACACTGGATAGTGGCAGATGGATTACAACACGCTGGCGATTTTACTGTTGACGAATTATCTTTAATTACTACATCTGGTCTTAGAGTTAATCTTATACCCAATGTAGTAAAGTTAACAATATTTGAAGATATAAATCAAAGTTGCATAAGTGGTACAATAACAATACAAGATTCAATAAATCTATCTTCTCATGGCCCAATCATAGGACAAGAATTTTTGTCTATGAAGATTAGAACTTCATCTGTTCAAGATGATGATGGAATTATAGATTTTACTGAAAATTTACTTGCAGTACATTCTCTGACCGCGAGAGAAAAAGTTGGTAATGGTGTTCAGTTATACAACCTAAGCTTTGTCAGTATGGAGTTGGTTAGAAATCAAAGAATTAAAGTAAAAAAAAGTTTTACCTTGCCGTGGTCTGATATTGTTTTATCTATGTTAGTCAATCAATTAGAAACTAAGAAAAATATTTTTGTAGAAAAAACTGTCGGTGTTAAAAAATATATCGCACCAAACATAAGACCATTAGACGTTGTTAATACTGCTCGCGATCAAGCAATCGCAACATTCAAATCTTCTCCAACATATATGTTTTATGAAACTCTCAAGGGGTTTAACTTTAGAACGCTTGCAAGTTTGTATAATGAAGAACCATTTATGGAATACACTACGTTTGAAAAGGGTGCGCTTGTTGGGAAAAATGGTGTGATTGATGTTATTAAAGATTTAAATAATATACTTGGATATGAAGTTGTAGCAAACAACGACACATTAATGAACTACAGAACTGGCATGTATGGTTCAGAACTTATAAAACATGACATTCGCAATAAATCTATTTCAAGAAAAATATACAACTACCATAGAGAGTTTAATAACGAAGACCATATTGTGAGCGGTGTCACAGAGGGCAGAACTGAATACCCTTTAGCAAGTCAAGCTGCATTAAATCCAAGAGGTGAAAGAGTATCAGATTTTTCTGCAAGGACGTATGTTGTACCTACCTCTTTAAATAGTAGAAGTGATGGTCAACATGCAACCCCAGACAACACATACCCATACGAACCGTATGGGCCAGAAAAATGGTTGCAGAGAAGAAATTCACAAATGGCACAAATAAGAACTGGACTTAGTGTTAACATAATATGTCATGGCAACACTTATGTAAATGCTGGTCAAAAGGTAATACTTAATTTGCCATACACAGCCGCAGTTAAAGCTGCAGACGGTGAAATCAACGATAGATTTTACAAAGGCCCATTCTTAATAAAAAATGTACGACATGACTTTGAATTTGATAAGTCACCACAAAAACATGTGATGATTATATCATTAGTTAAAGATTCTATAGAAGAACCACTAGATACACTGAAGGATAATTATGAACCATTTGCAGAAGGAGATATTAAAATAATTAAACAAAAGGAGGACTATAACGGCGTAGAAGTAAAAACTGTACCGCCTGGCATTTTCGGGGGGATTACAACATCAGACGAAACATAACTTATTAATAGAAACGAGGACAAATCAATGGCTCAAAAAACTAGAAATTTACTCAGAAAAAAATCATTCCTAAAACAAGAGAGAAACGTAACTCCTATATCAGAAAATGATAAATACGTTATAGAACAAATAGTAAATTATAGAAGGCAAGAGCAAACAGGAACGCATGATGAAAACATTCAACGAACTTCAAGAGGGCGTATACGACCCCAATATATTTAAGGCATTCTTTTTAGCAGGTGGCCCTGGCAGCGGTAAATCATACGTTGTCAGGAAAACCACTGGTGGAACTGGACTCAAGGTAGTTAATTCAGATGACGCATTTGAGCGTCTACTGAAGAAGGCAAATATGTCACTCAAAATACCATCACCGAGCGCAGGCGGTAAGAAAGACTTTGATCCCGAAAAGGATAAAGAATACAAGAGTTATATGGGAGTGAGAGACAAAGCAAAAGAAATTACCAAAAAACAACAAGCAAACTATCTTGAAGGTAGACTTGGACTTATTATTGACGGCACAGGTAAAGACTACGATAAGATTTCAAATCAGTCTAATGAACTACGTCAACTAGGATATGACACTCATTTAATATTTGTCAATACTTCACTAGATGTTGCGTTAGAACGTAACGCAAAACGATCTCGTAGTGTACCAGAATCCGTTGTGATTAAGTCGTGGAAATCAGTACAAGCTAACATTGGTAAATTTAATAACCACTTTAAACAAAATTTAATTATTGTAGATAACAATAAAGCTGATGAGGATATAATTAAACAAGTGTTCAAACGCATACAAGGTTTACTTAAAAAGAAAGTTAAAAATACCAGAGCAAAATCTTGGATTGAAATGGAACTGGCAAGGAAAAAACGATAAATTGTGGAAGACCTAATACTCACAGATTCAGCTGCTCATAAAATTCAAACACTAATTGATGACGAATTTGATGGTGATGACAGTCTTATGTTAAGAGTATTTATCTCTGGTGGTGGGTGTTCTGGTTTTCAATATGGGTTTACATTTGACCAAGAAGAGGGTGATGGAGATACAGTCGTAATGAATGGAAAGGTCAAATTACTAATAGATCCTATGAGTGTGCAATACCTCATGGGAGCAGAAATAGACTACAGTGAGAGTCTAGAAAGTTCGCAATTTGTGATTAAAAACCCCAATGCAACGACTACCTGTGGTTGTGGTTCATCTTTTTCTGTATAACCCCTTATAAATCAACAACTTAGCAAGCTAAATAATGCTTGACAAACCCTGTTCAGACTCTTATAATGGTAACATAAGATAAAAAAAGAGACTACGTTATGAGTGTGAAAAAAGAACAAATTGATGAATTTCAAATTGACGATATGACGTTAATGATGGAACAACTTGCTAGTGATGTTCGGGAACTTACATACGCAATGAGGGATTTGACCGAGGTTACAGAACGCCTTAACACTAAAAACTTTGAGGAGAGAAAATAATGACTGTTTCTGTTAAAAAAAAGTTTGACAATATTGATGATGGTATTGCAAATATGATTGCGGCTGCAATCTATGACTACAATAATTGGTCGAGGAGTGAAGCTTCTGAAGAAATGAAGAAAGAATTTGCAGATGGGTTTGTTGTTAAAACGGGCAAGAAATACATCAAAATTTTATCAGGCACTAGTGCTTGGGGGTTTGTTGTCAATACTGATGATGACAAGTTGTTTAAGAAGGGCGACCTTTTGAAGTGTGCTGGGTGGGCTAAACCTGCTAGAAACAAACCAAGAGGAAATGTCCTTGAGGGTGGATTTCCAATTAACTGGACAGGGCCTGTTTATCTTTAGAATTTACTTGACAAACCCTGTTGAATTTGATATTATAATTACATAAAATAAAAAAAGGAGGTTGTATGAACGAAATAATGGACAGTCTGTTGAGGCATTATATGAATCAAGATATTGCAGTTTTTCACTACAATAGTGAAACAGACAAAACAGAAATTGTTGCATATGTTTCAGTTGATAAAACCTTACCTAATAGTGAAAAGTTAGAAGTAGCATTTACAAAGACTAACTCTATTGATTGTGCGTGGTGGGAAAACAAAGAAGTCACCCCACAATTTAAAGGAGCAGGGTGTCGTAGCACTAGTGTTGGAGATGTGGTTATAATTGAAGAACAAAAATATTTTTGTGAGCCAAATGGATGGAAAAAAATATCTGAGTATCCATCTTCTAATGTATAAGGAGATATTATGATAAAAGCATTATTAATCGTAACAGCAATGTCTAATGGTGGGTTTGATTACAAAACTGAAATGCCGAGTATGGAATCGTGCATGGAAGCTAGAACGGTAGTTGAAAAACAAAACTCTGAGGTAAAAACATTGTGTGTTCCTTACAACAGAGTAAGTCCTGAGAAAGAAATACGCGGGGCGTTTGATTTATTCTTTGATTTGATAGAAAGAGTAGAAAAAATTGAAGACAAGGGGGAATGTGTCAAAGAAGGATTATAAATATAGTACATGGTAACATTAACACCATTAGCAAAAGAATACTTACAGAGCGCAGCCAATGAAGGCTACGTTACGCTTGGCGTAAAGTCGGGCGGTTGTAATGGATTTGAATATGTGTGGGGAATTGCAAGCGAGGATAATCGTATGCAACCATGCACAAAACCTATCGAGGGATTTTTGTTAATAGACCCCGAAGCAGAAACATATCTTGATGGAAGTCAAGTAGATTATGTTACTGATTTATCTGGTTCATTTCTCAAAGTTTCAAATCCATCAGCAACATCATCTTGTGGTTGTGGAGAAAGTTTCGGTGTATGAATATAAATGTAAAATTGTAAAGGTGATCGATGGAGACACAACGGATGTTGATATCGACTTGGGCTTTGGTGTTTGGTTAAAGAAACAGAGAATACGTTTCTATGGTATTGATACCCCAGAAAGTCGTACCTCGGATATAGTAGAAAAAATTTATGGCCTAATGGCAAAAGAAGTCGTATTAAGTTATTTGCCAGTTGGTTCAACACAAACACTACGCACCAGACAAGACGGCAAAGGAAAATACGGAAGAATTTTGGGTGAGTTTCTTATACACGATGCAAAGACAGACGCCCAGATAACACTTAATGATTTCATGATACGAGAACATTATGCGGTTGCTTACTTTGGACAAAGTAAAGAAGAAATAGAAGATGAACATATTGTGAACAGGAGTTTAGTGGAGAGTGATAAAAATATATGATGATTTCCTAGATAACGATCTGTATGATCGACTAGGAGATACTTCGATGACATTTTCTGAGGTACAGTGGATCGGTAGATTTGCTAAACCAGAAAATGCATTTCATGAGTTCGTAAAAAAACTGTATCTTCATGCATATCCAGCTATGTTGGATGGTAATGAAATTATGGGTGCAACTGCGTGGTGGAATATTAGACCGACTAATCCTAAACCACATAATGACAGGGTGTCCTATTGCACTGTCGATGGCGTAGACTATACACCCAAAGACGTTCCAAAACAAACATTCATATATTATTTAAGAGCACCCGACAAAGGTGGTCGATTAAACATTTATACAAAACCACCAATCACAGATGTTAAGATTGGCAAAGAACAATTCTTTTCGTGGGCAGACCATCAAACAGATTCTATTGCACCTATCAATAATCGACTAATCTCATTTCCTTTTGATGTGATTCATGCGGTGCAATCTTATGAAGGCAATCGTGTATCCATTGGAGCTATCTTTTGGAATGAGCTGCCTGCTAACTATGGCAAAACAGACCCCACGATTAACGCAAGTTATGAAAGGCCATGGGAAGTTAAATCTAACAAAGCGGGTACAAGAGAACTCACTAACAAAACCATACTAAACAATGTCTGATTTATGTCACATCTTTGGTTTAAAAGATACATTTGACCTAAATAAGATATTAATTCACAAACTATAAGGGAGAAATTAATGAACCATTATTTAAAAACAGGAGTAATTGCATTTGCAATAACTCTCGGAAGCATCTTTTCTGTAAGTGCTGATGAGCTTGATAGGCTTGAAACAAAACTTAAATCAGAAGAAGTTGCAAAAACAGAGCCTGCTTTTGTAGTATCAGCAAATGTTGGTATTGCATCAGAGTATGTTTGGAGAGGAGTAACACAAAGCAATGAAGATCCTGCTATACAAGGTGGATTCGACATTTCACATTCTTCGGGATTGTACATAGGTACTTGGGCATCAAGTCTGGAATTTAATTCAGCCAAAACAGATGCAGCCAGCACAGAGATTGATGTGTATGCTGGGTATAGAGGACAAGCTATTGGATTGAGTTATGATATAGGATATCTGCATTATCTTTATGCAGAACAAAACGAAGACAGTGGCAGTGGCGACTACGACTTTGGAGAAATCTATGGTTCAGTTTCTAAGTCATTTGGCGGACTTCCATTATCACCAACATTGCAAGCAGGGATTAGTATTAGTCCTGACTTCTATGGAGAAACTGGATTAGGTGTGTATTCTTATAAGAGTGCATCTCTTGTACTTCCAGCTGGTATAACAGGAAACGTAGTTGCAGGCTATCAAGACATTGAAGATGGCAAAAACTACTTTCACTACTCAGTAGGTGCTTCAAAAACTATTGGAAAACTTACTGGTGCTGTTTCTTGGAATGATGTCACTACAGACGGCGTATGTTCTTCTGGAAATGACTGTGAGGCATTTGTATTTTCACTATCTACATCATTCTAGTGTAGACCAATCAGGGAGTCTTTCAGGCTCCCTGATTTATTTTTAAATTTTCAATAAAATCAACAACTTACAACAACAATGGTTGCTTGACAATCCTCGTTCAGTGTGTTAGCCTATTCATATAGTCAAAAAACAAAGGAAAATCCTTGAATCAAGTGACCGTAATCGGCGGAACTAAAAAACAACGTCAATTGACAGAAAATGTCGTATGGTATTGTATTTCTGAATTGATGCCTAGACATTCAACTCTAGAGATTGAAGTTCAATTGACCAAGTGTTTAGATGAAGGTGCATATGGTTTTTGTATGCAGATGAATAGTGATCGTGAGTTTACAATTGAAGTGGATAAACGTATACACAAGTTTAAGAATGGTAATCTAAACTTATCTGGTCTAAAACGATTTATTCAAACGATATGTCATGAGATGGTTCATGTTTATCAAACAGCTACAGGTCGTATGGTAGATCGTGTATATCCAGTGAAACTTGGTTCTCGCAAATTATGGAAAACTAAAGATGGTTCTTATGTTGACCATACTGATACTTCATGGTCAAAACAGCCATGGGAACGACAAGCAGTAAGAATGGAAGGTAAACTCGCAAAAGGGTTTATGAAAAGTTGGACGAAATGAAAATTGAATGGAAACAGAAATCTTTTACTGACATGAAAAATGTCGAACGGACAGCATTCGTTGCTACTCAAATTTTAGATGTAGACAGTGAATATGGATTATGCTCAGAAATTACAATTGGGTCAATTATTCCATCTGAAGCTTTAAATGTGTCTAATGAAGGTGAGGGTATGAAATACTGTGCAACGAGAAAAGTTTTTGATGACCAAGTACACACTGACAATAAATACTGTAAAAAGTTGACTGATGCTATGATTTGGATAGAAGAATACGGATTAGATGACGACTAATTATAATAAAAGTACCTTGATTTTTCTCTTCCAAAGTGGTATTATACTACTATGAATTTTTACACAAATGTACTCCAATACGGCAACTTTCTTTTGGTGCGTGAGGTCAAAGATGGCGAACGTAACATAAACAAACGTGTAAAATATTCACCAACATTATATGCTCCTGTAGCAAAACAAACACCATACAAAACCCTAGACGGAAAATATGTCACGAACATTTCGTTTGACAACATGCGTGAAGCAAAAGAACACGTTGAAGCTTACAAGTCACAACCAGAACTAGTCTATGGTAATACTTTACACACATACAGTTATATTGCAGACAAGTATAGTGGTCGTGTAGAGTTTGATATGGAACAACTGATGATGGCAACAATTGATATTGAAGTCAAATCAGAGAATGGGTTTCCCTCACCAACCGAAGCAAAAGAAGAACTAATATCAATCACCATCAAAAACCATCAATCCAAAAGAATTGTGGTATGGGGTGTCGGTGACTTCACAACAGAACGTGACGATGTTACCTATATCAAATGTGAAAGTGAAGTGCATTTACTCAAAGAGTTTCTTGTATTCTGGGAACGACACTATCCAGACATTATCACAGGCTGGAATACAGAATTCTTTGATATACCTTACATATGCAATCGTATCATCAATCTGTTTGGTGAAGATGAACTAAAACGATTGTCGCCTTGGGGTTCGGTGCGAGAGAGATCAGTTTATAAAATGGGAAGGACACATCAAGCATACGAGATAGCAGGCGTTGCATCTCTAGACTTCATGGCACTATATCGCAAGTTTACATATACAGCTCAAGAGTCTTATGCTCTTAATCATATTGCGTCTGTCGAGTTAGGTGAACACAAAGACGGCAATCCCTTTGAGACATTCAGTGAATGGTATCAGAAAGATTGGCAGTCGTTCATTGAGTATAACATACAAGACGTTGAGATTGTTGACAAACTAGAAGACAAGATGAAACTAATTGAACTCTGTCTTACCATGGCATATGATGCAAAAGTCAACTATACTGACGTACTTGGTTCGGTAAAGTATTGGGATATTCTTATCTACAACTATCTACGTGAAAGAAATATTGTCATACCACAAAAGGTTGCACATGAAAAAGCAGAGAAGTTTGAGGGTGCGTATGTCAAAGATCCTATAGTGGGTATGCACAAATGGGTAATGTCATTTGACTTAAACTCACTGTATCCCCATCTAATTATGCAATACAACATATCACCAGAGACTCTTGTTCCAAGTAAGCCAGTGACAGGGCTTGTAGATAAACTGCTCGAAGGTAAAGCAAGCAATCCAACTGAACACTGTATGACACCAAATGGTGCGTTCTTTCGTAAAGACAAACGTGGGTTTCTTCCAGAACTAATGGAAACTATGTACAATGATCGCACCAAGTACAAGAAACTTATGTTACAAGCATCACAAGAATATGAAAACACCAAAGACCCTAAGTTGTTAAAGGACATATCCAAATACAACAACATTCAGATGGCTAAAAAGATATCTCTCAACTCAGCTTACGGTGCAATCGGTAACAACTACTTTCGATACTATGACCTGATGATTGCATCTGCAATCACTACATCGGGTCAGTTATCTATTCGGTGGATTGAGAAATCCCTTAACATTTATTTGAACAAACTATTGGAGACAGATAATGAAGACTATGTTATTGCTTCGGATACAGACTCGGTATACATCACTTTTGACAGGTTGGTTGATAAACTGTTTGGAGAAGGAACGGAGACTAGAAAGGTTGTCAACTTCTTGGATAAGATTGCAAATGAGAAGCTGGAACCATTTATTGAAAACAGTTATACAGCTCTTGCTAAGGTAACGAACGCATACGATCAAAAGATGCAGATGGCGCGAGAGGTTATCGCAGACAAGGGTATCTGGACTGCAAAGAAACGATACATTCTAAATGTCCACGACAGTGAAGGTGTACGATATAAAGAACCTAAACTCAAAATCATGGGTATCGAAGCAGTCAAATCATCTACTCCAAAGGTATGTCGTAACAAGATTAAAGAAGCTCTCAAGATTATTATTAACGAAGATTCAAAAGTGCTAAATACATTCATACAGGATTTTCGGAGTGACTTTATGCGCCTAGACCCAGAGGAGATTGCCTACCCACGTTCAGTTAATGGGTTAGAGAAGTTCTCATCATCAAACGGTATGTTTGCCAAGGGTGCGCCTATACACTGTAAGGGCGCAATACTATACAACCACCTACTCAAGACCAAGAAACTAACGAACAAGTATCCTTTGATTCAAGAGGGAGATAAGATTAAGTTTGTGCATTTGCGTCAGCCTAACGTGTATACCGCGAGTGCGTTTTCTTTCATCACTTTCTTTCCAAAGGAACTTGACTTGTTGGACAGAATAGACTATGATACACAGTTCACTAAATCTTTTGTTGAACCACTAAAGTTTATATCAGAAAAGATTGATTGGTGGATAGACGATAGTTATGGGACACAGGGAACACTTGATGGATTTTTCTAATGATATTAAATAAACAAGACGCGATGTATGCATCTAATGTATTCGTAGAATACTTTTCTTCTTTCGGTCGGATAGATGATTACCTTCGCAGAGTCAAACTAGAACGAATGTCTAACTATCCGAGCTCTTTGCCTGGCTTAGGCCCTCAAGACGATATGTTTGCAGACTTCACTATGCATCCAAATGATATGGAGTTTGAATGTCGAGAGGTCACAAATGAAATATTTGTCAACTACTTAGAGATTGTAACTTCTCATGCGGTAGAAGTAAGTGTGCCAGGAAAATCAATCAAGTGGATAGTGTATGAAAAAAACAGCGGGAAAATTGCTGGATTTATTCGTCTGGGTTCGCCTACAATCAACTCTAAACCACGCAATGTATTTCTAGGAAAACCACTAGACACTCATAGTGCGGAAGTCATGAAACGATTCAATGACTCAACCATTATGGGATTTATCATAGTGCCAACACAACCGTTTGGATTTAACTATCTTGGCGGTAAGCTGTTAGCTGCTATTTGTTGTTCTCATCTGACCAAAAGTACACTAGACAAAAAGTATGGTGGCCCATTTTGTATGTTTGAGACTACCTCATTATATGGTACAACTAAGAGTGTATCTCAATATGATGGAATGAAACCATTCCTCAGACACAAGGGCGAAACTGTATCCGACTTTGCACCATTGATTAATGATGACAACTACCACAAACTAAACAACTGGTTTAAGAATAAGAATGATGGGATGCCGTTGATAGATAAAGACGCGAGTTCACGCAAACTCAAGACACAAACTAAAATGATTAGTATTATCAAATCATCTCTTAAAAACGTAGACAGTGTTGCATATGACAAATTTTGTAAGACATTTCTAGATGCAAAGGGATTGACAGAACAGAAACGTGCGTACATGAGTGACTATGGATACTCTAATGTTAAAGAGTATATGAACATGGAAACAGATACACTGATAAAGAAAGACAACTATGACCGATATTCTTTCGAGGGCGTGGTGGAATGGTGGCGCAACAAAGCTTCAAACAGATTCGAATCATTAAAAAAGGACAACAGATTACGAACAACGCTGGAAACGTGGAACATGGATTCAGATATTGATATAATACGATAGGAGAAACGAATGAAAACACTACTTTATTATTGCGGTATGATAATTGCGATTGCGATAATCATATATCTCGTACATAACAACATAAAATACGCACCGTTATCAGACATATGGATTGCAATTCCATGATCACCATAGGCGAACATTACATCACACCCAATGATGCGGAAAAGATAGAAGAACTTCTATCAAAGATAACTGACAAGAAAATTAGAGAGAAACTCAGTATGGTTATCTCAAATTGTAAAGTCCAAAAAAGAGAATGGGAGATTATGCATACCGTTAATGGAAACGCAGACATCGATTCGGTGGAAGCTGCGTCTGCATCGTTTTCTCTTGATGGAACAAACTATCCTCCTTATGGGAAAGGAATCAGAGGAAGGTAAAATGAAATTCATCATGATAACACTATATGTCGCGTTGTTGATTGCACCAATGACCGTATTATCTGAAACAAAAAGATTTATCGGTTACAAATACACTTTTGACTTAGACGATAACGCGAAAGATAAACTTGCGATTTATGCAAAAATCAAAAAACCTTCACTGGAAATGAAGTTCGGAGTCGAGTCCAAGTACAGAGATATGAGCAAATCTTCTGCACTCTTTCTCTCACAGGAGTTCAAGTTCTAGAGTAATGAAATTTGTTGATCCGTTCAGCCCAACCATTATGGAAACAATGGTATCAGAACAATTCCTAGACATCGTAAACGCGGTTGGGAATGACGTTCTTTCATCTGATACCAAGTCTATTCAATACGATTGGTCGCATAAGTTAGTTGGTAAAGTTTCCAAAGAGGTACAGATACCTATTCCAAAGGGGAAA
>Ga0315315_10004474_pt1 | contig 12890 bp, 11 predicted proteins | sample M140m3416metaG_FD_203699 | JGI IMG/M metagenome (GOLD analysis project Ga0315315, IMG submission 203699) | Ammonia-oxidizing marine archaeal communities from Monterey Bay, California, United States - M1 40m 3416 | ecosystem: Environmental > Aquatic > Marine > Intertidal zone | place: USA...
ATAATAACGGGCTCATCTGGATTAGTTGGATCTGAATCTGTGGATTTTTTTTGTAAAAAAGGATTTGATGTAATTGGAATAGACAATAACTTAAGAAGTTTCTTTTTTGGTAAAGATGGTTCCACAACTTGGGTTAAACAAAAACTTTTAAAAAAACACAAAAGATTTAAACATTACAATGTTGATATTAGAAACATAAATGGACTAAAAAAAATATTTAGAAAATATAAAAAGAATATATCTTTAGTTATACATTGCGCAGCCCAACCTTCTCATGACTATGGCAAAAATTTTCCTATTTTAGATTTCAATGTTAATGCAACAGGAACACTTAATTTACTTGAAATGACAAAACAATTTTGTCCCGACTCCCCTTTTATATTCATGTCTACAAATAAAGTTTATGGAGATAACCCAAACAATCTAAAACTTATTGAAAAATCAAAAAGATGGGAACTTAAAAAAGAAAATCCATATTACAAAGGGATAAATGAAAAGTTCTCAATTGATAATTGTACACATAGTTTTTTTGGAGTCTCAAAGACTTATGCTGATTTAATCGTCCAAGAATATGGAAAAAATATCGGACTAAAAACTGTTTCTTTTAGAGGCGGATGTATTACAGGACCTAATCATTCAGGTGCAAAATTACATGGTTTTTTATCATACTTAGTAAAGGTTGGTGTTTCGAAAAAAGAATATTCTATGATTGGTTACAAAGGTAAACAGGTAAGAGACAATCTACACAGTTATGATTTAGTTAATTGTTTTTGGGAATTTTATAAAAAACCAAAATATGGTGAAATTTATAACATGGGTGGAGGAAGGTTTTCAAATTGCTCAATTTTAGAAGCTTTAGAGATTTTAGAAAAATTAAAAAAAATAGAAATTAAAAAGAAAATCATTAAGAAAAACAGAGTTGGAGATCATATTTGGTATATTTCAGATACAAAAAAATTCAAAAAGGATTTCCCAAATTGGAAACAAAAATATAATACTAAAAAAATTATAGAAGAATTGATTGAAAATAATTAGTTACTGCGCTTTAGAAATAATTCCTAGCTCCCCTTTTAATTCTAAAGATAAATAAATTTCATTTGTATCTTTATTGAATATAACATCTCTTATTCTATCTCCTATAAATATTCTTTCATGATAAATAATTTTCGAAAAATTTTTATCGAATTTAATTCTGTAAAGATAATTACCATTCAATGAACCTACAAGGAAATTATCCTGCCACATCTCTGAAAAGTTATTTGGTAATTTTATTATTTCAGAAATTCCAATAGCTGGCACAAAAGAAAATATTGGTTCTACAAAACCATGAGTTTCGTGATCTTTTTTATAATTTGGTGGCTCATTAGATTGTCCTCGAGAATATTTCTCACCATAAGATGAAATTGGCCATCCATAACTTTTTCCCTCCTGAATATTATTGATTTCATCTCCTGCAAAAGGTCCATGCTCTGTCGCAAGAATAATATCTTTATCAGAATACATACCAATAATATTTCGGTGCCCACTAGTATAAATTTTGTATTCTTTAGTGTTCGTATCTATTAAAAGTGTTTTGCCGCAAATACTATCTGGATTTAGATTTTCAAGACCATCAGCATTTGCAGAAGAATTTACACTCAAAATAATTTTATTTTTATTTTTTTTATATGATTGAATTTTACCTGAATGTACAGCATGCCTAAAAAAACACTGGTTAGACTTGAGCTCTACAATATTTTCAAAATTAATGTTGCTTAAGTTAAAGTTTGCTCTAGCAACGTGAAGTTCAACAGACTCTTCATTAATTATTTTTTTTCCAGAAACATAAATGTAATCTTCAATAATAAAAGTGTCTAATATTGTGTCAAAATTTAAATTTGTAGCTATCTTTTTTAAAAGGTCTTTATCTTTCTTTATGTCATCAAATTTTGCATATCTAAACACTCCAAATCGATCTGTAATAATTATATTGTCTTGATATTGTTCTAAATAAAAGGTGTAACAATCACCAAAATAGCAGCTATTTAATTTAAGGAAATCTAAATTAATCTTTTTAAAATTTAACTTAATAAATTGAGTATTGGGTAAAAATTCTTCTCTATAATCATTAAAAACATTCTGTTTGAGTGTACCTTTTTGGATTATTGATTTTATCACTCTTCTTGTATTTTTGTTAAATGGTTCATTCGAATTAATTAAATAAATTAAATAAATTCCGAAAAAAATAAGTACTAAATAAAAAAAATATTTAAAAAAGTTAATTGTTTTTTGTTTTAATTTCATTTTATTTATATCTTAATTCCCAATCTAATATTTTATCATTTTTTAAAAACTCAGAATTAATATACTTGTTTACAATCGTCAATTTTTTTTGAGGTGAAAAACCCCAATTGTCGGTTTGACCACTATAAATCACAAATTTTACATCTTTCATTTCTTTTATTAAACTTTTTTGATCTTCAATTGATCCAAGTGAATATATAAAATAGTATTTTGTACAATTTGGTTTTTTCAAAAGGTATGGTAACGCAGCATCGTAAGTAAATAATTGAATACAATCAAATTTTTCAAGTGATGGTTTTAAATTTTTCACTAAATAATTTTGATCTTTAGATAAAAAATTTCTATCTTCTAAATAAATGTATTCATTAAATCTTTTTGAGTAATTGACTATATTTTTATAATTAATATTTAAGCTTATAAAAAAAATGATAAATAAAATCAAAATCAAGAAAGTTGATATTTTCGATATCAAAAATTTTTTTTGGAGAAAATTTTTAAAATATGAAATTAAAGTAAAAAAAATAATTACTGAAAAAAATAAAATTAATGGACCAGTAGTCTGTTTTATATGTCCACCATCAGATCTACCGAGAGCATATATATATGTAAAAAAACTAAGAAAACTTAAAAAAATAATTATAATTTTAAAATTATTATTGTATTTTTCTCTTTTTTTAAAAATAAAGCTTAAACTTATTATTAAAGATAAAGTTATTAAAAGAAGTGACTTCGTTGCTCTTGTAGAATTAGGCATTTCACTAAAGGGCTGTGGATGAATAATTCCATGAATATAATTTTGATTTTTTAAAACTGAAAAAGAATTTTCATAAAATAATTTAAATTCATCACCCAAATATAAGTAAAATAAAAACCAAGAAAAAATAATTGAAAAAATAATAATTAATAAACTTTTAAATTCTTTATTTATCAAAATAAAAATACACATTGAAATGAGTAATAAATTTAATACTAATGCTCTATCTATACTCCAAAAAAAAGTCACTACACTCAAAAAGCCAATAAGCATTAGTGACAAATATGAATGTTTGAAGTTTTCTAGATATTTAAAAAAGAGAATTAAAGAAAAGATAATAGGTATGTCCCTATATGAGAATAGATTTCCAGAATTCAAGTCATAATCAATCAAACTAATTGAAATTAATGAAATGATTAAAAAAAATATTAATTTACCATTTGAACTTATTGATACATTTTTTGTAATTAAATAACACAATACAATTAAAGATATCTTAAAAATTAGAATATAAAATAAATGTAAAAATCTCATCAAACCAATACTTTGATGATCAAACATTTCCCAAATAAATTTAATTCCAAGATTTTCATTAATTATGCCTGTTGTAACAAGTGATCCTGACCATAACTTTCCATCTATAACACTTTTATATGGAGCGCTTAATTTTTGTCCTTCATGATAAATATCAATTTGACTTAATGGAAACGATAAGGAAAAAAATTGGATAAAGATCAAAAGTAAAATTATTATATTAAGAAAAAAAAGAGTGTTAAAATCTTTTGTCTTATCATAATTTTCAAATTTAATTCTTTGAATACTAAATTTTTCATTTCTATAAAAAATTGAGAAAAGCAAAAATGCTATAATAGGAATTAAAGTAAAAAATATATATCTTAAAGGGTCATTTAATGCGTGGTGTTTATTAATGAAATAATCTCCAATTATTTCCGTATTACCAAAATTTATATTTATCAAGTTCCACGCATATGTGGATAAAAGAACAGAGATTATTATACAGACTAATAAATAAAAATTATTTTTCATTAATACCTTTAGTAATTTGTCATAAAATTATTAATTTTTAATTATTAGCTTTTTAATGATTAATTATTATAACTTGTAGACATATAATCAAATATCAATATTAATAAGCTATGAAATCTTATCAAAAACTAAGTGTTGGTATAACTTTAATTAATAAAAAATTTAAAAAAAGTGAATTTTATCATTATTTGAGTGAACCTAATAATGCTCTTTTAATTCCTGTAATTAAAAATAAATTTATAATAGTGAAACAAAAAAGGGTGCCCATAAATAAGTCAAACTATGAATTTCCAATGGGATGGATAGATAAAGGTGAAACGCCTATTAAAGCCTCTACAAGAGAGTTATTGGAGGAAACTGGTTTCAAATCTTTATCAATTCCAAAAAAATTAATGGAGTACTATGCAGACCCCGGTAGGAATTCAAGAAAATGCTTTTGTTTTTACTCTAAAAGATTAAAAAAAATTGCAGATCCTGAAAAAAATATCAGTGTTTTTTTTAAAACAAAAAAAGAAATTATAAGTCTAATTAAAAAAAAAAAATTTAATAATGCATCTCACATAGCAGCTTTTTATTGCTATATTAATAAATATTAATTTTCTATTTTTGGATTTGGCAAAGGAATTATAAATTTACCCTTAAAACCTTTTTTTCTTAAATTTCTTTTTAGCTCATTCTTTATATGCCAAGAAAAAAGTATTAAAAAATCTGGTTTTTCTTTAATTAAAATATTTTCATTTAGAATTGGTATTTTTGTACCTGGTATATAGTTGCCGATTTTATAAGATCCATTTATTTCTAAAACACAATCTATTATATCCTGATCTAATCCGAGATAATTAATTAAAGTAGATGCTCTTGAAGGTGCCCCTACACCAAATATCTTTTGATTTTTATCTTTTATTTTTTTTATTATGTTAAATAAATTTATTTTAGAAGTAACTACGTTTTTCTTGAATTTTTCAAAACTTTTTTTATTCAAATATTTTTTTTCTTTATTTAATTGTATCTTTACGTTTTTTGATATTTTATAAATTCCTTTCCTTGCAGCAAATACTCTAATGGAACCTCCATGAGTTGGTATTTCTTTTGTGTCTATAATTTCTAAATTATTTTTTTTTAATAAATAATTTAAACTTTCTAGTGAGTAATACCTTAAATGTTCATGATAAATTGTGTCGTACTGAACAGTTTTGATTAGCGGTAGTAAATAATGGGACTCTGAGATAAAAATTCCATCATTTTTAAGTGTTTTTATTATAGATTTTACAATACTATTTATATTATCAATATGTGCAAAAACATTTGTGGCTGTAATAATTTTTGCTTTACCATATTTTTTAATAATCTTTGATGAAACTTTCTCGTTAAAATAATCTATGATAGTTGGAATGCCTTTTTTAATCGCAATATTTCCAATTTTTTCTGGTGTTACTCCCAAAACTTTATGATTATTTTTAAAATTACTTAAAAGATTCCCATCATTTGAGCCTATGTCTAATATTAGATCATCTTTATTGAGTTTTACTATTTTTTTTGTGTGCTTATAAAGATCTGCAAAATTATCCCTTAATATTTTAGTCGTACTACTTGTATAAGGATAAGAATAAGGAAACAATATTTCTTTATCAACTATACAGCCTAATTGAGCTAACTTTGATTTATTACAAAAAAGTAATTCAGCTGGAAATGAGATTTCCTCCTCTAGTGTCGATCCAATTTTTCTTAAAGTATTCACTGGTGGAAGAAATCCTAAAAAAATTAAAGAACTTAAATTTTTTGAATTAGAAATTTGACACTTGGTAACTGGCCTTGAGAAAGTTTTTTTCATTAGATTATTTCAACAATTTTTTTATCCCATCTTTTAAACGAATTTTTTGACTAAAGCCAAGTTTTTTAATTTTATTTATATCTGGACATCTTTTGCTAGGACTTCCTTTCAGAATTTTTGTTCTTTTAAATTTTATTTTTTTACCAAATATTTTTGCTATTAATTTTGCTAATTCAGATATTTTGATTTTTTCACTTGTTCCTATATTGTAAATTTCTTGGTTTTTACCTTTTTTAAAAACTTTATCAAAACCTAAAATAAAGTCATCAATATATATGAATGACCTTACTTCTTGACCAGTTCCATAAATTAAAAAATTTTTTTTATTACCAAGTTTTCTAAACCTATTAACAAACTCTGGTATTACGTGTTCATTTCCCATGTCTTTTCCATAAACGTTATGTGGTCTAAATATAATAAATTTCTTTAGATATTTTTTAGCAAAGTTTATTCCATACAGCTCAGAAATAATTTTGCCTCCACCATAAGAATATCTAGGATTGTGAATATCAGGTATTTTTAACATTTCCTGTTCTGTGGTAGGTATTTTATGTGGATTTTGATAAACTTCTGAACTTGAGGCTAGATAAAAATTTTTAACATTTTTTTTCTTACAAAATTCTAAAATATTCAAAAGTCCATTTACTGCAATATCCAAAATTTCGTAAGGTTTTTTATAAAAAAATTTAGTTCCATTAACATATGCTAAATGAATAACTGTATCGACTTTACCTGTAATAGATAATAATTTTTTCTTATCTCTTATATCACCTTTAATAAAATTTATTTGACTTTTAACTTCTTTTAATCTTTTTGATTTTCCTCTTGAATTGTTGTCATAAACAATAACTTTATGTTTTTCCTTAACTAAATACTTAGTTATAGCAGATCCAATAAAACCACTACCCCCTGTAATTAAAATATTTTTTTTCAAATTATTTTTTTTCTTAGCCATGTAGTTGATAGACCATAAATATACCATTTTAAATATTGTGGTAACCATTTTAAAACTTTAAATCTGCTTGATCCTTCGCTTCTCTCTTCCCATTGAGCTGGAACTTCTGAAATTTTATATTTTAGTCTGTTACATTTTGCTAAAAGTTCTAACGAGTAAGCAAAACCAACTTTTGATTCAATATTTACCTCATTTAGTAATTGTCTCGAAAATAATCTAAAACCATTGCTTGCATCTTTGATCGGTATACTTGACAAGTGATATAGAGAAAAGGATGCACTTCTTACTAAAATCGATTTGATTAAAGGACAATTCAACATAGATCCTCCTTTCATAAATCTACTTGCAGCAACAATGTGATTTCCTTCTAAAAAACCATTATACATTTTGTCTAAAATATTAAAATTAATAAAGTCATCAGCAGGATAAACAATAACACAATCAGAATTACCTTTTTTAAAACCTTCTTTAATAGCTGAACATGGTCCTTTAGATGGATTCTTAATTAAAACTATTTCAAAATTAAATTCTTTAAATTTCTTTTCATAATCGAAAATATTATCATTATCTAAATCATAACAAAAGAGTACCCTAAAATTAGTTTCTATATTTTCTTTAAAAAGATTTGCTAATTTCAAGACACGCTCACCTTCATTAAATACAGGTACTATAATTTCTAACGGAACTTTTTTCATAAAATTCTATTTAATTTTTTTAAATTTAATGATGCGTCTGTAGCAATTTTAAAATTTAATTTATTAAATATTTTGCTTTTATCACAAGGTTTAAGTTTTTTTTTATATTTTTTATAATTTTTATAATCTGATATCTTGGGTCTTCCAACGTTAATAACTCCATTAAAATTTTTTTTAATCAATTTTGATATATATCTTACTAATTTGCTAACTTCTAAAGAAGAAGTATAAATATTAGTTGCAGAATAATTGAATGGTATTTTTTTTTTATCAAAAAATCTAGTTCTTAAAATAATATAATTATCTAGTTTTTTAACTAACCTTTCACCTTTTAGTTTCGTATGACCATAAAAATTGTAGGGAGATAGATTATCAGTTTCTTTAAAGTTACCTTTTATTGACGAATAAACTGCATCGCTAGATAAAAAAATTAATTTTATATCTTTATTTTGATATTTCTTAATTCTTAATATTGAGTCGACTATGTTTTTAGTTCCAGTGACATTTATCTTTTCTGCTTTAGTTCTATTTAACTCACATTCTCTTACTCTTGCTAATGCAGCACAATGTATTATCAAATTTATATCATTTTTATTTAAATATTTTTCAAGTCCATTTTTATTTAAAATATTTAAGTTTTTTTTTGATGGAGATTTTAGTCTTAAAAATAATTTTGATTTTTTTATTGATTTACCTAAAGTTCCTGAACCACCTAAAAGCAATATATTATTTTTCAAAAAAATCCCCAACTATCGATTAGATATTTCTTTTTTGGAATTTTAATTTTACGGTACGATGAATGAGGAACACCTAAGATTATTATATCCGATTGTTTTACAAGTTTTTTTGCGCTAATCATTTCTTTCATTTTTACATAGTCATCAGAAATATTAACCTTAAGCCCTTTTTTTTTTAAAAAATTGAATAATTCAATAGATAATGAGTCTCTAATGTCATCAATGTTTGATTTAAATGCTGCACCTAAAATACCTATTTTTTTTGATTTAAGATTTTTTTTAAATTTTTTACTCATTTTGGTAAAAATAAATTTTGGAAAACCTTGATTTATCTTTGTAGCAGTTGTTCCAAGGGTAAATGAATTTTTTAAAAAAGCATTTAATTGTGCTGTGTCTTTATAAAGACATGGTCCAGCAGCAAAACCTGCTTTTGGTAGGCTTTTATTTCTATCATATCCCTCAATCATATTTTTTCGTAAATCTTTAAAATTGATTCCAAACTCGTCACAAATTGTAAAAAATTGGTTTGAAATAGAAAAATTTATATATCTCCAGGCATTTGAAAAAAGTTTTATCAATTCAGCCTCTAAGATAGAAGTTGTAATAGTTTTTTTACAAATTTTTTGAAAAAGTTTTTTAGATTGGTTAATTGATTTCTTCGAAAGACCAGAAATTATTTGTGGTAATTTGGGTAATTCTATTATTGATTGTCCTTGGACAACTCTTTCTGGACAATATGAAATATTTTTAAAATTTTTACCTAAAAATTTTTGTATTTTTAAACATGTGCCTGGATATATAGAGCTCCTTATAACTAAAAGATTTTTTGGATTTAAATATTTTTTAACTTCGTTAAACATTTTGAAGAAAAAAACTAAATCTGGTTTTGAATTTTTTACAGGTGTGCCAATACAAATGATTATTATTTTAACATCTTTAAGGTATTTTTTATCAGTTGTGGCAAAAATTCTAGTTTTATTTTTTTTTAGTAATTTAGATCCTCCTTGCTCCATAAATGGCATTTGAAGGTCATTAATTTTATCAACATTTTTTTTATTCTTGTCATATAGAACAATATTTTTTCCTTTATTTGCAAAAAGAATGCCCAAAGGCAATCCAATATGGCCAGCACCTCCAACAATAGCAATATCAGTTTTCATAAGTTTACTTATAGTTAAAAAACAGTAAAAATGAATTAAAATAATTCAAAATGAAACTAAAGAAACTTAATTCATTAATTAAAGATATTTTTAAGAAATATGGATTAAGTAACAAACATGCCAAAATTTGCTCAGATGCTTTAATCAATGCTGAATTAGTGGGTGCTTATGGTCATGGTCTATCAAGATTGAAAATGTACTGTGATCGAATTTCAAAAAAAGTAATTAATTCAAAACCTAAAATTAAGATTAAAAAAATTTCACAATCTATTTCACATATAGATGCAAATAATAGTATTGGATTTGTTGCGGCTGATATAGCAATTAAAAAAGCAATTCAAAATGCCAAAAAAACTGGGATTGGAATGGTTGCTGTTAAAAACAGTGGGCATTACGGCTTATCTGGATATTATGCCGAACAAGCTGTTAAGAAGAATTTAATAGCTATTATTTTTACAAATGCCCCTCCTGCTGTTGCACCACATGGGGCTTTAAAAAGTTTATTTGGAACTAATCCAATTTGTTTTGGAACACCGACAGGATCTAAAGTACCTTTTATCTTAGACACATCTATTTCAATGATCAATAGAGGAAAGATTAGAGTTGCTGCTAGAAATAATCAAAAAATTCCTGAAGGTGTTGCTTTAGATAAATTTGGTAAACCAACTACAAATGCAAAAAAAGCACTTGAAGGGGTGCAATTACCAATAGCAAGTTTTAGAGGATCAGGTTTAGCATGGATGGTTGATATTTTAAGTGGTGTATTAACGGGTGGTAATCATGCAGGAAGAGTAAAAGACCCTTTTGATGATTTTTCGGGGCCACAAAATATTGGTCATTTGTTTATCACATTTAAAACAAAATTATTTGTAAATGATTTTAATAATAGAATTAAAAACAATATAAAAACAATCAAAAGACTACCAAAAATAAAAGGCATAAAAGAAATAATGTATCCTGGTCAAAATAAGTATAAAAGATTTAAAATGAACTTAAAAAAAGAAATAAAAATTACTAAAGAAATAAAAAGAGATTTAAAATTTCTCAAAAATTAATCCATATGCTTTCAAATAAAGAAATCGTTTGTCCAGTTAATCTGTTAAATGTAGCTCATAAAAAAAAGGGAGTTAAAGCTGGAATAGTAAATGCTGGTAAACCTTTGCCAATGTTATCTGTTCAAGACGCAGTGTATGAAAATTTGATAGAACCAATTTTTATTGGTGATGAAAAAGAAATTTTAAAATGTGCAGAAGATTTAAAATGGGATATTTCAAAATTTGAGATTATTCATGAACCGGTAGAAAATAAAACTGCAGCTATTGCAGCAAAATTAGCAAATGAAAAAAAAATTAAGATTATAGTGAAAGGTCACATTCATACTGATGTTCTTATGAAAGAAGTTTTAAAAAGAGAATATGATTTATTGGGAAAGACTCGATTAAGTCATATTTGGCATATGACAATTGACAAAGAAGATAAGCCACTAATTATTACGGATGGTGCTTTAAATGTTTTGCCTAATGTAAAAACAAAAATGCATATTTTAAAAAATGTGATTAATTTTTCTAACAGAATTGGTATTGATAGACCTAAAATAGCTATTCTATCGGCAACTGAAGAAGTTTTAGAAAGCGTTCCAAGCTCAAAAGATGCAGAAGAATTAACAAAACTTGCTAAAAAAGAAAATTTAAATGCAGATGTATTTGGTCCTCTTGCTTTTGATAATAGTATTTCAAAAAAATCAGCTGCCATCAAAGGTATCAAAAATGATGTTGCCGGAATGGCTGATGTTTTGTTGGTGCCAAGTGTTGAAACAGGAAACGGTCTTGTAAAAATGTTAATCTATTTTTCAGGAGCTTGTGCTGCTGGAGTTGTGGTTGGTGGAAAAGTTCCAGTTGTCATCACAAGTCGTTCTGACGAAGCTCAAGCTAGATTAGCTTCTATTGCTGCTGCTGTGGTTGCTTTAGATTAATTCTAAATAATATATTTAATTTATTTTAAATTCTTCATTGAAAATAAAGAACATATACTTTAAATACATGGACAATCAATTAAGGAAAAACATTCAATGACAATACAGTACTTAAAAAAATCACCAAAAACTTCATCTACAGATGATAGTAAGACTACAGGAATTGTACAAGATTTACTAAAAAATATTGAAACAACAAAAGAACAAGGTTGTATAGATTTAACAAAAAAATTTGACAAGTTTGAAGGTGATATAATTGTTTCAAAAGAAAGAATTGAAGAAGTTAAAAAAAATTTAGATCAAAAAACTAAAGATGATGTTCAGTTTTCTCATGAAAGAGTAAGAAAGTTTGCAGAAGCTCAATTAAAAAATTATGGACAAGATTTTGAGGTAGAACTTTCAAAAGGCTTGTATGCTGGACAAAAATTAATTCCAGTTAACACTGCGGGATGTTATGTGCCTGGTGGTAGATATGCTCATATTGCTTCAGCGGTAATGAGTGTGACAACTGCTAAAGTTGCTGGTGTTAAAAATATTATTGCTTGCAGTCCCCCTAAAGAAGGTGTGGGTGCTCATCCAACAATTATTTATACAGCTGATTTGTGTGGTGCCGATGTTATTTTAAATTTGGGTGGGGTTCCTGCTATTGCTGCTATGACGAATGGGTTATTTAAAAATCCACCAGCAGATATTATTGTTGGCCCAGGAAATCAGTTTGTAGCTGAAGCAAAAAGAATTTTATTTGGAAAAGTAGGTATAGATTTGTTTGCTGGTCCAACGGAAATTGGAATTATTGCTGACGCAAAAGCAGATCCAGAAATAGTAGCTGTAGATTTAGTTGGTCAAGCAGAACATGGGTACAATTCGCCATGTTGGTTGTATACAACTAGTAAAGAACTTGCAGAAAAAGTAATGAAAAGAGTTCCTGAATTAATTGCAGATCTTCCTGAAGTACCCAAAACTAATGCTGAAGCTGCTTGGAGAGATTATGGTGAAGTTGTTCTTTGTGATACTGATGAAGAAATGGTTAAGATAAGTGACGAATACGCTCCTGAACACTTGGAAGTTCAAACTGAAAATTTAAAATGGTTTCATGATAGATTAACTAATTATGGGTCTTTATTTGTTGGAGAAGAAACAACTGTTGCTTATGGAGATAAATGTTCTGGCACAAATCATATTTTACCAACCAAAGGAGCTGGAAGATACACAGGTGGATTATTTGTTGGTAAATTTATTAAAACATTAAGTTTTCAAAGAATGACCAAAGAATCTACAGAACTTGTTGGGGCTGCTGCTGCTAGAATATCAAGATACGAAGGTATGGAGGCTCATGCAAGAACTGGTGATGTTAGATTAAGAAAATACGGTTTTTCAAATTAATTAAAAAAATATATCGTTTCTTTAATAATATAAATTGTAAGCAAAGACATAAAGCCAATTATAAATATATTTA
>Ga0315315_10004476_pt1 | contig 12887 bp, 20 predicted proteins | sample M140m3416metaG_FD_203699 | JGI IMG/M metagenome (GOLD analysis project Ga0315315, IMG submission 203699) | Ammonia-oxidizing marine archaeal communities from Monterey Bay, California, United States - M1 40m 3416 | ecosystem: Environmental > Aquatic > Marine > Intertidal zone | place: USA...
TGACGAACCACCAGACGAAGGTGCCGGTCTCGGTGGGCCTGACGGGACTGATCACGAGTCTCTCGGTATGGGTGTTCACCTGCGCGCAATTCGTAGGGGCTTAAAGATGATTTTTCTCATAACAGCGGCGCTCGTCGCGTCTGTCGCGTCGACGTCAAACAATTTTATCAATTGGGAGACAATAAATCGAGACATTGAGGAACAAAGGCTAAAACAGCATGTTCAGCGGTGGGCATTAAAAACAACTGGACACAGATGCTATTGCATACACTGCGAAATTGAGCGGGGTAAATCATGAAGCTATGGAAAGACGAAAGGGTTGACGAAGAAAAGTTAACGCATCGGGTGCTGGTTGCAGGAAGAGACCGATTTCTTGGAGCTTGGGGACCTGGTAAAAAATACGGAGGGTCAACCGCGGTATGGGCCTGCACCCTAAATGACTATGAGCTTGTTTTGGAGTGGGTAAGGTTAAGGGGTGACATGTCCCATGTCCGATTAACAAATGAGAAAGCGCTTAAAAGGGTGACTGGACTAGTACACATCTACACTGTAGGCAACCATCATCCAGCCGTTAGCGGAAAGGGTAAATCATGAGAATCATGAGCAAACACCATACAGAATCCGACGCGGTGCGCGCATTGGATCGACTAGAACGAAAACAGAAAAACAAACCAGAACATAAGCGCATATTCTACACGATTGAGCACGAGATCTGTACTGGTATGTTCAGCGTGCTGGATTGGGGTTCATGATGAAAGAATCAAGATCAGAAAAACATAGGCGAATGGGTATGGAATACATTGCTAAGGGTGCTTGGCCTGAGATCTGCGGAGAAAAAAATACTAAATTACTTAAGACGGCTAGAGCCTACGAATTGCACACGGGCATACCTGCGGTTTGTGGTGGTTTCGGATTGCCGGCGGTCGTAACTTGTCCGGGCGCCAGAGACTGTATACGGGGCTGTTATGCCACTAAAGGGAACTACGGTTACCAGAACATTGTCAAGCGACTGGGGGCTAACTTACACGGACTAGGCACCACAAAACAGAGTGCTACTATCGCGATATGTAGGGCGCTAAAATCCTGGTACGATCGCAATAGAAAACCAATGGCTTCAACGTATCTACTACGAATACATGATTCTGGCGATTTTTTTAGTCAATACTATCTAGACGCATGGACACAATCGATAAAAGCATTCGTTGGGGCAGTTGACAGTAAGCACACCTTCATCGCCTACGGCTATACAAAATCGCTACACCTTGATTTTACAGAATTCTTGTCGCTGGATTGTGTCAAATTTGTACAATCCATGGGAGGGAAATATCAAGTAGATTTTGATTATGGTGTCGCGGCAATTGTGCCCAAGGGCTCAGTAATATCTGGTGAGTGGATCGACGCCAACAATGACGACTCAATTATGGATCTAGGGGTCATTCTAGGTCACAAAAAAATCGCTCTAGAATACCATGGATCAGGCGACGGTTCGCAATGGCCCACTACAGAACAAATCGATCAAGGGATCACCGTTCAAGACACCAGATTGATAACAATAGGATCTAGGTCATGAACGACACAGATATATTCGATGCGATGAATTCAGGAAACACAGATCGCCTAGAGCTCAAAATGATGATTATGAACCACAGAACATTCATGTGCCCAATCACCGATTTATGTTTAGACGTGGATCGATCTGTAGCATTTGAGATCACAGATCCGTCCGGAAATATTGGGATACTCGGACCCTACCACAAGACAGCCCTAAAGCTTGGCCACGACGTTGAAACGTGGATCCGTGGTCGAATGCCACAAGGCCACAGGCTAAGGGTTATTAAAGCATGAGCAAGTACCTTGTACTGCTTGTTCTAGGCATCATCGCAATCGAGATATTGATGCCCGTTATTTGGGTATTCACATTCTTTAAAAACTATTCTGATCTTGACTGGATACGTGAGGCTGAAAAATGAAAAACAAACCATCAGAACCAGTGAGAACCTTGTGGTCAATGTTAGGCAATTGTCCAGTCGACAACGAAGGCAGGATACAGACGGTTTTCATCGTGCCCGGTTCAAAATTCTGTGTAGGCACGGATCGAGAACTAATATGGTCATGGTTTGAGGAAACATACAACGTTAGCGTCGTTGATCTTATGTTCAAAGGAGACTCATAAAATGCAATCCGGAGACACCTTCAATCCATCAAGCTTTACCGGTCCAATTAACCCACCGTCAGACTTAGTGGTTGTCGTTTACGATGGCAGGGCCCACGTATACGATGAGCCAGAGCCGACCACGTTTGCGCGCTACAGGTTCTGCATTGCCATCGCCAGTGAATTTGGCGCTCACTGCGAATTTGTGCCCACATGGGAGTCTGATAGGGTATTCAATGCAGACGGGTGGCCAAGCGACTACCATGACGACGACTACAACGATTCAATTCTCGCCGACCCCAGACTCAATCAAAACCGCATCGCCTAGATCTCACCCACACAGCCCGGACTAGATCCGGGCTGTTCTTTTGCCCCTATAATCTACCTGCCGATAGTATGTTTTTAGTGTGAAACACAATGCACATGTAAGAAATATACGACAAGTATCAAAATAGAGACAATGTACCGATTTATATGACAGGTAGTTGACCGCATTACCTGTAGGATTCAGGGGTACGGGTTCAATACATGTGGTTGGGACGTATCCAATGTGAACGAGTGAATGTGTAAAGGTTACAGGTAGTTAGGCTCGGTGTTTTCGGTATATGTGGTTGAGTGTGGTTATGGGGTTTGGTTATAGAGCCCTGTTAGACCGTGGTCTATACCGCACACGGGCCACCCTTCCGATGCTCCTATGAGGCCGAGTACGGCCTTCTAAGAGCCTTCTAGGGTCCAGCCTATACCATCGGTCATGTCTGTCCATCGTCGGGCCTTAGAAGGCTGTTCTAGGGTCTAGTGTATTCGGAGCCTGTATACCTGTCGGTCGTTAAGTGTACAGGCTGTAGGCTCAGTCGGCAGGCCCATAGTCGATATGCTGAACATTTGTTCATTTAGGTAGGCTGTATGCACACTGAACACTTGTATTCTACCTGCCGGTCGATAGGTTCATGGGGAGTAGCTGGCATGATTTTTGGACCGGGCAACCCCCAACCCACAGAAAGGAAGTAAACCCAATTGGTAGTCGTTATGCTCAGAATCTGTTGTTCCCTGGTCCCTGTTATGAGCGGTCTGTTTTGCTGGTCTGGGTGAGCTTCAAGGGGGGTAGGGGGGTTTCTTAGATAGAAGTTATATAAATAAACAATAACTAACCATTACCTATCTAACTATGGTTATCATCATTACCTATTATAGAAGTTATATATATATCTTATATTATACTAATAATTGCATGGATTGTGCCAACGTGTGATTTTCGGGGGTATGTGTTTGGAAGTATTGAGCTTTCCCATGTCAGTGTTATGGATACTCTGAGTCTTCTTCAGAGACCGTAGCCAGGCTACAAACTCGACCGTAGCCAGGCTATAAACTATTGCTATAAATGTAGCGGAAACGGCTAAACATTGTAGACCTGAGTAACTGTTATGTTGACATGGGAGGTTCGCGTTTATTAGGGTGTCGTCATGAAGGTACCAGAGTGGTTTATAGCGGCATCGATGGTTCGGGTTGAGAAGAGGGAGCCTATTGTTCTTCTTGAGATACCGGTGTGCGCCAAGTGTTTGAGGAAGATGTCTGCGACACCGAGGGGTCTCCGTTGCTTTGGTTGCGGTGGGGACAGGGTGAAGAGATGAAGTTTAGCGAATATCAGGATGTTTCGACTAGGACTATGCCAAAGGGGCTAAGTAGGGGCGACCTTCTTTCCAACCTGTGCCTTGGTCTAGCTGGCGAGTCTGGCGAATTTGTCGATTTGATGAAGAAGCATTTATATCACGGCCACCACCTCGATGTTGAGGCGGTTAAGTCTGAGATGGGCGACATACTTTGGTATTTATCGTCTCTTGCTGTCGCGTTGGGCGTTGACCTTGGTGGTGTCGCTGAGATGAATGTCGATAAGCTTAAGTCTAGATACCCGAATGGTTTTGATTCTGAGCGCTCTAGGACGAGGGTTGAAGATTGAAGAAGCGTGTAAAGTATACGTCTACGTGCATGCATCTTGGCCAATCCCTTACACAGAAGCTGTCTAGGAGTGCGGAGTATAACCGTAGGACCATCAGTCAGGAGGCGTGTTGGCTGATGCAGTTGGGGATGTCTGCAGGCGTTCCCAAGCACGACATGAGCTATCTAGACGACAGTGCGGGAAGAATCCAGATATACATGGAGCCTGCCTTGAAGGATAAGGTCTCTGCATGGGCGAAGGAATTTAGTCCAAAGGGCCGTGGTCAGATAAGCCCGGTTGTTAGGGCTCTAATACGTGTAGGGTTTGCCGTTCAAGGCAAGATGATGAGATGCGGTAGTTGTTCAGGAATGTGGCCAGATGTGGGGGCTGAAAAGTGATAAGGATTAAGTCTTTCTTAGACCAAGACTCTTCAAGAGGGTCTGTTGGTAAAATCTGTGGACGGTTTGCTCTTGAGGTTCTTGCGCTGGTTGACAGTGCGACTGCAGAGGATTTCGACGCGGGTAGCGAAGAAGCGAAGAGGTACGTCGAATTCAGAGAGTGGCTAGGACCACAGGTCTCCGTTCTCGCTCAAAGCTGTGTCGTTGGGCCATTGTTAAGCGCAACCCGGTTTGGCGAAGACGGCGTGGTTGATATTGACCACACTCTGAAACCAGAGGTTGTGGAAAGAAGCGACGTGTTCAGCAGGGCGGGAAGGATTCGATGGCTTCTCTCTGAGATCCCTTCCCTTATTTCTGAATATGGCGAACTCTATGAGCGAGAAGAGGTTGAGGCGAGCGAATTCTGCGCATCCTTAACCCATGTTGACTTCTCTCTTCCAGAGAACAGGGCCAGGGCAGAAGAGGTCCACCCCATTCTTGAGAATTGGTACAACCTTTCACAACCTGGCAGAAGAATCTTCAGGGATGATGAAGATGCAATTGCGGCCATGGAAAAGGCGATGACGCACGCAAGGGGTGTCCTGAAGGCAGAGCGTGAGCGCAGGGTTGCCGAGCAGAAGGATATTGATGCAGGGCTAATTGCTGGCGAAAAGAGCTCAGACGCAGAGAACCGTCTCAACTTGGAGCTTGAATCAATTGATGAGAAGATGTTCGCCCTCAGTAGAGAGATAGAAATCCTTAGCAACGATAGAGACAGGGTTCTAGATGACCTTGAGTTTGCAGAAGAAGTGAACAATGCCAGCTAGACCAATTGGGCACTATGTTGCCGTTCAGCCACTAAATTCGTCACTAGGCGAAACGACAGATGCAGGTATAATACTTACAAAGTCACACACTGTCACACCTGATGTCATTTTAGGTCGGGTCATCGCTATCGGAAAGAAAGTCGAAGCGGTATCCGTAGGTGACGTCGTCGCGTATGAATCCCAAAGTGGGCACCCGTCTCAACGAGCACCACTAGACGCAGCGATGTTTGGAGGCGAAGAAGGCGAAGAAGCATACGTTATACCCTGCCACGTCAAAACCATTGGCTCGTCTTCTCAAGACATGCAGGAATTCATCGACAGGAAGGCTAGAGTGCAGCCACTCACCGAAATACTCAAAAACGGTGGTGGTGATGCCGAGATGAGAAGGGAGGTCATCCTCCATACCAGGGCCATCAACAGAATCATGGAAAAACAAGCGAGAAGCGGTAGGAATATGAAGGCTTTCGCAAGAAGAATCGAAGACCCAGGTAAGGGTAGAGGCGTTTTGGCTGTAGTTGAAGGTGAATACGCTACATAGAAAATATACGCGATCAATTTTAACCCAATTATCAGGAGGTGCCGCCATGAGCGCCATCGAATACAACAAAAAACAGATGGACTCTGGCGCATTTAGCGATGAGATGATCGTTCAACTTGTCACCGCTTGGCAAAAGTCTCACGGCTTAGACCCTGACGGGTACTGTGGACCAAACACTCAGAGCAGCCTGATTAACTCAAGGACATCACCCACTCCAAACCCAGACTCGACAGAGGCAGGACTTGCAGCATTGCAGGTTGCTGTTGACCAAATCGGAAACGGCGAAGAGGGCGGTAATAACTCTGGACCGTTCGTTGAGATGCTAAAGCACAAAGAGTATGACGGTAATACTGATGATGACGGTGCCTGGTGCGCCAGCTTTGTCTCATGGTGCTTCGAGCAGGCATACGCTTCCCTTGGTAGAGACATGCCCTTTCAGTACAGTGAGGGCGCCAAGAGGATATATAAGAACGTTGGCGACGCCGGGTCTTTTCCAGAATCACCGGCACCAGGAGATGTCGTGTGTTGGGACCGTGGAGACCCTGGAAGCTGGCAGGGCCATGTTGGGTTTGTAGAAAAGGTTCAAGATGGCGTTCTTTATACAGTCGAGGGCAATGTCGGTTCTTTCCCTGCAAAGGTTAAAAGGTTCATGCACGACATGAAGTCGGACTCACGGCTAGAGGGATACGCAAGGACACCGGAATGAAGTGGTCTGGAACGAGTGAATTAAAGGGTGGCCTAGTTGAAATATCCACACTTTCATCAGATCCAGACAATCTGAATCACCACCCAGAATACTCTTTCAAGGTTTTATCAAGCTCCCTGAAGCGGTTTGGCCAGCACAAGCCAGTCGTTGTCCATAAAGGCATCGTTATATGCGGAAACGGGCTGCTTGAGGCCGCTGAACGCCTTGGGTGGACCCACCTGTCCGTCAGCACGTTTGACGGGACAGATAAGGAAGCCAAGGCCCTAGCAATAGCTGACAACAAATCACCTGAGAACAGTTACTTCACAGACGTGGCCATTGATGTCGTTGGTGAATTACTTGCTGACTTTACCCCAGAAGAGTTAGGCGGCTTTGGTGCGCTCGACCTAAGCGACCCATTTGACCTGGATCAAGATGAAGAGAGTGAGCCGTCTGGTGGTGATGAGCCCAAGTCTCCACAGAAGACAATTCGTCTTACTAATGACCAGTGGGAAGTAGTTGAAAAAGCGGTTGATACGATAAAGATAGAGCTTGGCGATGACTTCTCTGAGGGCAGATGTATCGAATTGATATGTGCAGACTACCTATCTGGTATAGCCGCTAGATAGCCGGAATTAAAGGAGGTCGCCCCTGGCGCTCTCTATGCATTTTTGAAACAAGACAATATTTGGTATAAATGATATGTAGGACCGGCTTCAGCCAAGGGTTGCAATCATGAATATTGAGAAATTAGGCATATGGGTCGGCATTGTTGCAGCCCTGGCGGCAGGATTTGCAGCATACGCTAAAACAGCGACAACGGCTGCAGTTGCGCTAGACCGTTCAAATGAAATGCCAAAGGTGATAAGCCGAATTGAATCAAAGCTTGATGTCGTCAATACCAACATTGAACGAATCGCTAAAATTGAAGAGCGGTCAGACTCCACGTCGAGGGACATCGTTAAGGTTCAGTCATCAATTGACGGCATAAGTGATCAAGTATCAGAAGTTTCAAAAAAGGTTGTCGCCCTTAGCGTTAAGCAGGCAGACACCGCCAGGCAGATACGTGAGATTAAAGAGCGCCTGGACCGCTAGATGGCCAATAAGGTTTCCTTGATAATACCCGCAGCAGGCCATGCCGAGTATTTAGCAGAATCAATAGAGTCATGTTTATCACAGGAATTGCCATCTTCTCTTGAGATGGAGATCATTGTGATGTGCGACCATGATGATGACTGTTTCAAAATTGCTTCAAAATACACTAATCAAGGTGTCGTTGTTGGCAATCTATCTAGACATCGCGGAACATACGTCGCACAGAATTCTGCGCTTCAGTTGTGTACTGGAAGGCATGTAACTTTTTGCGGTGCAGACGATACCATCCCACCGCACAGGATTGCTCGTTTGTTTAGACTGATGCGTAGACATGGGCCGATGACGCTGGCCAATTCATACCATAAGACAATGGATGTGAATGGTTCAATTACAGGCAAAAGCCTTGGGTCTCTTGGTGGGGTATTTATGTACTCAATGGAGCTATTTGGCATTCTCGGTGGGTTCAGGGACTGGACCTGTGCAGCAGACACGGAATTTGTATATCGAGCCAAAAACGCAGGGGCAAACATCAGGGTTGTCAAATCTTATGATTACAACTATCGGCGCCATGGGTCTCAGTTGACAGAGGGCTCATCGACAAACAACAAATCTAAATTAAGACAGGGCTACCTGGAGCAGATAGATAGGATGGTGGGCTCAGAGTTTGTTGACCCTGTGGTCGAAGAATTTGAATTGGCTCTACCTTAAGAACGATTTTAACCGTGATATTACGGGAATTGGGTAAGTCAATCCTCCAACCATTGAATACATGATCACGCCATCACCATCGTGTTCATAGATGCCTCGATGGATGTATCTTGCCTTCAACTGGGAAGCTATTGAGTCTAGAGCTTCGTCAACCCGGTCCATTAAGCCAAAATCCTCATCTATGACCTTAGTTGAGCAAGATAGAACACATGCGGCAGCCTGTGATGATAAAAGGCCATACTCATCTGATATGACCGTGTCTTTCATGTTCTTGTGGAATGCATTGATAAACCCCTCCGCAGTAGAGCAGTCTTCAACCTGAGACATTCCCATGATTAAGCAGCCGCCAGCTTCCACAATGCTTGTGTAGTCTGCTGGATCAAACGAGCTAAATGGAGAGTCACCGGAAGGCAAGGTGTTGAGTGCGTCAAAAACATCGGCCACCGCAGTGTTGGCAGTTGGCCAAAACGCCCTCATCGTTAACCCAGGAAACACCTTCCTGATCTTGTTGTTATCTATTACGAGACATGGGCTAATCTTCTTTTCATGCCCAAGCCTAAATATATCGTTTAGAACGCCTGTAGCGTTTTGTGCGACGGCGGTTGAGCGGCATTCACCATCAGTGGGCACAGTGCAGATCACGCCCACTTTTTTTGATGGGTCATCGTGTCCGAGGCTGCTCATGTAATCGGAGCACATTTTTACAACCGGAATACACGTACCACTCCCTGTGCCTCCACCCGCACCTATGCAGACCATTATTCTGTCGCAGTCTCCAAACAATTCTGCCATTCGTTCGATTATCTCATCTGCTCTGTCTTCTGCGAGCTTATGAGATACAGACGGGTTTTTGCCAGCGCCTGCGACATGTCCAGATATATTAATCTTGTTTTCATCAGGAATGCTCAGATGTGACAAATCTTGGGGGGCGGTATTTATGGCGATCACCTTCTGGTATCCCTTGGCAAAGAAGGCCTCTGCTATTCTTCCTCCACCCTGACCGCATCCAATGAATGCCACATCGAATACTCTGTCACCTGTATCGCTCATTTCGTATATACCTCCGTTGTTTTGGCTATGCTAAAATACGGTGTTCTAAAACACAATCAGACATTTAGCCCAGTGGCTCTTCGTATTTCCCTAATCCGTTCTTCACCCTGAAATACGTTGCCGTCAAGAATGAACATTCCCTTTTCGATGGGTATTATTGTCATGAAGACATCCTCCCCGACTAGATCCACTCGACCAACACCATGCTGCCAATCTAATTCCGGCTTTCCTCGCACTGCCGGAACGCGACTTGTATCGAGAGAGCATAGGCATCCAGGGCTCATTGCGTGAATTGTGTGGGGGACACTGCCAACCTTACCGCTATCGAGCTTCTTTGGTACGGAAGTTGTTTTGCTGCACATCTCCCTTCTGTGGATGTGGCCAACGATGTGCGAGTGTTGAGACTCTGAGCTTAATATTGCAGACGTTGTCTGGCCACCCTTTGGTCTGACGATGTGTCCATGATGACACTTTATTTTGTCAAAAAGCCAATATGGCGTCCCATAGTCTTCGATGTAATCTATGTCCATTTGGTCTAGACCCAATAGGCGAGAAACACTCAGTACCGGTGGGCCATCAAGGTCATCTGCAGGCCTTAGCCCTTCAGCTTCTGGAAGGTGATCCTGTATCGCCCTTTTCAGCCTGGCTTCATGATTACCGGCTGTATATGTGATCTTGGCGCTAGGGCATGCCAGCCTGATACTTTGAAGCCACCAGGATAGCTCTTGTAGGGTTGGTTGAACCAGAAATTTTGCGTTATTTTCAAGGCTATATTTCCCAAATCCTGCAAAATCAACCATGTCGCCCATCAGGATTATTTCATCTGGCTGTATCTGCTGGCAAGCGATAAGGGCCGCATCGCAAGCCTGACGGTCATGCATGGGGATAAGCTTTGTTTCGTATATTCCAGTTGTCGGATTTTTAATCCTTTTTGCCCGAAACCCATGCTGGCTATCCGGTATGATTACCGCAGTTTTTGACGCCTTTGACGTTGTTGGCGTCATTCTCTTTATGGCTGACACTGGTGTTACTGCTTGTATGAAGTAAGATGGCCTCCTAGATAGCCATAGTTTTATTTGATGCATCTTTACGGGGCCGTCTTTGCTCATGGCGTCCCAACAATTGACCATCTTTTTCTCTATGATCCACTCATCAAGGTTAACGCCTGCAGCAGTAACAAGGTCGGCTGCTGTAGATATTCCGCTTCCGGTTACAACTCTGGCATCACCGTCAATATGGTCCTCAAACGATTCTTTTCGTGGTGATTCAGTAAAGAATTCATCCACCACTCTTGCAACCCTGCGCCTTGAAATATGCAATTTTGCCGCTACCGCTCTCTGGCTCTTAAGCTCTGCATACAGGTCTATAATCGCCTGAATTTCAGTGTCTTTGTTCATCTTAAATGTCTCAATTTGGCTCCCCGGCGAGGGGCGTGCCTTAAGTTTACACTATATTTGTGTTGATTTTCAGGCAGACTACAGAATACTTATGGCAGTAGCCGTAACAATGAACAGGTAGTAGCGATGTCATCAAAAACAGATAAGCATGTGGCCGCAGAGTCACTTGGATCCTTTTCTTCAGTGTCATTCAGTAGGCCATCAGTGCCCAAGGAGACCATAGAGAGAGCAATCTCAAACCTGGCTTCACAACAGGAGATGCAGACTGAAAAGGTCCAACTGGTTAATGCCAGGATGGGTCCGACACAGATGGACATTGTTCAAGGCGTTGGAATAGCAAAGGTTGTCGTTAATGCGTTTGGGCTGACACCTCCAATCGATAAGGCGTATGGCGAAAGTATTATCTCTTCATACAACCGCCGGATTGCAGACGGTCGAAGATCCGGTAGGCTAGGAGAGACACAATTGCCTGACTTCTTCCTGCTTGCAGCGCCACCGCCACCGAATTACAAGAAGAAGAAATTTGAAGACCCTGTAAGCGGGGTGACGTTTGAGATCGATACATATAGGCCAAAGCAAGGAACACTTCGACCTGACGGCCATCCAATGTATTTAAGCGAAGAACAGGCCTTCTATATTATATCTAAAATGGTTAGCGCAGAAGCGATACAGAGGTATGTCAGGGAGTTTGACTCACGGCACACTGTTGTCCAGTTTGCTAATCGAGTCGTGGCGTACAGAGAAGAAAGTATGCTACAACGTTTAGGAGTCAGGTCAACAACCCGTTCCACCGCGATGGTCTAAAATGGCAAGCATTGGCACACTTCAGCAACAAAGAGCGTTCCTCAGAAGGGCGGTTGGCCATGGCGCAGACACTGCGTTAATTAGCGACGAGCTTTTGGACGATTGCCTTACAGAAGCGCTACGTGAGGTGAACCTTACCTGGCCAGATGTTGGCGTAGCCACGTTTGACACAATCAAAGACCAGCAATCGTACACGGGCATGCTACCAGCCGGTGCATACCGTCTAAGGCGCGTGTTCTGGCCGCAGGACTGTGCAGTCCTTCTTCCTGACGATGTCCTTGCCGGTGTAGACGAGTACCTATTAGATGGGTATTGGTCAGACGGCCTTAATTACACATTTGAGGCCGCTGCGGTTCTGGCATTCCAGCGGCAGCAGGAGTTTATCCGTCGGACATTTGAGGGGTACGCAAAGATATATGAGCCAGACACCGTATATCTCATGCCGACCCCGACGACGGCTGGCGTCAAGGTGTACTTTACGTTCTCTAGTCCAAAGTATGTAGCATGCGGTGACGTTGAAGACATTCATGGCCCACCGTATTACGCTTGGGCAAAGAAGTGCTTGCACGAGTCGCTTGCATCAGGCAGGGGTGCGGTTGAGTCTGTCACGTCACCTGCTGGCGTTTCGATAAGAAGCGGAGCAAGGAAAAGTCACCTGATGCTTGCCGAGCGAGAGAACAACCGGTGGCTTAATCTGCTGCCGCCATTAACCACAGCGAGAGCGTGGCCATAGGTTAATACTGGAGGGGCCAGTGTATAGAGGTTTTCGGGGTAGGTCTGCATCAAGGGTGCGGGGGCGTACCGGTCTATCTGCAGAAGGCGTATTTACTGTTGTAGGCGTCGGGGTTTCTGATCTTGATCTCTCATCATCTGTAGAGAGGTGTGGGATTAGATCCAATTCAATCAAAATTGACTCAGTTTCATCATTTGATATTTCTGAGGTTAAGACCGATTGCTTTATCTGTATAGATAGGGAAATGGATTCAGGGTGGCTCTCAGACACGATTGCAAACGTTGGTCTACCAAGGCCCATACCCGATGCCAGCAGCATTGAGACCGGCGTAATATATGACACGGGGGCTAAGGACATCACGACTGAGTGTCGCTCTGTTGCAATCGTCGTAACAGTCTTCAATCGACCAGACGTCGCAATACAGTGTGTGGAGTCCATTATTTCTAGGACTCGCTATCCTTTTAAAGAGCTAATAATCATGGACGACTGCAGCGATGGGTATACCCGCCATCGTTTGATGCAGATGAATGACCCAAGAATTAGAGTTATTTCTCAGGTGGAAAACGTAGGGTATCTCACCCAGGTCAA
>Ga0315315_10004481_pt1 | contig 12883 bp, 12 predicted proteins | sample M140m3416metaG_FD_203699 | JGI IMG/M metagenome (GOLD analysis project Ga0315315, IMG submission 203699) | Ammonia-oxidizing marine archaeal communities from Monterey Bay, California, United States - M1 40m 3416 | ecosystem: Environmental > Aquatic > Marine > Intertidal zone | place: USA...
AGTTAAAATATCTATATCGTGTACTGTGAAAGCGGTGCTATCGACCATAGAAATCCTCCCCTAGCAAGTAATGCCGGCACCTCTAATCGTTCCGGCGATCATTGTTCCGTGGATCAAGTCTATGCCCCATAATTGATGGGTCAATGTCCAAAGATAAATTAGGCTCAGCCTGGAGGCTCGAACACACCCACAACAGAACCGCCTTCCGCCAGAAAGGTTATCAAATAAGCCTCATCAAAACCGGTCTGTCGCAGCTGCGTGTTGGTTCAGCACTGGCATAACCTCTTCAGCCAGTTTCCTGATCGAGTTTTTCCAAAGCGCTTCATCATCCCAATCATATCCGGTCATCAATAACTTGCCAAACGGCCCCACGGTGTCGCGAAAAGAAATTAATTTATCGGTAACAGTTTTGACACTGCCGACGATAATTTGTTGCTCAATCGCTTCGTTGACCCGTCGGGCAATGACCTCTGCGCGCTCTTTATCTGACGCATCAGGCATATTCCGTCTAGCTTCAAGCGACCGTAAATAATGAAAGTAATGCTGAATGCTGCTATTTTCACGCGCTACATATCCCTCAGCTTGCTCATCGCTATCGGCTACTAAGATCGATCGCGCTGCCCTCCAGTTCTCCGGCTTCACTGGCTTACTAAGTTCATCGCAGGCTTCACAATAAGCTTGCCATTGCTGCTTGACTACAGATGCCGGAATGAAATTACCGGAGAGTGGTATCCAGTCGCGCTCGACAATAATCGTCATTGCGCCCGAACTAGGCTGGCGCATGGCATAGGCAAAGGGTGGGTGTGGATTTTGTAGGGGTTTCACCTGGACGCCAAGCCCAATATCTTTTTGAATGAAGTCCTTTAGAACCACATCGTCCCAATACTCCGCCTTGATATCAAAAGGCGCTTCGCCGGTCCAAAGTTGCGTCATAATGTCGACGCTTTCGACCATTTTAAAATAACCGTCTTCTACGGGCACGCCAAAAATCTCCAAATCCGAGCGTAAGCCTCCGGGACCAATCCCAAGCATAGCTCGGCCACCGCTCAATTGATCAAATTGTGCGACTTGACCCGCAAGTTTTACCGGATGGTGTAGCGGCAAATTAAGTACCGCTGTGCCAAGGCGAATAGATTTTGTTTCTGCGATAACGCTCGCCAAAAACTGTAATGGATCAGGTATAGGTTCACCGGTCGAAGTAAAATGTTCGCCAATCCAAGCCTCACTATAACCCAGACTATCGCAAAGGATAACCGCTTCGCGGTTCTGGCGCAAAATCGTACCGTAATCTTTATTTGCAGGATGCACCGGCATGGCGAAGAAGCCATAATCGACCATTATGTTTATCCTTTCAATTCTCCTGCCCAGGAGAAAGGAGTGTAAGCGGCACTACACAATTATGAAAGTCCCCGCTGGAAGCCTCAAAGCGGTTTAGCTAAAATAACTAGAATTCAATATTAGGAGGCAAGCATGAGATATCTCCACACAATGGTCCGGGTTTCAAATATCCAGAAATCAATCAAATTTTTCGAAATGCTAGGCATGAGCGAGATACGACGTCGCGATAGCGAGAAGGGGCGTTTCACTAATGTTCACTTAGCGGCTAAGGATGATGCGGAAACTGCAAAGTCGGTCCGCGCACCAACATTAGAGTTGACCTATAACTGGGATCCAGAAGAGATGGACGTGGGACGCGCTTTCGGCCATCTCGCATTCGAATTCGATGACCTCTATGAAATATGTCAGACGCTAATGGACAACGGCATCACAATAAACCGCCCACCCCGTGATGGCCATATGGCATTTATTAAAACACCGGATGGTATCTCCATCGAACTACTCCAAAAGGGTAAAAGTCTAACGGTACAGGAACCTTGGGCGTCCATGAAAAATACGGGGAGCTGGTAGATGAAATATCTCCATACCATGATCCGGGTCTCTAACCTGGATGCAACCATCAATTTTTTTGTAAGCAATTTCGGCATGGTCGAAACTCGCCGGATCGATAGCGAAAAAGGCCGTTTTACAATAGTATTTCTTGCTGCCTCGGAAGATGTCGAGAACGCCAATACACACCAATCCCCGGTCCTGGAATTAACACACAATTGGGATCCAGAAGAGTATACCGGCGGGCGCAATTTTGGGCATTTAGCCTATGCTGTCGACAATATCTACGAAAGCTGCCAAACGCTCATGGATAATAGCGTCACGATTAATCGCCCGCCTCGCGACGGTCGCATGGCGTTTATTCAAACACCAGACGGCATCTCCATCGAACTACTACAGAAGGGCGATAGCCTTCCAAAGCAAGAGCCTTGGGCCTCGATGGAAAACACCGGTAATTGGTAGGCTTTTATTCCGCTTCCAAAGGTGCATTGAGTTCTACACCAGGCACCTCGAAACCATTAGGTCTCCCGTCCGCTATTTTGCCTTCATAGGCATCTGTCATCCAATGGGGCAATGGGGGGCCATCCGTACAGGCCAGCCACAGACGCAAAAGATGACGACGGTTCTCCAGTTCTTCGTAATCTTCATAGGCGGTTCTGCTATGAAAGATAGCGTGGTTGCAGAGGAACTGGATGTCCCCAGTCCGAAATTCCATATCCAATCGGATACCATCCTCGGCAGCAAGCGCATCAAGAAAATCTAACGCTTCCATGCGCGTATCCGTTATGGGAGGCACACCGGCCAATAGCTGTCCTTTTCGAATGGCACTGCGAACATAATGGGCAATCATACGCCCCTTATGAGGCATGAACACCGGTACATCCGCCCAAGGGTCTTTGCCCTCAGGGATTTCTCCCCAGCGGGTGCGCTGAAATGGCGCCATCAAACTAGCCAGCAGATCTGGTCTGCGCCTAAGTGTTTCATTGTAAAGAGTAGTAGAAGGCGCGATGGACGACAGCCCACCCACCTTGCCGGGTCGTAAACATAGAAGGCCTACGATATCGGCTGAATCCGTATGATAGGACAGTCCTGCATTGGTTTGATATCCACGCGCCTGGGGATGATCGTAATTGAGGCCAATATTTTTAACATGCCCCAGCACATGGCCTTTCCCGTTCTGCGAACAAGCACGCCCCATGTGGACGCCAAGCCCCCAATAAGCGATTGCAGCCTTACGGATAGGCCAATCTTCGACCGGCAAGCCCCGCAATAAAAAAAAGCCAGGGCCGTGCAATACCTGTTGCTTAATCTTTGCCAGTCGCTTTGCCACCATAGGCAAAGCAAAGGCAGCTGCAGTGATGTCCAATATGTCGAGCGTTCCAACGCTTGCGACAGCCTTTTCAATTTCTGCGATTTCGGCAGCGCTCCATTCATGGATCCAGCTGTCGCACTGCTCAGCCTTTTCTTTACCGAACCACGCCTGCGGCCCCTCAAAATAAAGCGGCAGCCTATCAGTTTGTTGCGGTGTACTAGTCATGTCACCATAATAGAGGTGCCACAAATAATCCGCCATATAAACCATCTAGACATAAACGCGACTGAGCAGCTTTTTGCAAAATACTCATAGGATTGGGTGACCAATCGCAGCTTGGACGCTTTGAAATAAAGCAATACCAAGCAACAAGACAATCAATCCACCAAACAAAGCGAAAGTATTTAAAAGGGTACCCTCACGAACGCCACCATCCGGCAGGTACTCTGACAGACGAACCGCCATCTGTCGGGCATAAACCGAAACTCCTGCCAGCACTGCTACCGTTATAGCCGTTCCGATGGACATGGCAAAGACGGCGCAAATCCCAGCGAACCGCAACTGTAAAACATAGGCGAAAATGAGCACGAGTATGGCCCCTGTGCAGGGCCGAATACCGATAGTGAGTACAATCCAAATCGTTTGGCGAAGCGACATACGTTCGGGTAAATCATCGGGGGCAGGCATGTGAGCATGGCCATGATGGGCGTGCGCGCCCTCTTCGGGATGCTGATCATGATGATGGTGATGTCCCAACCATAAGCGTCGTGCCGCCGTAACCATCAAGAACCCACCCAATAGTACTACCAAAGCGTAGCTAACACTTTCTAATTGCAAGGCTGTTGTGTTTACACTGCTAAGGGAAGATCCCAGTAATGCGACTGTCGCCTCAACTACAAATACAGCGACCACACCTTGGGCCAAGGCACTGCTTATGGCTAACCAAATTCCCTGTTTCAAACGGCTTACATGCGTCGCAAGATATGTCGCTATGATAAGCTTACCGTGGCCGGGGCCGGCCGCATGAAACACGCCATAAATAAAACTAAGGCCTATCAACGACCAGGCTGCCATTAGTCCATCTCGTTCTACCGCACGCACCGCATCAGCAAGACTACTATGCAAATCGCGCTGAAGCGTCTGCAAACCATATACAAACGCACCCCATTCTCCGAAAAGATGAGGTGCCTCAGAGAGTAGTAGCAGAAGTGCAATGCCGATTAAGGCAACTGCAAATGCAAAAATAACGATGATACCGACAGGACCGGAGTACTTCATATTTCTAACCGCGCCGACCCGCCCTCATACGCCAAAATTCGTTTGCCCAGCATACACTCTCCAGTTCCTCACCTGCACTGAAGGGTTACCTTTTCAGCAAAGAGCTGACCTAGCCCATCGCCTGCACTTTCAGTTTTATCAAGCGAGGCGGCGAACGTTTGTGCTGCCGCATCGGGCTTTGGTTTGATAAGAAAAGCTTGGCAGACGTCCTTTGCAATCCCGGCCATAGTGTAAGCTGGCTTTCTCTCTCGATGCAAAATTTCGATATAATAAGTAGGGTCGTAGACCGCATAGGTAAAAGTTTTACTCTTCGGATCGACCGCTTCCTTCAACTTTAATTCGAACCGGACCCAAAAACGGCCTTTTTCTTTTCCGTTCTTTATTTGCCCCGCCGAGGTATTCTCATGACTAGCAAAGTCTAACCGTTTTTTGTCTGCCGTAGCTTCTGTGAAGTAGCCATGCCGCTTAATTCGGCTGACCATATTTTTCACAAATGTAGCGTGGGCTGCTTTGCCCTCCGTTTTGGCAAGCTCCTTGACCCGCAAGCCCAGAAACAAAGAATAGAAAGGGTCGAATACCCAATGGATACCCAGTCCTCGCACACGACCGTCCTTATCGAATAGCACTTTGGTCGTCATATCTATCCAAACATGGGGATGTGCTAACGCCGGATGCCGAGAAAAATCCAATGCAACAAGAAGGCCGGCAAGCCCGGCGATTATCGCTAATCGTTTTAGAAGCATACGGCCATCTTTATATTGAATTCGAGAAAGACGCTATATTCAATTCTGTCTTTTCAGCATTCGATATCAACATATTTGTAGCGCCTACACGGTGTGCGTTACCATCAACTTCTAAAAGAGAATCAAAAACGATGGCATAAGTCTAAATGTTCTTATTCGAGACACTCTTGATTAAGTTACTCGATGCTATTTGGATCAAGCTACCACCTTTCAATTTGTACTCTTCTGAGGCAGTTTGAACTACGTTTTATGTCGGCTACAATTATATAAATGGGGACCGTGTGAACAGACCAACTGAAATCCCGGAAAACTGGGATATGGAAACCGACGTCGTTGTTATCGGTTTTGGAGCAGCTGGGTTCGCTGCCTCCGTTACGGCGCATGATCTTGGAGCTAACGTTATCCTACTCGAGAAAGCGCCCGATGGCGCACAAGGTGGGAATACTCGTGTCGCTGGTCAAGGATATCTCAATTTAGAAGGTGCGGACGATGCCCACGCCTATCTAACTGCATTGTGCGGCCATTTCGAAGTACCCGATAAAATGATTCGAGTTTGGGCCGACGAAATGTGTAAAAATAACGATTGGCTATTAAGCCTCGGTGGTGACCCACAAGAACATCAACACCAGCCGGAGGGTATTGAGTTTCCACATCTACCCGGCGCCAAATGTGTCCACAAATTCCATGATGGGGATACTTACGGTTACGGCAATACGTGGAAACTCTTTGAACGGCTGACCAAAGACAGAGAGAAAGAAAATCGTCCACTCCAGATCCTTTACAAAACGCCCGGCAAGGAACTCATTCAAAACGGCATAACTGGAGAAATTCTCGGCGTGCGCGCCGAACAAAAAGGCAAGCAACTCATCATAAAGGCCCGCAAGGGCGTCGTCCTAACTTGCGGTGGTTTTGAAAATAACCAGGAAATGATACGCGATTATCTTCCTGGCATGCCCTACTGCTATACTACTGGGTCTCCCTACCTTGAAGGCGACGGGATCACTATGGGGCTTTCAGTCGGGGCAGACCTTTGGCATATGAACAATTTCGCCGGCCCCGCCTTACAATTAAAGGTTCCAGAACACCCAACGACCTTCTCGATGCAACCTCTTCACTTCTCCAAGGAATTCCCGGGCGGCATGGTAGTGGTTGGCGCCGATGGCAAACGCTTTGCCGATGAGAAATATAAAACTTGCCACGGCAAAATTTCCCGCAACGGCGTCTACCAGCCGCTGCCGACGCCGTGCCCCATGCACATGATAATCGACCATACGCTATTTTCGGCGGCACCTCTGTTTGACACTCATCCCAGAAGCGGCTGGACCACGGTTATGGTACGATACGATTGGAGCAATGATAATTCAGTGGAGCTTGAAAAAGGTTGGATCAAGAAGGCCGATACGTTATCCGAACTCGCCAAAATTATAGATCTCGATGGCAACCAACTTACCGAAACTGTAAGCCGTTGGAACGAAATGGTTGTCCGCGGTAACGATGATGATTTTGGGCGCAGCCTCATGATGTCCCAATTTAACGAGGGCCCCTACTATGCAGTTCAACTTTCCCCCACCATGTTGAACACACAAGGCGGACCACGGCGTAATGAGAAGGCAGAAATCCTTCGGCCCGACGGCAACCCAATTCCACGCCTTTACAGTTCCGGTGAGTTAGGTTCTATCTACAGCAATCTTTATCAAGGGGCGGGTAATATTGGTGAATGCCTCGCCTTTGGGCGGATTGCGGGGCGCAATGTGGTCACGCAACACCCTTGGCAATGAAATAGGAGCTCAGAAAAAATGAAACTAATCGGTTTGTACCGGTCCCCTTACGTCCGTCGTGTCGCAGTCAGCCTCAACCTATTGGGTATGGCTTACGAAAATGAAGCTGTCACTCCCTTCGATAGTCCGGAATTAGTCAGCCCCCATAATCCACTTGTGCGTATCCCAACCTTGGTACTAGGTGATGGCGAAGTGCTTGTGGAAAGTTATGCCATACTGGATACGCTTGATGATATGTCGCCTTCAGACAAACGCTTGATGCCAGCGTCTGGGGATGCTCGTAAGCACGCGATGAAGATAACCGCAATCGCCACCGGCACCATGGACAAAACTGTCTGGGCCGTCTACGAAGGTCGCTTCCATCCGAGAGAAAAGTTCCATAAGCCTTGGGTCGAGCATAACGAAGCTCAGGCCGAAGGCGGCCTTGCCTATTTAAATGATGCCGTGGAGTCAGCCGATGCAGTCAATAATGGTTGGATCGCTGGTGGTGACCGTATTACTCAAGCCGATATTAGCGCTACAATTGCCTACAGTTTCGCAGACATGGCACGCCCTAAACTTGGAGTTGCGGAAAAGTATCCATCACTAGCAGACTATGCGGAAAGAATGGAAGCCTTGGAAGCATTTTCCGCCGTTACACCCTAGTTGGGTCGCTTGGTCGCCGCCATCGTCACGCCTTCTGGCCGGTCAGATTGATTTTCTGGAGCGGCCTCTTTGAAGGCTGGGTGAGCGAGGCAGTTCTCCTCAATCCTAAGTAAATGTGGATAGGCCGAAAGGTCATGCCCACGCCGGCGCGCCGCCATCAACTGCGGTACGATAAAGATATCAGCAAGGCTTGGTGTATTCCCATGGCAGAAGTCGTCAGCCGAATTGCCTTGAGCTACATAGGCCTCGAGTGCGCCAAACCCTTGACCCGCGAAATGATCGTGCCAACCAATGGCATCCGGATCAGGGAAATTACTCTCCGCAAAGAAACGCACACGGTTGGATAAGCGGGGACCTATTTCACAGGCACAAATCTGTGCTATCGCGCGAACCCGCGCGCGCGCCAATGGGTCGTCTGGGTAAAAAGAAGGATCGGGCTTGATATCCTCGAGATAATCCAAAATAGCCGTAGATTGTAAAATCCGTTTACCATCGACCTCAAGGGTAGGCACCATAGATTGAGGGTTAACGGCAATATAACTATCTTCCCATTGTTTCTTATCGGTGATGTCTATGGGAATTTTTTCAACATCAATAGCCTTAAGCGCAAATCCGATCCGTACTCGGTACGACGCTGACGATACCCACCAATGATAAAGTTTCATCTAGAGTTTTCCCTCAATATTCAAAATATCGGTTTCTTTAAAACCAATTCCCCCCTAAAACCGACTTAAGATAAAGCATAAAAGGTCCGGAGCGTAAAATGGCTGATAAAAAACCGAACATCGTCTTAATTCTTGCCGATAACCTTGGTTGGGGAGAACTCGGCTGTTATGGCGGGGGTTCGTTGCGCGGCGCACCAACACCGCGTATCGACGACCTCGCGACCCAAGGGCTTAAATTTTTGAATTTTAATGTGGAAAGCGATTGTGTTCCGACCCGCTCGGCGCTGATGACTGGACGTCACCCAATTCGCACTGGTGCTTTTCAATCGGTTCCTGCAGGCCTCCCACAGGGCTTAACCCAATACGAACGGTTGCTGCCAGAGATTCTCACCGAGGCAGGCTATGCATGCTGCCATTTCGGAAAATGGCATCTGGGCGATCAACCGGGCCGTCTCCCCCACGACCGGGGCTTTGAGGAATGGTACGGCATACCCCGGACAATGAACGAAGCCATGTTTACCTCCTATCCCGAATTTGAGCCGGACCTAGTCGACATTCCCTACATTTGGGAAGGTAAGGCAGGATCAGAGTCCACTAAAGTAAAAGAGCTTAACGAAGACACACGGCGCACTATCGACAGAGAATGTATTGAAAAAGGCATTCAATTCATGAAAGACAAGCATGAAGGGGGTACGCCGTTCTTTTGTTACTTGCCCATCACGCAAGTACATTTTCCAAGTCTTGCTCATCCGGACTTTAAGGGAAAAACTGGTCACGGCGAGATGGCGGATAGCATGGTTGAGATGGATCATAATGTAGGCCTGATCGTTGATGCGCTCGACGATATAGGTATCGCCGACGACACGCTTTTGATCTTCGGCTCAGATAATGGGCCGGAATTTCGTGAACCATGGCGCGGGACTGCCGGCTATTGGCGCGGCAGCTATCATACTGCGATGGAGGGTAGCCTTCGTGTACCCTTCATGATGCGGTGGCCGAGCAAAATTGCAGCAGACTTCGTCTCCGACGAAATTGTCCATATCGTCGACCTCTACAACTCACTACTAACCCTAGCCGGATGCGATGTACCAGACGACCGACCTGTAGATGGCGTCAATCAGCTCGACTTCTTTTTCGGCAAACAAGAGAAGTCAAACCGCGAAGGGTTCCTTTTCTATATTAAGGACGAAATGCGCGCCGTAAAATGGCGGCAATGGAAAATGCATTTCATATGGGAGCCTGAAGTCTATGAAGGCCCCTATCACCTAGAGGCGCCCTATCTATTCAATCTCATCTGGGATCCCAAAGAACAAACTAACGTAATGATGAAAGCGAATTGGGTTCGCAACGTGGTTATGAGAATGGTCCACGATTTCCGTCAAAGCCTAAAGGACCACAAGCCTATACCACCAGGAATAGCCGACCCGTATGATCCAGAGAATCTTTGACGTGTGTAAATACGCTGACTATGTAGACTCGTTTTTCTCTAAAGTGCGTTTGTTCTCACTGCAGAAACGACTTTGCCTAGCTGAAATGTAGTCCTGCAGAAAGCCACCCGATATTGTGGAAACACTGGTACGTTTAGAAAATCGATACGGCTAGTAAACAGCCTACCGACCGACAGCGTATGTTTGCATATAGCGGGCACTGGCCCCGGCCTTGAGAAATTCACCATCTTTAGCCACAGCGGTCATCCGGCCTTGGCTCCAATCCTCACCATGGACTACCTCATGGCCGCGGGACTTCAGTTCCGCTACGGTTTCCTTCGAAAACCGACCCTCAACGTTAAGTGAGCGTAGCTTGGCTTGTTTAGGGTAGAACGAACCTGGGAAGTGATCGGTATTAAAGGTTGGCGCGTCGATGGCTTTTTGTAAATTTTGACCATGATGCACATGACGTAAAAAGAATTGCAAAGCCCATTGGTCCTGGCGGTCCGCTCCAGGCGTGCCGAATGCCATATATGGCTTGCCGTCACGATTAGAAAAGCCTGGACTGAGTGTAGTGCGCGGGCGCTTGCCCGGCTCAATGGCGCCAGGAGAGCCTTTATCAAGGGTAAAAATCTGCCCTCGGTTCGACAACTGAAAGCCGAGTGATGGAATGACCGGCGAACTTCTTAGCCAACCACCAGACGGTGTAACAGAAATCATATTGCCATCTTTATCCGCAATATCTAAATGAACCGTATCGCCTGTCGCAATGCTCACCGCCTTAGATAGCCCGACGGGTGTGGTACCACCATCGTCCTCTACGACCAAACGGCTACCATCGGCCAAGCCATAAATAACCGGACCGCCATAACCGGAAACCGATCCCGGCCGGATATCCCCAGACGCATCATGTCCGATCAACGCTGCGCGCTCCCTCCCATATGCATCCGACAACAATTTCTCGACCGGCACATCAACAAACTTCGGGTCACCGTAGAATTTTTCACGATCAGCAAAAGCAAGCTTCGTTGCTTCTGCTACCGTATGCACAAATTCCGCGCCGTCAGGATCCATCGCTGAAATATCAAAATTCTTCAAGATCGATAGCTGCTGCAGTAAGGACGGACCTTGGCTCCACGGGCCCATCTTGAATACCGTATATTCGCCATATTCCAGACAAAGCGGATCTTCTACGGAGGTCTGGAAGTTTGCCAGGTCGTCTCCCTGCAGGAACCCGGCATTGCATTCACCCGAAGTATCAAGGAAGCGATTATTTCTTACAAAACCGTCAATTGAATCGGCCACAAAACCCCGGTAGAAAGCATCTCGAGCGGCATCAATCTGTGCTTCTCTATTGCCACTAGAAGACCCAGCCTCTTTTACCAACTGCTCAAATGTGTCAGCAAGCGCCTGGTTGGTAAAACGCGATCTGGCGACAGGTGCAGCCCCATTTGGTAGGTAGACAGCCCCGGAACTTGGCCAATGATCGGTGAATAGTTCAGTCAGGCCGGCGATGGTTGCGCATACACGCCCCGAAATGGGATAGCCATTGCGCGCATAATCTATTGCGGGCTCCAAAATCTGGGCAACGCTCATCGTCCCCCAATCGCGTAATAAGGTCATCAACCCGTCAAACGCTCCCGGCACGACTGCCGGCAATAACCCTGCGCCGGGCACGATATCCACACCAAGACTTCGATACGCTTCGATGGTTGCCAGCCCCGGGGCCGTTCCCTGTCCACTAATGACGTGAATTTTTTCTGTATTACCGTCACAGAAGATCATCGGTGCTTCCCCACCAACTCCGCACATCGTCGGCTCAATTACGTGAAGTGCGAATGTAACGGCCACCGCTGCGTCAAACGCGTTTCCACCTTTTTCCAATATCGCCATACCCGATGCTGTCGCCAACCAATGACTGGAGGTGACCATACCGAAGGTACCGATCAGTTCCGGTCGGGTTGAGAAAGGCGGTTCTCCCGATAGGGCCGCTGTCGGAGCAGTACCGCTTGCTTCAAATATACGCGCTACGTCGGCGGTTTCCATACTTATCCCCTTTAACCTTTTATTGGTCTTCCTTCACCTGGTCTACAAAGCGCTCCAAACTCGATTTTTGCTGTTGCTCACCTTGTGCTTTTGCAAGTCCCTGGCGGTGATGATCATCGTAACCAAGTAATAACTGGTGAAACTCTTCTATGATTCGCTTCTCATCCAGAGGTCCTTGCGTTCCATGCGCATAGGAAAACGCGGAAAAGTTTGCTGCCGCATGTACCATGGCAGCACTAATTGTTAGAGGGTGGATACCGCTTTCCAACTTCTCGTTCGCCACATGGATAAACGCGTCGGCGATCTCAATATCCGCATTAAGGATGTCGGCTTCGTCAGCCATATATTTTCCTCCTATCTAGATTTCCAGCAGAATGGCACATGGAGTAAAAGGAACCAAGGATTTGAGCGATTGGAACGCTACGATCCAAATGGTAAGTCTAAGGAACAAAAACATGCGGGAACGCCAAGGGAGGAAACTATGATCGTCGAACAAGTTTGGACCGGAAACAATTACCGGAATTTCAACTACCTTATCGCGTGCCCCGAAAGTGGTGAAGCCATGGCCATCGATCCGCTAGATTATCAACAGTGCCTTGCCAAAGCCGAAGAGAAGGGCTGGCGCATAACACAGGTGCTCAACACTCATGAACACGGCGATCACATAGGGGGTAATCAAGATGTTATTGCTGTAACGGGTGCGAAATTATTGGCCCATAAGAACGCCAAGGATAAAATTCCGGGAATTGACATCGGTCTCGGTGCTGGCGATGTTATAAAAGTCGGCACCAGCGTGGAGCTAGAAGCACTCGATACGCCCGGGCACACCATGAGCCATGTATGCCTTCGTTCCCACACAGACATCCCGGCACTTTTCTGTGGCGATACCTTATTTAATGCAGGGGCAGGTAACTGCCATTCCGGCGGCCATCCAGTCGAGCTGTATCATACCTTCGTAACCCAACTCGCAAATCTACCAGACGAAACGCTTGTCTATCCAGGCCATGACTATATTGCCGGTAATCTAAAATTCACCCTCGACCGAGAGCCAGACAACGCCAAGGCTAGGTCGCTGCTAAACGAAGTGGAAAACCAAGACCCG
>Ga0315315_10004482_pt1 | contig 12882 bp, 14 predicted proteins | sample M140m3416metaG_FD_203699 | JGI IMG/M metagenome (GOLD analysis project Ga0315315, IMG submission 203699) | Ammonia-oxidizing marine archaeal communities from Monterey Bay, California, United States - M1 40m 3416 | ecosystem: Environmental > Aquatic > Marine > Intertidal zone | place: USA...
TAATTAAATTTTCTGTTGTTAATTTATATAATGATGAATAAACTTTTAGCAGAATTTTTAGGAACTATGTTCTTTCTTTATGTAATCTTAGCTACAGGTGATGCTGTCGCCATTGGTTTAGCTCTTATGGTAGTTATCTTTATTTTAGGAAAAGTTTCAGGTGGAAACTTTAATCCTGCTGTATCAGTAATGCTTGCTATGGCTGGAAAACTTTCAATGAAAGATTTAGCTCCATATGTTGTCGCGCAGGTTCTTGGTGGTTTAGCTGCTTTAGAACTTTACAAACGCGTCAAACTCTAAATAATTTATAATATACAATTTTATCTAATTATATATTATAATGACCGATCAAGCACCTTCAGCAGCACAAGCAGGAGCAGCATTAAAAATGCTCGAATCTATGAAATCAAAACTTGGTGGTGTTCTCCAGCAAATTGGAGGAGCCAAGAGAAAACTTAAGAAACGTAGAAAATCACGTAGAAAATCACGCAAGAAATCCCACAAGAAACGTGGTTCCAAAAAGCGCAGAAAGTCACGCAGAAAGCGCAAGACCAAGCGTCGTCGCCGTCGTTAAATAATATAATATAATTTTTTTATAAATTTATATTATATAGAATGGTAAGAAAACATAGAAGAAGAACACGTAAAAGAAATAAAAGAGGTGGATCTATAGCGGATAAATGGAATGAAGGCGTTCAAGGCTTGAAAGATATTGGTACTAATGTAAAATCTAGAGCAGTAGATGGCGCACAAGGTATGCGTGAAGCTGCCTCTCATGTTCAGCATGGATATCAATCTAGAACTCAACCAGGAGGTATGTTTGCTCCTATTCCAGCACCACCATCCTCACCTCCTCCTATGGACCCTGTAGAAGAAAAACAATTTAGTCTAGAATCTTACGAGAAAACAAAAGAAAAAGAGGCTGGTGGTCTTCTTGGTTTAGGATGGTTTGGTTTAGGAGGTCGTCGTCACTCTCATTCAGCTTTTATTAATAAAATGCTTAGGGTTAGAAGTAAAAGTAAAAGAAATAAATCTATTCGTAAATATTTAAAAGGAGGTAAGAAAAAGACTAAAAAACGCAAGGCAAGTAAGAAACATAAAACTAAGAGAAGACGCAGAAAACGCCGTTAATTTAGTATAATAAATTCTTAATATACATTAATATGTTAAGAATTATAATAACTTCATTATTATTAGTAAGTTCTATATTTTGGGGAGTTTATCCACCCGGTGATGGTTCTCCACATTATTTAATTTTAAATTATTTTTTACCAAATAGTAATCCACCAAATAAAATAATTCATATTATTTTGGGTTGTTTGCTTTATGTGCTGGCATTATTAGTAAGTCATGAAATTATTTAATCAAAACCATTTTTACGTATTAAATGATACATTAAATAAATAACAAGTGCTCCAAATCCTAAATTATACACATTTGCTAATGGATTCTTCTGTAATTTTGGTATTTCTTCTTTAATTTTATTAACAATATCATTAATATTTTGAAATCCATCTGCACACCCACTATACTCGTTTCCTGATACTGGATTACGTCCTCCAAATAAACAAGGGTCTAAATCAGCAATATCAGCATCTGCTACAAAATAACCGCTTCGTCCTTTATCGTCTTTAAGGCTTAATTTTCTACATTTTGGGTCAGTTCCTTGCATAAATCCTTTAAATATAGCGAGTGGATTTATCTCACCAACATTACCAATTGTTCCTGGAATTAATCCTCTAAAATCTCCAAAAGCTTGTCCAGTAGCATCCGATATAATTGGTAATGAACCAGTTGGAACATTATTAACATATAGATATCTATCGTGTTTATTACCATCAGAACTAGTACATTGTCCTCCCGTTTTTAAATAAAACTTATTTCCTAAAGGTGAACCTTTTTTGTTTGCGTTCCCCTTTCCTTCTACTAATAATTGTGTATAAGCAATAATCCCAGTTATATCACGACCTAGAGCGGTCACATTACCTTCACCGCTCATATTCATATCCTTTGGAGCCTTAATATTTTTCGCATAATTATATGTTGGGCCTAAAAATTGGGCTTGCATTTTTTCAGCACCTCCTGCTATCTCATTAAAGAAATTCGCCATGTATATATTATATAATTATAAAATATGTCGAGTGATGATAATGAATGTAGAATTTGTTTTGAATTAGAAACATCCGATGACCCGTTTATTTATCCTTGTAAATGTAAAGGCACTAGTAAATACGTCCATGCTTCTTGTTTAAATAGTTGGAGAACTATTAATAGAGAAAATGATGCATTTAAAATTTGTATGGAATGTCGAACAGAATATGATATAATTAATGAATTCCCAATAGAAAACATTAAATTATTTTTTTGTTGTAAAAAGATGATTCAATCGTATTGTATAAATTATTTAATTTGTTCTACTTTAGGAGTTTTTATTTGGATTATAGAAGCATATGGAAATAATTATTATTTTTTGAAATTTATGGATGGAAGTTATAATAAAAATTCGGTTTTTATTCATGTTATACAAAATGATGGATTAGCACCCCAAATTTTTTATTTTTCCTTCGCATTATTTCTTCAAAATATATTTTTTTATATTTATTTTATTTTTAAAATCAAAAACAATGTTCATAGAAAGACAATTTACTATAAAAAAATTCAAAAAACATTTTTAGGAGCAGTGTTGTTTACCTTTTTATTTTTGTTATTTTTTTATACATTGAAAGATATATATCCCATTGTTTTATTAAATGTTATTTCATTTTTTAGTGTTGCGGAACCGATTAGCGGATATATATTGATAAAACGCCATAATAAAATTATAAAATGGCTCAATGATAATAACCCTGAAACACTTAGAAATTATCAAGTTCATAATCCTCTATTAGAGTATAATGAAATTATAAATAATTCTGTAGTAACAAGCACTACTAATAATGTTTTATATGAAAGTTTAAACACAGATAGTAGTGGTAGTGATGTATCTGACCAAATTCAATCATTAAATATAGTTATAGAGAATTAGAATCCTTGTGCAGACATTTTTTGTAAAAGTTTTCCAAACTTGCCCACTCCTTTTAATTCTATAGATTTTCCTCCTGCTTTCATTGTAGGTAAAGCATCCATTTGGGTTCCTGCTTGTTTCTTCTGATCGTTTAAATCTTTCATGAATGCTTTTTGTTGTTTTTCTTTTAGAGTAGCCATACTATTTACTGCTTTTATTGTTTTATTTAATTCATCTGTTTCAGCATCAGTCCTAGCTACATCTTGATATAATCTATCTAACAACCTTTTATTTGTTCCCGCTGCACCACTTGTAGGACAACTCGCCATATTTTCAAGTACTTTATCTCCTTTACTTAATAAATTATATAAAATTAAACTTAATAATAATATGTTTATTACAATAATTATTGTTTTCATATAATTATTGTATAGATATTTAATTAAATCAGTTACAGTCCTCCTGATAATGCTTTTCCAAGTTTATCATCCGGTTCTATATATTTTGATCCACCATCGCCGTCATCCATTTCACCTCCAGCTTTATTAATTTTATCCATTTCTTTGTCTTTTTTATCATTTAATTTTGATTGTGATTTACCCTGAACTTTCCCGCTAAATAATAATAAACTAATAGAATTTTTTACCATAGAAGTTGCCTCATTTTTCTTTTTCTTTATTCTATCTAAAATATTGTATGTATTATTTATTTTTGCTGTTAATGCATTTTCAGCATCACAATTTTCTAAATTTTCAATTAGTTTATCTCCTCTTAAAAGAAAATTATATAATATTAAACTTAATAATAATATATTTATTGTTATTATGATTGTTCTCATCTAATATAAATAGAGATTTTTTAACAAGCTTCTGGATATTGTTTACAGGCGTCTGATGTGTCTACATCTTTGCCGTCTGCTAAATTCTGTAATGATTTTGTATTCTTCTGTAATTGTTTTGACCTTCCTAATAATTTATTTGATGAAATATAGCTAGTATTTACTTTTCCTCCTAATTTTGCCAATAATCCTGTTACATCTATTAATCTAGTTGAATTCTCTGAATCTGTTATTGCTTTACACGCTTTTGATTTTTCATCTGAATTTCTATATTTTACAGGTGCTCCTTTTGAACCAGTTCCACCTGATACATAACTACTGTTGTTACAAATACCTTCCACTATAGGCATCATTAATCCTATTGCTAAACTTAATAATAATATCGTTAATAGAAATAATTTATCTTTCATATATATTTTAGTTAGTTATTTTTTCTTTTAATAATATAAATGCGTGACGGATTAAAAAATAGAGTAAATGGTAATCATTATTATCAAGAAACAAATACATTATCACATATTTTATCAGAAGAAGGAATTAGTAAATTAACATTTAATGTTAGAGTTACCCCTGACCCTAATTTTTGTGCTCCTAATAGTTGTGAAGATAGAAGTAATGGAAATCCCTTTAATTTGGAAAAACGAAGTCATTATTATGCCCCATTTAGGCAACCTGTTAAAGGATATAGAAAAACCGTAGATTGTTCTGGGACTAATCCAAATTGTGTCTTTACTACTGAAATTTACAAAGATTCTTATAGTGATTCTTGTTTTAGATTATGTCGTCCAGATTCTTATACTTCTTTACCTACAAGTAATAAACCGGGTGCTTCAACCGCTAGAGCTAGTTCTGGTATTTCTGCTAGAGCCGGAAGACCATTAATTAGAAGTGGAATGCAACCAAATAGTTCAGGACAACAAAATAGTGGATTAAATAATCCACTAGTAGAAAGATCTAAAAAATACTCGTATTCATATAGAGAACTTCTAAATAATAGACGAAAAGTTACTTATGAAAAACAACTTCCTACTAAAATAACATTTGAAGAACAACCTGAATTAGAGGGTGAAACAAGTGGATATGGTGGGGTTTGTAATCCACTATCATCACTAGCAGATTCATCCGTTACAGGTTGTAAAAAGTTTAAAACTATTTATAATCCAAATAATAAAGGTTTCATGGTTCAAGGTGCTGTTGACTCTAGTGATAGAATTACAAAACTTAAGTTAAATACAATTAAAGCCGGAAAAAGATGTGGTCCTGCTATAAATCAAGCTTGCAAAGGAATTTATAGAACTGGAAACGCACAGACGGCTGTTGATACTGTTATGTGGCCTAAACCAACTAATGATTATGATAAAGTAAAATATAAATCTAAATTCAATTCGAACCATTTTGAGGTAAATTATCCACAAGTTTCTGCTTTAGCTAGAGTTCGTGGAGAAAGTAGACAACGAAAACTAAAATCAAATACATATATTGTTGATAATAATACTGTATGTTGTTCCGACCCCGACAAAGCTAACAATGGTTATTAATTTAATATTTTAATATAATATTATATTAATTATGCCTAAGACTACTTGTTCTTGTAATGATGATAGTAAAAAACATTATACAAATAGTGCACCCAAATACTTTACATACAACCATTTCGATAATACTTTTGTTGTTTCATTTCAAAATCCCTCTAGAACGTTAAGAGATATGGTAAAAAATGGGGCTCCTAATTCCTTAGTAGATAGAGTAAATTGTTTATCTTGTGATGATAGTGTTAGCAGTCAAGATAAATTAAAAGTTAGAAAAAAAGATAGACCTACTCCTTACAGAGTTCCATATAATCATTATCGTAAAGTAACTTCTTGTATAACCGATGATTGTTTATCCAATGTTAAAATAAATAAAGATATATCGTGTAATCAACTTATTGATTGCATACCTACTAATTATGCAATTAGTAGACAAGTTGATAAAAACGGGGTTAGAAATATCAATAATGGTGGAAATTATAAAAATTATTTACAATTCTCTGCAAAATCTTATAAATTAAATACTTTTGGAATTCTACCTGAAAATTTGGTACAAGGAACAGAACATACTTATAAAATAGGTTCCGTCGAAGATACTGTTTATAATAAAAATTCTGGTTCTGAAATGAAGAGTAATTGTCTATTAGGATATAGTTTTACTACTTCACAAAATGATAAATCCATTTCTTATAAAAATATTACTACTACTACTAAAAAATATTCTAACCCTACACATAGAATATCGGGTAGTGTTTCTTCAAAAGCACATTTACAAAAGAAGAAATATCGAGCTATACTATCTGGACAAGCCAAAGGTAAAGATGGGTATAATAATTGTAGAAATGGTGAACGGTGCACCTTATATATGTCTCCTGGTCCTAATACAAAACTTTTTATGGGTAAAACAGCAAAACAAAGATGTATTCCACCTCGTATAAGAGGAATGAAACAGTCTTGTTCCCTTGCTCTTCCTTGTGAATCACTTAAATTAGTAAATCCAAGATTTGAAAGACAAAATTATACTGAAGGAGAATCTTCTGGATTTTTAAAAATTACATTAGACCATTGTCCTCTAAAAGTCGGAGATATTATTTCAATTACATTCTTGGGATATCCTACTACTATTAATAGCATATTTACACCTAATACAAATACAAATGCTAGTAGTGCTATAACAATTGCTAATTTTACCGATATTTATGGGACAATTACTTCTTTAAATATTTCAGATTTATTTGTTAATACTAATACTATTCAATGGACTATTCCTATTGATATTGGAGAAGGAACCATGGAAATTATAATAGATGATGGACCTAGTGAAACTAATTTCTTAAATACAAATAATGGAGCAACAGGCACTATTTATGCTAATGTAAATGTTCCTAGACATATCAATATTATTAGTTCTACTGCTTGGAATATTGTTGAAGATGATTCAGAAATACAATCTGAATCTGAAGACGAAATTGAATCTTGTTATAATAGATTTGGTTCTTTTATCAATTCTTCTATGTCTTTAGCTAAACATAAAGAACCACTGCTACCTTGGGAGGAACCTAATTATACATCTAATCTTCAACATTATGTTGTTCTTTTCACATTCACACATTATGGAGATAACCTTATAACAGGAGATATTCTACAAATTTCTATATCTACAAATTATGGAGATAACACTAGTGGATTTTTTACAAATGTTATATCTAATAATGTTTGGAATAAAAATGAGAGACCTGAAGATTCACAGACTGAAAATCCTCCATCTATTTGGATAGAAAAAACCAGTGATAATAGCATTATTAATGGAGCAATACAATCAGTTGAGGTTACTAATTTTTCCATGAATACAAATTTAAATAATTATATACAAATATTAAATGTTACTATTGGTAACGATATAAGCGAATTTACAGGTTCTCTTAGATTGGGTATTTTTGATAATACTGGTAATTGGCTCTCAACACATCCGTACAGTTATAGTGTTAATTACCAAATAAGTTGTAACTGTTGGAATAGTACTGGAGGTCTATCTGGTTATCAACATAACCCTTGTGCGGGAAGAAATGGTTCCTTTACTAATACTTCTATGACATTATGTAATGATAACGTTCCTGCATCTGGTTATCCTCCATATGAAACTCAAATTCCTGCTTCAGGTGAACCTCATTTTGTTGTTTACTTTACATTTACTTTAACTGACGATTCACTTATTGATGGAGATGTCCTACAATTTTTAATTAAAACAGATTATGGAACTATTTCTTCTGGATTTTTTACACAAACTATTAGTAATAATGATTGGACCAAAAATGTTAGACCTACGGACCTTGACCCACCAAATACTCCCAATACACCTTCAATATGGTTAGAGGATAATAATGGAAATTTAATTTCTAATGCGATTGAATCAGCTCAAGTTGTTAATACATATTTAAATACAACTCAAGATGATTATAGACAAACATTAAGTATAACTATAAATACAAATTCAGGTATATCTGGTACTATTAAACTGGGTATGTATGATGATGCTAGTAATTGGCTTACTGTTCATCCAGTTGGCGCATATAATGTTGATTATAAAATTAGCGGAAATTGTTGGACTAGCACCAATATCCTAGATGGTTATGACTATGACCCTTGTGGTGGTAGAAACGGTTCACTAACTAATTCATCCTTTTCAGCAATTAATTTTGATAATAATACTCCGGTAGGTGGAGATTTTATACAATTAGTGACTATTGGATTTGAATCGACAGACGCACCTCTCGTTGGCGGTGATATTATATTACTTACACTTACTGTTGATTATCAAGATGCTAATAGTGTTAATATAGTTAGTGGATTTTGGACAGACAGTAGTGTGGCTCCTATTACTTTAAATTCAAATACAACAGGTAAAGCCATTTGGTTTACACAAGGAACTAGTATTACTCCAGAATCAGGTATGATTGATAGTGTTTCTATTTCAGCTACACAGGTTTCAGGAACAGGGGCTAATCAAACATGGTCACAAGTAATGAGTATTACTTTATCTGGAACAGGTAATTATGGTTCTGATGGAACTGATTGGGCAATTAATATACAAGGTGAAAATATTAATCAAGCCAATAATATCACGCAACTCCCCGTTGAAGGTGGTTCTATAGATTATGAGATAGACCTCAATTGTTTTACTGGAACCGGGCCACAAAGTGGAATAAATTTCTTACCTGAACCACCACCACCTCCATCGAATATGGCTATGATACCAATTAGATTTAATGCTGTTCCTGATAGTGAATTGGGAACGGCTGATGCGTTACCAGGATACATAGAATATACCTACCAGAGTAGATCAAAATATAGTCCAACAATAAATATACTACCAAGTGATAAAGATTCAACTAGAGATTGGATGGGATTTGTTACTCATAATACTTTTGATGATAATGGTGTTACAAAACATATAATATCCAGAAGATACTATGATAATCCATATAGTTTAACAGATTTTAATACTCCAAATTTAGGTCCGGCAGCCACTTACGATGGTTCTGGGAAAAATAGATTATTATTTTCTATTAAATTTACAATTGAAAAAGCGTTATCTGGTGTTAATGGAGATGGTATTTCTATTACATTTAAAAGAACCAATTTATATGGTCTAGGAAATGGTGAGTTTGTTGGTACTGTATGGATGGGTGGATCACGTGAAAGGGAAAACGCAGAATTATTTTTTTCAGGAGTTGGACCATATGGAAGTTATTTATCAGTAGAAAATGATGATAGTGACGATAATAATAATTATAATTATTCTATTTCATTAAGAAATTTTGATAATTATTCAACTTTTTATGATATATCATCAGCATCATTGGAAAGTGAAGTTACAGGTAATTATAATGATTCAAATTATTTTAATGAGTCAGTTATAGATGGGGATACTCGACGATTTTGGACGGATTATAATAATACTAATCCATATTGTAATGTAAACTTGAAATTTAAACTGGAAAATATCACAACTATAGCTGCTAATACAAATTTAATATTAACTTTTGAAGATATGATAGGAGGAGATGATAAAAATAAATTCGGTCTTAATATGAAACGGGGAACTCCAACTAATTTTGATTTAGATATATCTGGTCATCAGTTGGTTCAGGATGAAGTAGGATATTATTCCCAAGATTTAAGCTTTAATAATTTTAATAATGAACATTCATGGGTATATAACGATACTAGTTATTTCCCTAACTCATATTTACTAGTATCTCCGTATTCTGGAATTTGGGGTACACTTACCTCAGGACCAGACGGTAGTGCTTTTGACTTAACAGAAATTCCACAGTTTAAATATTATTATTATAATAAAATACCAAAAGATAGTATTCTTAGAATTTATTTCCAAGTAAATGGAAACGAATACTTTTTTAATAAAAATTATCAATCTAATACGCTAACAGGTCATGAAGCAATTACAAATGATATTCATGACTGGAATGGAACTTGGAATGATGTCCCAAAAACGGGTAATGCTTATCCACAATTTTGTGACCCCCGTTTATGTGTCCATGTTAGTAACGGAGGCAATCAAATATCTATTACAGATATTTCAGTAAATACATTTTCTTCTTTTACTCAACCGGGAAGCACTAATACAGATATTTCCAATAATTGGACCAGCATAAATTCGGCCTGGGAGGGAATTGGCTGGAATTCGCCAATACGGAAAACTTTTACAGATTATTTACAATTTAAGTTTGACGAAGAAGTTGATAGTTCAAGTAATCCATTAATTATTTATATGTTAGATACAACTACTAATTTCAACTTTGCCGAGGCCGCCGTCGCAGATTATAGTAGAAATAATATACAAAGTAAATGGAGCACATATGAAACGTTTAACCCAAATAGAAATATTAATATTCCTGTTCTAGACGCCTCTTTTAATACAGTATATGCATATAATAGTGAGGTGCCCTATTATGACGATCAATGGAAACATCATCAAATTCATTTGGAAGTAAGACACCCAGATGGTTATATAATAGGTTCATATCTCAATAAACCTATGCTAAAAGAACTAGATGGTACGCAGAATACATCAGATTTAAACAATGGATGATAATAGGGTATAAAATTGAAGATTTTGGTTTTCCATGTTAATATGTTACAAAATATAACATACTAACTCAAGACAAAACAGAATGTTCTCTCTCAAGCAAGTTATCTCACAAAAAAGCAGTATTCCCAAAATCAAAGACCTCCTAGATGCATGTGAGGCATACGAGTTCGACTCAAGCAACGACGATGCGGTGGTGCATCAAATGATGCATCAGCTCAGAAACTTGGACTTCTCCAAGAAAATGAAGAGGAAGATGGTATATACCCTTATGGATATTGACTACCTCAAAATTGTTCCTCATATCATCGACAGAAACCAAGAGGCGTTGGAGAAAGGCATCAAGAATGTTGATGTCTATTATTTTGAGGGCAACAGAAAAGAAATGTATGAAGAGAGTCTAGTGAATTATCTGACAGAAAACGTTTCCAATCGCAAGGTCATCTTCTTCAACTTGTCTCTACGCAACTATTGCTATGACGATGAAGAGGAAGACAGATACGCAACTCACGGTTCATGTGCCTTTATGGTGCCTCGCATCGGTAAAGGATACGATTTGTATTACGTCAATCATCATGGTGAGGCTATGAACGGAACTCTGGACTACGAACGTGTTCTTACCCGCACTCGCAATCAAAAATATTCATTCAAACATCCAGTCGATTTCATCGTTTTGGACCAAATCGTCAAGTATATGAATACACGACTTAACGAAACTATATACTATGACTTCACAACACGTCACAACTTTTATGGTATTAACTACCAGGAAGAAGACGTTCATGGGTTCTGCTTCATATTTCCCATCATTATCTACTACTCGCTAGGTAAATACTTCTGCGAAACCAAAACGCTTAATCTTGGCGGAGTCGCGAAAAATCTCAACCCCGTTTCACAAACTCTCAAGGAAGGAAAACTTAACTTCTTCATTCACAGCTGCTTCACAGAATTTGACCCAAGTTATAACGAAGTCGTCTTCAACTTTCTTGGGACAGAAAAGGAGGAAAAAAAATTTATGGGGGAGCTAGACGCTGTTTTAGCAAAACTTAAATTTCGATTCCTCAAAAAACTAACAGGATATATGTATCAATATATAACTCAACCAACGATGTTGAAAAAACTTAATCTACCGCAAAAAAAATAAAAAAATAAAATAAATTCATAAACTATATGTCTATACGACCAATAAAAACAGCTATATCAACAATTAGAAGTGTCTATGACGAAAATGGTAATTATCTTCCCACTGGTAATTATTTTTTTCGTATAAAAGACTACGACCAACCTTGTTTTACTGGAAACATAAGTCATAATGAAGAATCGTTTGGTGAATTTTGTTTTTCTCCCAAAAAATTAGTTAAAATGCTTGCTGTAGGACAATCTAGATTAGCACGACGAGCTGATATGCACCATATTAGAGGTATGCCTGGATATCCAAGTCCATTAAATTCTCCTCCTGTTGTTAGAAGATATAATCCTAATAGTTTTGTGAGTCGTTATGTTGTAAACGGGATTTCAAGAAATACAAGAATTAATAATCATGAAGAGGTTCAATGTAGCATTTGTATGGAAATGATAGACAGAACCGATAAGAAAACATTAACGTGTAATCACGACTTTCATGCCGGATGTATTAATACTTGGTTAAGAACTAAAGATACTTGTCCTTTGTGTAGAGCACCTCAAAGAGTAGAAGAGCCTGAAAGACAAACTATATCTTCTCGCTATACTTTTAGTGAAGACCCTTTCACGAGGGAAATAGAAAGATTACAAAGAGATTATAGAACAGGTAGGGTTAATTTTAGTATCCCTAGTAGGAGTAGATTATCACATAAATAATTTTTATTTCTATATTAAAAAAGTTTCCATGAAAAATAAATGGAGAGAAAAATGTTGTTAAACTCTTGATTTATACAAAATATTTCAATTAATTCATTCATTTTTTTGTAATTTTTAAACAAAATGAATTTTATTTTTCCAAGATAATAATATATTTCTCTCCAAATATTTTTGTACAAAACTATTCTGTATAAAAATATTTAAAATATAAACTATAAATTTCAATATTATGGGAAAGAAAAACCGTAAACCCAAAAAAGAGAAAAAAGCACCTGAATATAGATCTAAAGAAGAACGCCAAGCTGAAGTAAAGCATATATTAGAACAACTAAGTGAGTTTCAATTAAATCCTACCTATGAACCAGTAAAAAAACTTTATTTGAAATTCAAAGAATATATAAGTGAAGGAGAACGCTTATTAGTAAATATTCCATTCCCGGAAATTAATAGGCGTATAAAAGGTGTCTTAGCAATTAATAAACGTGAAGACGTAACAATTGCGTTGATGAATGAAAAGTTTTAACGACGACGCCTTTTCTTTGTTTTTCTCTTTTTCCTCATT
>Ga0315315_10004483_pt1 | contig 12882 bp, 10 predicted proteins | sample M140m3416metaG_FD_203699 | JGI IMG/M metagenome (GOLD analysis project Ga0315315, IMG submission 203699) | Ammonia-oxidizing marine archaeal communities from Monterey Bay, California, United States - M1 40m 3416 | ecosystem: Environmental > Aquatic > Marine > Intertidal zone | place: USA...
TTCTAACTTTTCAAAAGCTTTGAATCTTGGTGTTTATGGAGCAGACTTGGGTTATTTAACTATTTATGAGCAAACAGATGGCGCTCTTCGATACTTAAAATCCGTTAGAGGCCTTTCCAAGGAATTGGGACTTGAAGGTGCTTTTGACGAAAAATTAGCAGATAGGTTTAGTTCCAATATTGGAAATCAAGACTCAATGTTAGTTTTCGTTTCTGACGCATATAGAAACTCTGACAACTACTTAAAAGACAATGATAAAAATGATGTCGCTGCTCTTGTACTAGCTGGTGGCTGGATTGAATCGATTTATATTGCAGCAGATGCTGCTATTTCTTCAAATAATTCTTTATTAATTGAAAGGTTGGGAGACCAAAAGAAGCCTTTGGCGAGTTTAATTTCAATGTTAGGTCAATATAACACTGATACTGACTATGAAGATTTAATTAATGAATTGGAAGACCTGTATAGTATATTTGAGGAAATCAAATATACCTATGAATACATTCCTTCGTCTACGGATGAATCTAAAAAAGTGACAACAATTAAAAGTAAACACACTGTTGAGATTGCGAATGGAGATTTAGAAGCAATTATCGAAAAAATCAAATCAATAAGAACTGAAATCGTTGAATAATTATGAAACTATTTAAATTAACCCTTATCGCTATTGCATTGCTTGTGGTTCCTTCTATTAATGCACAAATTACATGTGACTCAATTAGCAAAGTAACCAACTCTTATTTAAATACAAGCCAAGATAAACAATTGAATAGAATTTTCATTTCTGATGGTCAAGTTTACAGAACTTTTTTAGATGAAGACCAATCCTCTGAATTTGAAGTAACATTATACGGTGGGTCTACATACAGAATAGCAACTTCTGCTGGAATAGCTGAAAATTTCTTAATTTTTGAAATTTATGATAAAGACAGGAATTTACTATTTTCCAATAAAGACTATAACAATGCTCCTTATTGGGATTTTAAAATTGAAAGTACCATTGATTGCTACGTTGAAGCAAGATTAGATATGAATAAAAAACTTTCAGGTTGTGCAATCATGATGATTGGATTCGAAAAAAGAAAATAAATTATTATTGAAGTCCAATTCCTACTTTTCGAAACTTCAATAATACCATAACTAAATGAGCGAAAGAATACTCAAAGCCTTAATGCAACTTTTTGCAATAATCGCGAAAGGGGAATTAAATGAAGAAACTGGTGAAGTCAATTATGATGTTGGCGGACGTAAAATTGTACGTCAATTTCTTCGTCAGGAATTAAACCAAGAATTGATTAAAGAATATCTTTCTCTATTTGATGAGTTTTTGCTTTCTCATCAAGGAAAATCAAGTAAAAAGGTAGGAAAAAGAAAAAGGACTTCGGTAAACTCAGTTAAAGTACTAAGGATCTGCACGCAAATTAATGAGGAACTTACTCAGCGTCAAAAAGTAATTGTACTTATTCGTATTCTGGAGTTTATTTATGCAAATGATATAGTTACTGAACAAGAGTTGGAATTTGTTACAACGGTTGCTGAAACATTTAATATTCTGAAAGAAGAATTTGATGATTGCTTAGCTTTTGTAAATGCAGATGAGACTGCTATTTTAGATAAAGAAGTTTGTTTGGTTATTAACAACTCGCAAGAAACCAAACTTAAAAACTCTAAACACATTTACTCAGAGAGTATTGTAGGTTTTTTAAGAGTAATTCGAGTACAATCAGTAAACACCTATTTTGTTCGATATTACGGAAACCACGGACTTTATCTAAATGGACAAATTATAACGCAAGACAGAGTTCAGGTATTAACTCAAGGATCTTCATTGAGAAGTTCAAGAGTTCAGCCGATATACTATAGCGATATCATAGGTAAATTTTTAAGCGATAAATCATCTAAAAAGATTTCTTTTAAAGCAAAAAACATTCAATACCATTTTAAAGGAGGTAATATAGGTTTACAAGATTTCACTTTACATGAAGAAAGTGGGCGTCTTCTAGGAATTATGGGCGGTTCTGGAGCAGGTAAGTCCACTCTTCTAAATATTCTAAATGGCAACTACTCACCCACTATAGGTTGCGTAGAGGTAAATGGAATTGATCTTCACAAAGACAAAAAAGAATTAGAAGGAGTAATTGGGTTTGTACCGCAAGATGATTTACTAATTGAGGAATTAACTGTATTTGAAAATCTTTTTTACAATTCTAAATTATGTTTTGGGAACTATAGCGATACAGAAATTGCTAAGCTTTGCGTTCAAACACTAAAATCTATTGGCCTATATGAAACTAAGGATTTAAAAGTGGGTAGCCCTCTTGAAAAGACTATTAGTGGCGGACAAAGAAAAAGATTAAACATTGCATTAGAACTCATTAGAGAGCCATCTATAATGTTCGTTGATGAGCCCACATCCGGATTATCTTCTAGAGACTCTGAAAACATAATGGACCTTTTAAAAGAACTATCTCTGAAAGGAAAATTAATTTTTGTTGTAATCCACCAGCCATCATCAGACATATTTAAAATGTTTGATAAATTAATCATTTTAGACAAAGGTGGATATCCTATTTATAACGGAAATCCTGTTGATGCGGTCATTTACTTCAAACGATTAGTTCAACACGTAAATTCTGAAGAAAGTGAATGTATTACTTGTGGGAATGTAAATCCAGAACAAATATTTAATATAATTGATTCTAAAGTAGTAGATGAATATGGGAATTTAACTTCGCATAGAAAAGTTTCTCCCTTAGAATGGAACAAACACTACATTGAACTTATTGCCAGCAAACAATCTGACATCGAAGATGCGGACGAAATGCCTGAAAGTATCTTTAAGATTCCAGGGAAAATTAAACAAGCTGCTATATTTTTCATTAGAGATGTGAAAGCTAAATTGACAAACGCTCAATACATGGCTATAACCCTATTCGAAGCTCCTGCTCTAGCTGGAATTCTTGGGTTTTTCATGAAGTACTTCAGTACTTCTGATGGTAATGAAGAGTACACATTTTATACAAGTGAAAATTTACCTCAATTTTTGTTTATTTCAATAATAGTATCTCTATTTATTGGGCTAACAACAAGTGCTGAGGAGATTATAGGCAATTTAAAGATTCTGAAAAGAGAAAAATTCTTAAATCTAAGTAAAGGTAGTTTCTTGTTTTCTAAGATTTTTATCATGTTTCTAATTTCTGCAATACAATCTATCTTTTACGTTATCGTAGGTAATTCAGTATTGGGTATTGAAGGAATGACATTTGTCTACTGGATGATACTCTTTTCTGTATCTTGTTTTGCCAACTTGTTAGGACTTAATATATCAGCTACATTCAATTCAGTTAAAGTCATATATATTTTAATACCTATATTAATAATACCTCAATTACTTTTTAGTGGCATATTAGTTCCGTTTGACAAACTGAACCCCGTATTTTCTTCCAAATCACATGTGCCATGGATAGGCAACGTAATGGCTTCGAGATGGGCATATGAAGCTCTAGCCGTTACACAGTTTAAGGATAATGAATACGAAAAGAATTTCTATGAGTATAACCAAGAAATGAAATTTTCTAATTGGAAAAAAGATAAATGGGTCAGTAACCTTGATGCAAAACTAGAGAACATTAATGGATATGTCAATTCTAAAAAGGATAATCCAGAGAAGAAAATTTCAATGGAAAGAAGTATTCAAATTCTAAAAAATGAAATTGAAAAGGAAAATAGGCACTCCAAAAAAATCAAAGTGACCGATGGAACTATCAATAATCTTACTTTAAACAAATTTAACAAGGAAGCTTATGGAGAGATCAAAAAATACTTAGCTACCTCTAAAGAACGATACAAAAGAAGATACAAGGCCTTTGAAGATAAAAAAGATAGCGTAGAAAAAACTTTCATGAAACCCAGCGCAGAATATATTGCTCTTTTAGACAAAGCCAAAAGTGAAAAAATAATTGACAAAAAACAGCATAAAAAGCTACGTAAATTTATGACTAAACTGAAAGAAGAATCTTTCCACCGGTTTATGTATAAATACAAAAATAGTGCGTTGGAGGATTTTGTAACCAATACGAATTCATTCGAAGTTACAGATGAAGACAATAACTACGTGATCCAAAAGTCATACCCTATTTATTTAGAGCCCTATGATTACGATTATTTAAAAGCACATTTTTATGCACCTAAGAAAAAGCTTTTCGGTGTCTACTTTGATACATTTTCTGCTAATATTTTGGTAATATGGTTTATGACTATAATCTTAATAATGACGCTTTTCATGGACACGTTTAAAAAGATATTGGATTTATTTGGGAGGCTTGGCGGATTGATACCTTCCTTTAAAAGGAAAAATTAGGTTTATCTTGTACGGAATTTTGCCTTACAACTATAGAATTTTCATAATTATTAAAGCTTTACTACTTTCACGGGAGTGCCCACATAATCTTCTCCTACCAGGATTATTGTATAAATACCAGCCTTATTAATATTTACCGTAGGATTGTCTTTCTTTATATTTGAAGAAGTAAGCAGCTTTCCCGAAACATCATAAACATTTACGACCAGACTTTCAGGAACATTATCACCGAAAGCTAAATAAAAGAAATCATTTGACGGATTAGGGTAAACCGAAAAATCTGAATCTACATTTTCTTGGCTAACATTCAAATTATAATCAACTCTAAAGTTATCCAATCCAGCTTCCACCAAATTTCCACCTTCAGAATCCCAATCTGCGGTTTTCACAATTAACTTAACACTGGTTAAAAAAGAAGTATAACTAGTGACATCAATAATTAAAGACCGCCATATAACGTCATCTGAGTCCTGATAAAACTCAGCTACCTTATACTGATCTATTCCATCATCAATAATAAAGGTTAAAGAATCATTTGCAAACACTTGACCTGAAAAATTCCGCCACCAATAATCCAAACTAATAATTGGATCAGCACCTCCATTTGAAAGGTCCATTAGTGGTGAAGTAATTATTGCATCGGCAAAATCAACATCATCGAATCCCGCGGATCCTCCACCATTTCCAGTTACATAAGCTTTACTTCCACAATCTACTGCATCCACATCTGGATTAGAAATGCTTCCTCCAGCTGTGGTTCCAATTGGAACTCCTCTTTCCCAAATCCCATCTGGTGCTGCACCGGAAACTTGCCAACCTAAATCTAGATTGAAAAAATCAGCATAACCAGCCTCCAAAGAACCTGAGTAGATAGTATCATTGGGACCAAACAAAACATCTTGACCACAAATTTCAATGAAACCCCATTTTCCAATGTAAACATTATATGTCCCACCATAAAAATTAGAAAATAATATCTCTCCATTGACATCCGTTGAACCAGTATATGTAAAATCATCATTTTCAATTATTACGTCTGCATTTGGGATAAAGGTTCCTATATTAGCTAATTCATCAACGCTCACCAACAAATCAAAATTCTCTATCGGAACTAATTGGACATCTTGTATGGAAACTTGTCCGCTCACCAAGTCAACTCCAAAGATAGTATCAGCAATATAAGCAGGGTGACTGTAGATAACATCATAAGAACCTGCTACAGCATAACCGGTTGCATAATCACCTACTATATTTGTTTGATCAGTTATAATTGTAGTTACTAGCTCTATTGTAACTCCAAATATGGGTGCAGTTGTAGATGCATCCGTAACCGTTCCTTCTAAAAAGCAACCTCTATTATATGTAACACCAAGGATATGCAGTCCATTTTCAATGTCCGAAGTAATAATATTTCCTGATGGTAACCATGGGTAAACTCCCCAACAGCCATTAAACCCATCTCCCGAAAAAGAAGGGGAAGTGTCAAAATTCGCCACTTCTACCATGTTTCCTTTGTTAGAAACATCATGAACCGTTACACCGTCCCGATAATAAGAAGTTACAATATAATCATTTATAAAATGAGAATTATGTGGTATAACATCCATACCAGGACTGGATTGTATTCTATCTAATTCTATGATATTAGTTGGATCAGAAATATCAAATTCCCCAATAAATCCATTTGTGATTTCATCAGTGGTATATATATAATCCCCATCATCTGACATCCATAAGTTATGTGAAAAATTGCCTGGCGTAACTTGTTGGCCCAGTATTACCGGATTAGATTTATCGGAAACATTCCAAATACTCATGTGCCCGTCATTTATATGTCCCATATATAAAGTATCCCCTCTTGCAACACCGTCGTGTGCATACCAATTATCAACGATCCCCAATTCAACTGGATTCATAGGATCAATAGTCAAGTCTAACATAATAGCACCTCCATTTCCCCTGTTTGCACCAAAGATATAACAGATGCCATTTTCATCAATGAAAAGGTTATGAGCTGAAGCCCAGGGATCGCTGCCCGGTCCATTGTAATATGTCGTGGTTAAATTAGGATTTCCAGGAAGTGTGCTTAAATCTATAATTAATAATCCTTGTGGCTCTTCCGTAGTTACGTAAGCATAATTACCCCATGTCTTAATATCTCTCCAGATCGAATTCATACCTGGCTCAAAGAAAACTTCAAATGGATTAGCAGGATCTGTAACATCAACAATAGAAGTACCATCATTCAAGCCTACTATAGCATATTCGTTCCCATTTCCATCAACATATCCCCATATATCGGAAGCATCAGAACTATGCAATGAAACTACGTCGAAATAGCCTAATTCTGACATATTTAGTTGAGCAGTCATAAAAAAAGGTATAAAAGCGAAAAAAGCGAAAATTTTGATCATATTTTATTAATTAATTCCTATCCAATATATTTGTATAGTTAGCTAAAAAACTCTGAATAAAAAAGATAGTTGTACCAAAGGGTTAATTTCAACATTAAAGGTAAACTATCACTCTATAGAGTAAGACAAACCTAAAGCAATTACATTCATTCGAAGTGGATAGGCCTGATTCACTTCAGTAATACGTAAGTATTTCAAGTTCATTTGAAGATAATCAGAAATAGCATATTCAAAACCTAATCCAAAACGGTTTTTATTATAATTAGATGTTCCAGTACCGTTCAAATGGAAGAAAAACTCATCCTGAAGAAATGCTTTCAAACCTTTCTCTATTTTAATTTTCACTTTAAATCGAATTCGTTCATAAGTCGGATTTTCCTTATTACGATTAGATGTTGTTTGAGTTCTACTTCTTAGGTAGAGATTAATAGCATTCAACTTCAATTTTCCTGTTAAATCCACGTACAGTCTATTTTCCGCTGCATAACCTGACCAATTATTCTTCATTTTTGATCTCCAGGAAATTCCTGTCCGAAAGTATTTATTAACTTTATACTTAGCTCCTAAGTCCAAAAAAAACTGATTAAGTCTTGTTGAATTATCGTCAGTTCGGATCTGAAAGTCTGCATCAATATCTAAATCATCTGCTATTTCTTTATTAACACTTACGCCACCCCAAGTGCCAAAATCTTGATTACCAAATTGCGCCATAAGACAAGATGGAATAATAAATACTATTAAAAAAATAACTCTCAAGTATACTTATTTGAAAATTGTAATATCAGTTAAATCCAACTCTTGTTTCTTGTCTGTAATTTGAAACTTTACAGAAACAACGCTATCTCCTGCATTTCCGCAATTCAGACAATAGGAATAATCGGAATACACAAATAATTCGTAATCTCCTTTTTGTAAGTATTTAAACTCAAAAGACCCATCATAACTTGTATTTATATCATCATCATATGCTCCGGCTTCATTTCCATATATAAGATATACTTTATAATTTTGAGCATAGTACTCACCGGTAAGTGTGCCAAGTGCATTGTAATCTTTTGCATATATTTTTCCTGTTACAATTGCACTGCCACCAACACCGGGTTCTTTTGTACAACTTGCTAACAACAGCATTGTTATTATGAAAAAAAATAGATTATTTAAAATACTTTTCATTTTGTAATTTTTTGTGTGTTACAAATTATGTAATTAATACTAAACGAACCTTTCATTTTATTTAAAGTTGCTTGCTAAACAATATAATTTATGCGTTTCGAAATTTTACTTGTTTTCTATAGCAGAATTAATATCATTTAATTCTCCAACTTTAAGGGACGAACCATAGGTGGTAATTAACCATATAGAACCACCATCATCGATTTTATATAGTGTTTTATCATAGAGATAATCCCACTTATAATTTTTACCCTCTGACTCTTCTAAAACTCCAATAACAATAGGATTTGCATAATTGTCATACCAAACCATTTGGTTAACATTATTAACGTAATAAGTGTTTTCATCACCCACAAAAGAACAAGTGTACTTCAATGTCTCCTCTATATTACTTCTCTCTGGAGTGAAGTCCTTTATTTTTTTATTCTTGAGTCTTTTTGCATCCTTCCAACCTTCAGAAATAACATCTATTCTTGCCCTTCTTGGCGGATGTGTTTTTGTGCCGTGCAAATCACCTTCTTTTTCAATACATCTCAACGTTTCTTCTAATGTGGCTCCCATTTGAAACAAGATAAATCCTGAATATCTGTCTGCTGCTAATTCATTCCCTGGATTGCTCTCTTGATGTCTTAAAGTATGACCCAATAAATGATGTCCAATTTCGTGAGCAAGAACACTAATAGCAGCCCAATCTGTTTTAGTAGAATCATTTACTCTTTTCATAAATGAAGGGTTGTATCGAATGTAGCGTTTTTTTCCTTTGACATAAGCTATGGCATTATTTACTTCTGTATCTTGAATCACTCTAAAGTTGGGCGAAAGACCACTGTACTGAACAATCTTATAAACACCAAACTTTGCATCACGATCAGTTTTAAATTCATTTAAGGCGTTACTTAGAGTATCATCAGTTGTCTGTGAGAAACAAATATTGACAAACAAGAAAGAAGTAATAAGAAATAGTACCTTCACCTTCATTTTAGCATAGTTTTTGTAATGCTTGTACCAAAATAGACTATTTAATCATTTTATGAAAATAAACCAAATAACAATTACTGCTTTTGCAATGTTACTTTTATTTACCGGTTGTGTAGGTTTTTTCAAAACTACGGAAACCGCTGAGAATTCCGAAGAAAATAAATCAAAACAACAAAAAGCAGAAGATGCTGTTGAAGCAAAAATCATTGAATCCTTTGGTGAAAATGCAGTCTATAAAGGTTTTAAATTTGGTGAGTTATTTACTTTAAAGCCTAAAGAGATAGTTGAGCTAGACCAACTGTATAAATTACGAAGAGAACTACCTTCCTTAAAAGACAATTACCGAAATAATTTAGACGAAATAATTGCTGCAAATGATTCTGCTATCATTAAAAAAAAACAAGAACTAAGAGATAAAAAAATATTTATCACATATGAATTAACGCATATTTATAAGATTACGTCGGAGAAAAATGGGATTCAGTTATATGAATGTAAATTCCTCTTATTTCCAAATTACACGGTAAAAGATGTCAAGATTATGCTCTCCACAGATTTGAGTGCCGAGGAAGATGAATTATTTTATTATTTCATTATGCAATACCCTTTGTATGAATTAGAAAACACATATACCACTAATCAAAAAAACAAAAAAACTTATGCTCAACTAAACAAAGCGCTAGAGAGTGAAACCGAAAACAAAGCAAGGCTATTGAAAACAATTTTATCTATTTGTAAGCACATTAGAATAAACAATAATTTCAATGAGGCAAAACTATCTGAATCATTAGCTAAAGAATGGATCTTAAAAAACCCAAATTATTCAGACGAATATAAATCATCTTCATTTTCAGACTTACTACCTATGGACAAAACAATGTTGGATGATAATAATGAAAAGATTAAAATACCCCTTGGGTATAAATTATATCATCAATTTGAAAGTAAAACAACCGAAAACAAAGTGATTAAAAGAAATTTTCAATTTCAATTTGATTTAAATTTTGTAATTGTTGATGTAGCGGAAATTGTTGCAGGGACTGAATAATAAAAATAGTCCTCTGTCCATTTCTTTGCAGAAATTCAAATCTTCAGTTCAAAAGCTCCTTTTTCTGTATTGTATGTCGGAATATGTAAATTTTCTGCTTCAGCTTCTACTCGATTCCGATTCCATTTAGAATTTGAACCATCTACAATTACAGATTTAAAATTAAACATTTTGTAAAGGTCTTTCAATTTTATTTTTGCGTTACCCGACATCAATACGTAATCAACATCGATCTTTTTCCCTAGCGCTCGTAAAGTAAACTTATTATCAACTCTGACCATTTTTATAGTATGAAATTTTGAATACGTATCGACTAATTGCAGAGAACTGTCCAAAAGTGTTTCATTTAATTTAAAAGCGTCAGTTGGCATATAATGAACGTTGTGCAAATCTAGATAGGACCAATTTGATTTAATGTGAAAACTTTGCTTTTGTTTATCTTTTATCAAACTCAAATTTGCAAGCAACACATTGCTTGTTCCATCGATAAAATCAATAGCTTGATTTTTATTAATATGATAAACTATCATTCTTTTTGAATTTGCTAAAGCAATATCTTCTATTAAATCGCTAATAATAAAGATAAGTGCAAGAAAAAATGCGTAATTAATTATTTTCAATTTTCGAATTTCCAACCCACGTACAAGCAATATAATAATTATGTAGAGCGCTAAACATTCTAAAACATTTATGGAAAGCCCTTCAATTAATGAGCTGGGTAGCACTTCAATTTCTTTTATACCAAAATTTAATCCTTCAATGAACTTATTTAATACCAAACCTATACTTTCTGAGATAAAAGGAATAGGAGATGTAATAAATAGTAATATTCCTAAAATCAAAATTACTACAGCAGATGGAATAACGAGCAAATTAGACAACATGAAATAAACCGGAAATTGATTAAAGTAGAATAATGTTAGTGGAAGTGTAGCAATTTGTGCAGCAATTGAAACAGCTGTAATTGCCCATACCTTATCTAATAGCCACCATCTTGTATATATTCTTTTATAAATTATGGGCTGCAGATAAACAATTCCGAGCACTGCGATATAACTCAATTGGAAACCAACTTCAAAAAGCAAGTTCGGGTTTATAATTAATAAAAAAAAAGCAGATGCGGCAAGTGTATTGTAAATACTAGATTTCCTATTCAATACAGTTCCCATTATTACAAACGAAAACATCGTGGCCGCTCTCAAAACGGACGGACTTAACCCTGTTATCATAGCATAAATCCATAGTGAAATTAATAAAATGATTGCTTTAACAATCCTTCCTTTCTTGGAAGTATCAAGAATAGTTAGTAGTGTATTTAATATAAGAAAAATAATACCTACGTGCAACCCAGAAACGGCTAAAACATGCATTGCTCCTGCTGCTGCATAAGCTTGTTTTACTTCAAAATCTAATTCATCTTTACTACCAAGTATCAGCGCTGATGCTATAGCATATTGATCTCCTTCAATGCCATTTAATTTAAGGGATGAAAGTAAAAACTGTCTTGCATCATTGGCAAATACATCTAATCCTTTTGATTTTGAATCTAGCAGCCGCCAATCATCACTAGCAAGATATCCTTGTTGATATATAGAATAGTTTTCTAAATATTTTTTGTAATCAAATTCTTTTGGGTTTTTTGGAGGTTCCAAAACATTCAGGTTTCCCTTAATTAATAATTTATCGCCAAATTTTAGTGCCGAACTCAATGAATCTTTTTCCATGTAAATCAACACTTTACTTCTTGAAAAACTCCAGCCACTAGCCATTAATTTAGCATTAACTCTAAGTGTTAATTGATAGGAATTGATTTTTTCTTTTACAGGTTCAATTATAGCACATTGGTAAAAATCGGCATCCTTTAATTTAGTATAATCATGTAAACTCATTTGAGAGAGCAACGAACCACCGACAAATAAGGTCATGTTCAATACAAATCCAAAAAGAAAATTATTCTTTATATTCCTATTTTTTTTTGAAATAACTATTAAAGCAGCAAGCCCTGCGAAAACTGCAATCATAGAATAATAACTACCATCAAATGAAAACATAATCCCAAGAATAAATGGCAATAGTATTCTTACAAAAGGATATTTCTTCCAGTTTATCACAGGAGAAAGCTAATTAATTTTGCTTGTAATGACAAAAAGTTATCTTTGAATAAATAAAAATAAAAAAAATGAGTGAAGAGTTTGACAACCTGGATGAATTTGAAGTTTCTGCAAGTCCAGCTGCATTGCCAAATGCTACAGCAGTATTGGTTTTGGGTATTTTATCTATAGTAACCTGTTGGCTTTATGGAATTCCCGGAATTATTATGGGAATTATAGCAATTGTTTTGCACAAAAAGAATAAGACTTTGTATTTATCAAACAAAACTAAATATGAACAGTCATTTAAAAACTCAAAAGCTGGTTTTATTTGTGGCATTATTGGATTGTGTTTATCTGTATTAATGATAATTTACTTTATAGTTGTAGTATTGTTTGTTGCTGGAGCGATTGCTACTGCGGGCAGTTACAATGGGTACAATGGGTTTTAATATAACTTGATGGTAGAATGCTCCTGGAAAAGTCATTTTGGAGTAGAGTGCTTCGGATGTGGATTTCAGCGTTCTTGTCTTCTATTAGTGGAAGGAAATATTTGGGAAAGTATTAAATTATTTCCTGCTACAATTCCAATACTATTTGTGTTTCTTTATGCAGGAGCCCACTTGATATTTAAGTATAAAAACGGTGCAAGAAACATAGTTATTCTATTTTCAACTTCCGTAGGATTAATGCTAGGTAATTTGGTTTGGAAACTAATATTTCACTAAAAACAAAAAGGTGCATTAAAATTAATGCGCCTTTTTCATATAGTTTTCGTTTTACTACCCTCTTCTTCTTTCCAGCAATGACATCATCATT
>Ga0315315_10004484_pt1 | contig 12881 bp, 7 predicted proteins | sample M140m3416metaG_FD_203699 | JGI IMG/M metagenome (GOLD analysis project Ga0315315, IMG submission 203699) | Ammonia-oxidizing marine archaeal communities from Monterey Bay, California, United States - M1 40m 3416 | ecosystem: Environmental > Aquatic > Marine > Intertidal zone | place: USA...
GCATACTCCGCCACCACCACATCATCTCCATCCCCGGCCTCAAGACCCACGAGGGCGGACACGATCCCCGTCCTGTCCTTCCCCTTGGCACAGTTCACCACGACGGCCGCCTCCGGAGACGCGGAGCGGCAACGCTTCACGGCCTCCGCTACGGCAGGCTGAGCGGAGGCCAGAATCGACGAGTAGAGCAGTCCGGGACCGTCCCGACTCAGTTCGGTGCGCACCAACTCGTCGAACCCACGAGCGTCCGTCGCAAGAAGTGCGTACGCCTGAAGCTTCCGCAGGGGCGGAAGAGAGGCCACGACAGCGAAGAAGAGGGCGTCAATGTCCGCCATGAGGGGGAGGTGCACCCTCTCCACGGATCCGAACAAGAGATCAGCGCCGGGGGACGTCGGACACATCATCTCGTCGGCATTACGTAGCTCGACCACTGTTGTGACGTTGAGTTCATCGATGAGGTACGACGCGTCCTCGGCAGTTGCTCGATCCAAAGTCGCAGACCTGAAGAGGCCCGGGACGCGAGAGGAGACGGGCCTGAAGTTCTCAACACCAGACAACGGTGAGAGAGAGAGGGATACTGGCAAAAAGGGCAGGCGCATGTATTTGGCAATCATCAAACACTCATTACCTAGCTGCTTCTTTTTTTTGTGTGGAGGTGATTTAGGACGTACTCAGATTTACCGCCCCCCCCCCTTCTTCTTTTCCGGACAAAAAAAGGAGGGTGGGGTAAAAAAACGGATGCATAATAAATGCTCCGTTTTTTACTACTCTACTCGCTCAGCTCGGTCGGCCGGCTGACTCTTGGCCATGCTGACCCTAATATTGACAGAGTCCTTCTCCATCTCAATCATATTGTTCCATTAACGTCATAAGTATGGATATTATGACATTCAAACGTATACATCTGGTATGAAATCAGAGTGGGTTGAGTCCAGCGTCAAGTCGTCTTTAATAAACGCGAAGTCAAAGTTCTTTGCGGCTTCTGGCTTCTCAGGGAACTTCGGCAATAAGTAAACAAATACATTGCACGTCGTATGCATTGTAATGATACGATTGTCCCGATTCTACTGATATCTTGCCCTCTCATCTTCAAGTCCAGACGCACACCAACCGTATGAGCAAGAAGAACACCATGCGCATGCTTCAGGCAAGTTCCCTACTCGCGCTAGAAGTTTCTACCAGCGCCGCCCACTCCGCCGCCGAGCGGGCCGCTCTCGCCGGGTTCGGCTTCGTCAAGGACATCGTCGCCGGCGGCAACCGGCGGCTGCAGGAAGGATTGTTCAGCGCTGAGATTTTGTGCGATGGCTTGGGTGGCGATATTCAGTCCGACGGGCGCTGCGAGGTTTGCGAGGAAGAGGACGGGTCGGCCTGCTGCCTGTACGACATCGGCGATATCAACATTGATGCCTTGATATCGGGAACGGGAGGAGGTGGCATGTCACTTGAGTGTGCCTACTGTGACGACTACTGCGGGGAAATCGCCTGCGGATCCTACGAGGGCACCTTCGATTTCAGCTCGTCCACATTGAGCATCACGGGATGCACGAACGTCGAGGCTGGGTAAGTGTCCTGATCCGTTTGCACAATCGAGCTATTCTCTGAACATGTCAATGAGTTCTGTGTCTTCCTTGTAAACTGCGGCATTCTCTATCTCATCCCATCCTCGTCTCGTTTTGTCCGTGCGCTTGCATCAATGTGTGGTCGTGCCTTCTTTGATTAATTTCCCCCCTCCTGCTTTTCCACCGAAACTAGCGCCGTTTGCTTGGACTTTGATTGCATTACAGAAGAAGAGGATGACGACTCTGTATGCAGTTGTCAAAGCGCTACATTCAACAACCAAGATTGCAGTTACTGCGAGTTCGACGAAGATAGCGGTTCAACCCCCACTGTTGACTGTTCCAACGTCGGCGGCCCTACCCAGGCAGCATTTGATATGTGCCTTTTCGAAGTTGAGGAGGAGGAACAAGAGGAAAACATAGATTCCGTTGAAGAGCCCCCCGCTTCGGCCCAGGACGCGCCCCTCGCCACGGAAGACACTGTTGAGGAGCCTCCAGCGTCGGCTCAGGATGTGCCCCAAGACAAGGAAGAAACCGTCGAGGCGCCCCCGCCCCTCGCCACGGAAGACAGCGTCGAGGGGCCTCCAGCTTCGGCTCAGGATGTGCCCCAAGTCACGGAAGAAACCGTCGAGGCGCCCCCCGCTTCGGCCCAGGACGCGCCCCTCGCCACGGAAGACACCGTCGAGGAGTCTCCAACTTCGGCCCAGGACGCGCCCCTTGTCATTCCCGAAATCCCCCCGGAATGCACCCCACTTATCGGTGGCTTCATGGGATGCTATATGGGCGGTAGCTCGGAGGAAGGTTCGGCCTGCGCGAACCTCGATATCGTCTCGCTCTTGGAATTGATTCCCGGTAAGTTCAAGTGTTTACTCTCGACTAGATGAGCGCATACGGAGGTCTTCTTAGAGGATAAAGATCTTCGCCACGCAGATTGTCTCCTATTTTGTTGCCCGTTTCGTGCCTGCCATTTCATTCGTCCCACCCTTACCCCCTCGTTCGAACGAATCACCCCTTCTTCCGCACTAGCGGGCGAGGTCACCTGTGAGGAGGCGAATTCACTGCTTTGCCAACCCGGTGTCCTCGGTGGTTGCTGCGAGGGCAATATTTCCGATATCATAAGATGCGTCCTTCCCTCGTTTGTCAGTGACGACTGCGTCATCGGCTGCGGCGACCTCGCCCCTGCTTCGGACCCCGTCCCGGATACGACTGTGGCTGCCACTACAAGCGCGGCGTGGAAAGGAAGGTCTGCCCTCGCCACCATGTCTGTTGTTGGATTGGCGTGGATACTCATTCTTTTTCTAGGTTTAGGCAGGTCGTAGAGTTTTTGCCCTGAAATGTTAGTTGTTGAAGATGTAGAAATTGCCCATGCATACTAGCTAGTACCATGTTTTTTCTTTAAGATACGATGAGATACAGAGCTTTTTCATTCTTCTTTTCTGTGAACGAGATTGGCTCAGTACCTATACGAGTAATTCGCACAGCGAGCCATTGATTCAGAGATATAGGCAGCCTGCAGCAAAAGCGCGCGCGAAACAAGCAGCAGCCACCGAGTGCCTCCTACATCGGTATCAGTTCCTTGACTCGGAGGTGGTGGATGGCATCGAGGAGCGCCCCGCTCCGTACGCGCCTAGCGTGCATTGAGGCCGAGGGCCGCTGCCGTGCTTCTTGCACGGCGCAAGCTTCTTGGGGAAATTCCCCGGACGCAAGGGCAGAGAGTGCCAGCCCGGAAGGGTCTAACCCGGCGCGGACGCCGCTCCCGACCCAGCTTTAGGGCGCGCGACGACGGCCCGTCCCCGGACGGACAAGAGCGCATGGGAGGTCGGCTCCGTCAACCAGCCGCCGTCAGATCAAAGTTATGCCGTTTAGAACACAACGGGGGTCACTTACCGCTCTCCTGTCTTGGAACTCACCCATACAACAATCAACTAAGAGCTGAGGGAGGATATTGCTTTGCTGAATGCCTGGAAGCACTGAGGGCCACAAACATAATTACGGTAAATATTTCTTGCGGATAGCACGCCCTGTGGGATCGCAGGTGTAGTTGCGGCGAACGCTGCAGAATTACCGTCGGAAGGACGATACGTCCATGCAACAGTTCAATTACTAGTAGTATAATTCATCAGGGAGCGAACGCCGAAGAAAATATAGAAAGTGCAATCAATAAACCTTAGTAATTCAGTCGTAGAGATCTATATTTATCAATCAATGAGGACTACGTCATCGGCACCGTCAGAATCGGATTCACATAGGTCGACGGCAGTGGCGCGTGTGTCTGCGGGCGACAGGTTGCGACGCGTGAGAGGTACTGGGACGCGGATTGAGGGGCCGAACATCAGGGCACTCTGGTACCTTCCAGTCATAGGGCCATCCATCGACAGTGGCCCATCGAACGCGGAAATCGCCCCATGCTGCCTCCTCACCCGTTCAACGAAGTTGCGCAGTCCGTCCTCGCTATCGTCGTCTGGGTTTTCGTCGGAAGGGTGCGAGGCCGGAACGGCGGATGAAGTTCGGGGGCGCGTTTCCGTGGCTCGTTGCGACGGCCTGGTAAGATGGGGGGAGCGGCTAACGCCACCGTATGTGTAGGTGATAGATACACGAGACGAGGTCCCGGCTGGACCTTCGACGGTGCGAATAGACGTCGACCTGGCTGCGCCAGCAGATGACGGCTGTGATGATACCGACGAAGAGGACGCGGCAGCCCTGCTCAAGCGATTGGACCCAGGGGAAAGGGATGCAGCCGACCGAGACTCGACCGAACCTGAAAGCGGCCGCCTACGGCCACGAGGACCAGCGTATGAGCTAGGGGGGATGCCACCAAACAGGAGCTGAGCGATTGATGCTGGCAATGTGCCGGTAGCCTCCATGCTCTCGAAGAGACTGTGGAGGGGATTCGATTCGACTAGGTCTGCACGCTGGTCGCGCTTCTTGATGCGCTTCGACTTTTGCCCGCCCGAGGACAAACCGCTGCTCCCCGCCTTACCTCTCTTTTTGCGCTTCTTGGATTGAGGAGACTTGTGTACGCGGTCAATTTTAGTAAAGCGGATCTTGCACAATGGGCAGGTGTTCTCTCGCGCTGCCCACTTCTCGATGCAATCCCAGCAGAAAATGTGGTTGCATCCCTTCCCATTCAGCTTGGTCTCCTGATCCCTGGAGGGCACTTCGAGGCAAACAGAGCATGGTTCGGCAGCGTCGTCACCACCCTTCTTGGCTTCGGCGGGGCACGGCTTCTTCCCTGGACTAGAGTCAACTAATCCGTGCCTCGAACAGGGCGCAAGCTTCTCACGCTTGGATCTCCTTTTCGAGGTTGAGGACGCTGGAGAAGGCGCCCTGGCCTCGTCGTCGAGCCCCGTTGTCTTCGCCCCAGCTGTGGCTGTCACCGCGCTCGAGCGGGCACCATCTTTCCTTCGGGCGCTACGACGGAGGGGGGCGGAGGCTGCGGCGGAGGAGGATGGCTCCTCGCCGTTAGACGGGATCTCCATCACGACAGAGTCCTCGTCGGAGTCTGTTGAACGGCGGGAGGCGGCCGAGGCAACTGATGATGGCGGCACTGACGCCCTAATCGCCCGCGTGTTGAAATGAGACAAGTCTTCGAGGGGAGGCATTTCGCTGAAGGAGTCGTCCTCGCTATCGATATCGGCCGTAAGAAACTGAAGTAAGTCCGTCTCCTCCGGCATCCCCCCCATGGCGATGCGCAACATTATGAATGGGCACCCTGCGGGAGAAAGTCTTAACATGGAGGAAGATGTATGGGGATGGGGTGGTTCGGTGTGAGAAGCTTGGGATTGAAGAACAATTAGATCAACAACAAAAGTAGTTCTAGAGTACGATTTCGTACATGTACTCTTTCCTCTGTCTGTCTGCGTACGAGCTGGTATTGATCACCGTACGGCACATGAACAAAAAAGAGAGCAGGGGCGCGCCGTATTTCGCGGAATGGCGAGCCCGGCTCGATTTTGATGCAGTAAAAAGTGACGAAGGGACGGTATGGATTCAAACTCGCGTAACATGTATGTACTAGGAATTTTGAGTCTGCATACCCCCTTCGTTAAGTTCTGTAGATGGAGATACGGTCGGAATTCGCAGCACCAACATACTACCAGCTACTCCTAGTAGTATGCAATGCATACTAGAGTAGTAGTACGTGCTCCTACCATAGTATGCATACCAACGAGCTCGTTGTTCTAATGTGCATATTATGCGTAGTATGCATACTAGCTTGTAGTAGTATACAAGGAGCTCGCGGGGTACATGGAGCACATGGCATCATCAAGGCGCGATGGACCTTGTTCCCGCCGCCCGCCCCCGGCGCACACCCGCAGAGCGTACGACGGGGAAGGATTCAGGAGCGAGGGGAATCCGATACAATTTGTATGCAAGCTGCATTCGGCGCCATCCCTCCTCCGCCCAGATGTCCGAATCGTAAGAGAAAACCCCTTGGCGTTGCGAACGGGAGGGGTCAGGCCAGCCACGACCGAAAGGGAACCCTTCCGTCTTCGCCCACACTTATCGAAAGAGGAAAGAAGGCTGTCCCGCCCCTGCCAGTACAGGAGCGGAAGAAGCGGCGGCGGCCGTCCTGCCGGCCCATCGGTCTCACCTTGGTATCGTAACCTGTGCTTGCTTTTTGAGGCTTTTCCCGATTCCCGATCAATCGATGGAGATCGATGGAAATGTACGAGTTCCAAAGTACTCTCCGCCAGCGTGCTGCTGGCTGCGCTGCTGCACTCCGCTCGGCACGCTTCGAATAACTGGAAGGGTTGGGAATTGTTTCTGCAGGTTTGTGTACTTTTGTTAAGGTAGGGTTGGGGCTTAGTCATGCCGTCAGTACGTTTGCTCCTCTCTCTTTCTCTTGTCCACTTCAAGTTGCAAGCGGAGAAGTTGACTTTTGGATCGACTCTGATCCAGAACCGCTCAACTTTGGTACCGAAGGCATTACCATAACATCATCCCGAAGGCACCCGAGAAGCCAAACCATCCTCCCGCTGATCCCCCCCCCGCGCGCGACCGAGATAGAACAAAATTCATCTGAGCACTGCTGATCGTCCCTCGCCTGCCCGAATATTCCCAAGATCCTGTAATATGAGACTTTCGTCCTCCTCCGCCCTCCTCTCCCTGGCCCTGTGCGCCCCGTCCGCTGCAGGCTTCGCCCCCGTCGCCTCCTCGTCGTCCTCGCGGCCGGCCTTCTCCTCGATCTCCACCCGGAGACATCTGACGACCGGCCCTGGGGGCAAGGCCGCCTCCTCGAAGGAGGACGATCTCAGGCTCACCTACGACATCATCATGGGACACATCGACACGGATAGGGTCGGTGCCGCCGATCCCTCACCGACGCCCACGGCGCCGGCGTCGGCGCCGGCGCCCGCGGCAAAGACGTACACGGCCCCTCCCCTCCCCGAGAACGACCTCATGATTCGCGCCGCGCTGGGCAGGGCAGATGTCGAGCGGACCCCCATCTGGTTGTTCCGCCAGGCGGGCCGCCACCTTCCCGAATACCGCGCCTACAAGGAGGAGACGGGAAGGAACTTCCTCGACATGCTGGCCCGCCCCCAGGACGTGGCAGAGTGCACCCTGCAGCCTCTGCGGAGATATCCCCTCGACGCCGCTATCCTCTTCTCCGACATCCTCGTCATCGCCGAGGCGCTCAACGTCGAGGTGACCATGCCCGGCGGGGTAGGCATCCAGGTACCCAACCCCATCAAGGACCCCGCCGACCTCGCCGAGCGCATTCCCGACGCCTCCGCCATGACCCCGGATTTCGTAGCAGACAGGCTAGGTCACGTTATTGAGTCCGTCAAGCTCATCAAGGCGAAGATGGCCGAGGAGGGGATGACCCAACCCCTCATCGGATTCTCCGCCGCTCCTTGGACGCTCCTCTTCTACATGGTGGGCGGCTCGTCCAAGAAGAACAACGATATCGGAGTCCAGTGGCTCAGGGATCATCCCAACGACTCCCGCCGTCTCCTCCACGTTCTGACCAATGTCATCATCGAGTACATGACCGCCCAGGTCGAAAGTGGGGCCAACATGCTTCAGCTGTTTGAGGCCATGGGAATGATGATCGATGAGAAAAATTTCGACGAGTTCGCCATGCCGTGCCTGAGGGCGATTGCGACCGAGCTCAAGAAACGCTTTCCCGACGTCCCCCTCATGGTGTTCTCGCGGGGTGCCAGCTTCGCGAACGAAGCGCTGTCCAAGCTGGGCTATGACGTGGTGACTATCGACGGCACCGTTGACCGGTCCATCGCCAGAGAAGTCGTTGGAGGCAGAACGGGTCTGCAGGGCAACTATGATCCAAAAGAGCTTATTGAGGATGAAGAGGGGACCAAGACGACCGATACGGTCCGTGAGACAGCGAAGCAGCTACTGGAAGATCTCGGGCCGCAGCGGTTGATCGCGAACCTTGGCGAGGGGTTGGGTGGGAAGGAAAGTCCCGAGCTTGTGAGAGCGTTCGTTGATGCCATTCATGAGGAAAGCGAGGCGATGATCAAAGCCACTAGTAGTACTTAGTAATAGCTAGTAATAACAATACGGCAAACGGGCTGGTTCTAGCCAAGTACAGCTGCGCGATGCTCGCAACGCAAGATTTGAATCGCCTGCAGTTACTATTGCCAGAGAAAGCATGAACGGTGTAGTTGTTCCAAATGGTCCAAATTGAAAAACCGATCAACTGTCTTTAGGTGGCTTTCCAAAGCTACCACCAGATCAGGTTTCTCTATCTGTACTGGGCGCAGTGCATGTAATGCCACCAAAAGATAAGTCCCCAGAACCAGCAGAAGGCGAAGGCCCTAGTGAAGGTCTACATCAAAAGCTAAATCCGCTCGAGATGGGCTTCTTTGCTTGAGCTGCGCCTGATGCCGGTTTTGCACCGCCGATTGGCGTGGGGGCCTTGCTAGCCAATGGAGGGAAAGGGTTCGGCGATTGGGTAGTGGAAGTCACAACCTTTGACGCATTTGTGGCGGGAGTGCCCCCAATCGAGAATCCGCTGCCTGAAGCCTTTTCGCCCCTTTCTACCTTCGCTGGTTCCTTTCCGAACGTAAATCCTCCTCCTGTAACAACCTTCTTTCCTTCAGATGAATATGACATCGCAGGAGCTCCACCAAAAGAGAAGCCTCCTGCCCCAATAGAAGAGGAAGGCTCCGTGGTAGACCCGCCTCCAAAAATATAACCTAACTTGCCATCTTCTTTATCCTCATACCCAGGTCGTAACGTTTCGCAGGCTGCGCACTTTGTATCATTTGGATTATTCGACACCATGCATATATCACATTTCCACGAGCCTTCCTGGGACTTGCCGAACGACGTTCCCCAGCCCTCGCTCTTGGTGTCCCCTTGATGTTTCTCCTCTCCAATAGGCACAACCTCAGCCTCCTCGTTTTTATCAAAGCGTGATTCGTCATCTCCTCCGAATACCCATTCAACATACCAAGACGCAAAAGTGTATTTGTCGATTCTTCCAGCGGAATCTGATATCTTCTCGACAAATCGGCCGTGATCGTCGTCACAGTATGTCGTTCCCATGGCTTCCATTAGATTAGGAAATGCATTCTTAGAGATTTTGCCATCCGAAGACCACGACTCGTGATCCAAAATACCATCGAACGCCTCTATGGCACTCTCCCTCTCTTCTTCTCGTTCCGCTCGCTCTTCAGTATCAAGAGAGTCTTCGTCTTCCTTGGCGTCGGCCAAGGAGACGAGATCGACGTACCACTTGACGAAATAATCTTTTGTAATGAATCCTGTCTTCTCCGGATCGACAATACGCAGTTGTGCATTGAGCTCGTCACCATGGAGTCCCTCACCAACTGCATCGAGGAGGTATTCAAACTGCGCAGTTGGAATCTGGTGGCAACCAGAAGCATCGACTTGGTCGTAAGCTTGGGAGGCCTTATAGGCCACAGGGGTTTGGTTCAGAGCATACACATTTCCCTCCAAATCTTCGCTCTGGTCAGTAGCTCTACTTGATGACCCCTTCGACGATTGGTCATCAGATGAATCGTCGTGGGACGCTGGTTTGGCGGCGTCTCTTGGACCTCCGCCGACAAGGGGCACTACGATAGACTGCCCGTCGCGATTAGATGCGGGAGACGGAACCAATCTAGAGGTGGAAAGGTTTCCAAATGAGAAACCGCTAGACATACCATTAGTTGCTGATATGGAGGGCTTGCCGAAGGTACAGTCTGTTTTAGCCATGCTGAAGTCAGAAAAAGAGGAGGATCCGACCGATCCAAAGCCCTCGGAGGCGGTGGGGACCATTGCGGTTTGGGAAAGGGCAGCAAAACCACCACTACCGGTAGAGCCAAAGGCAGGATCCAACGATCCGGATCCAAAGATAGGGGCGGCCGATTTCGATCCAGTTGCCTTCGCTCCGCCGTCTTTATCTCCTCCGAAAGGAGTGGGCGCCTTGCTCGCCATGGGAGGGAACGCGCTCGATGACGAAGACGGGGTTGATGACTTCGCAGCCCCGAAAGGAGTGGGCGCCTTGCTCGCCATGGGAGGGAACGCGCTCGATGCCGCAGTAGCTGGAGCTGGAGTTACAGATTTGACATCCCCGAAAGGAGTGGGCGCCTTGCTCGCCATGGGAGGGAACGCGCTCGATGACGAAGACGGGGTTGATGACTTTGCAGCCCCGAAAGGAGTGGGCGCCTTGCTCGCCATGGGAGGGAACGCGCTCGATGCTGCCTTAGTGTCTCCGAACGGATCTGGTGCCTTGCTCGCCATAGGGAAGGAGTCGGATGCTGGTTGCCCCCCCCCCCCAGAAAATGAGAACGCGCTGGAGGATGAGGGGTTGGCAACAGATACAGAGAAGCGGAAGGGAAATGGACCTTTCCCTTCTCTTTCTTGCCGCTCGGTTGCCGACTGCTCATTCTTGGTCGCGAGGGGCGAAGACGAACCTCCAATCTCACCGCTGCTCTCGATGACAACCCTTGTCTCGCCGTTGGGCTTGCCGGCCTTGTCCCTCACCGTCGCCCTCACCATTGCATCCACGTGATCCATTCCCTCCAGGACGCATCCGAAGACCACGTGCTTTCCATCGAGGTGGGGAGTCGGCCGTAGAAGGATAAAAAACTGGCTACCGTTGGCGTTCGGGCCATTATTTGCCATACTGAGCAGACCCTTCCTCGAGTGGGCCAAGAAGGGCTTCTCGTCCCTGAACTTGCCCCACATGTCCCCATGCGCGGTAGCTGCATAGATTGATTCGCCCCCAGTGCCATTATGCTTGGTGAAATCCCCCCCCTGCACCATGAAGCCCGGTATGATGCGGTGGAAGGTGCTGCCCTCGTAGCACAAGGCCTTGCCCGAGCTTCGGCCTGTCCCTTTCTCCCCAGTGCACAGGGCCCTGAAGTTCTCGGCGGCGAGCGGTACCAGATCTGAAAATAGCTGAATAGTGACGCGGCCCAGCCCCTCCCCCCCCAGGGTCAGGTCAAGGTACACCGTGGGCCGACCTCCGGCGTCGTCACCCTCTGGGGGTGGCAGCACGACGCCCGGCGGCAGGGCCGGAGCCGCCGCCGCCGCCGAAGGAGGGCAGTACTTGCGCTCAAGCTTGGCGAACAGGGCCTCCTCCCTCCCCAGGTACGATGCGAGGGTTGAATCCACCGACGCCACCTTCGCCGGGTTGTGCTTCCGGTAGAACTCCACGAGGCGGGCGCGATGGTCGGGGCCTCCGCCGGATTTATGGATGCCCTCTCCGCAATCCGCCGCCACTACATGCACAGCCGTGTTGGAAGCCGGAGGGCTCATCTTGGACCCGAACGAAAACGCCCCCGTAGCACCTGCGACCGCGAATTGTTCCTGAGAAGATGGCTTGGATGAGAAGGAGAAGGTCGGCTTCGGTGCCGCGGAGGACCCCCCCCCCAACCCGAGGCCGCTGAAGGGATTCGGTGCCGGTGCCGGTGCCAAAGCAGGTTTCGGGGCAGGTTTCGCGGTGACGGAAGCCGCACTGCCGCACGGCCCGCCTTGAAGACTTCTGCCCCCATCCCCACCTCCACCGTCGCCTGCAGGGCTCAGGAACGACCGCGGGGATGGCACGGCGGGAGGCGGCGGCAGGGGTGCTGGCATGGGCGAGACGATGGGCCCGACATCGCGGGTTTTTTTCGCCGTCTCCCACCGCTCCCGCGCCCGCCGGACCCGGTGGAGGGACGAGCGAGATGTGGGCGTGGGCGGCAGCGTCCGTGCGGTTGTGGGTGTGGGCGTGGGGCGAGCCGAGGCGGCGACGACTGCAACCACTTCAGGGACGCCCATGATTGTGTAGAGCATTACAAAAAATAAATAATAATGATGATTAAAGGGAATCCTTACTCTTCTCTCGTCGCATACTTCTACTAGCTAGTATGTCCCTAAAAGGCGCACACACAACCAACAACAAGATGTCCTTCCTGCATATTATATATATATATATATATATACGAGTATATCCCATGAAAAAATGTTCAGCAGCGTGCTCTTTCACTGTTTCAGATTTTGTAGCTGTGCAATGATCTTTTGCTCCTCTTCCCCTTGTCCCCCCTTCACGCGCGATACTTCAAGTTCATCGGCTTACCACCGAACTTCCTCCCGTCTCTGCGCCAGACATCGAAGAGGATTCCCGCCTTCTGGAAGCATATGTACATGTGCCTCCCATCGGGAGAGAAGGCGAGCCCGGTGGTCAATCGGTCGTACACGGTGGATTCGAGGATGGGGACGTAGCGTCCCGTGCGGGATTCGCGGCCGTAGACGCCGGCCGCCCCTCTCACCCACCCGTGGTTGGTAAGGTACAGCATGTCGCCGTCCCCCCCCAGCCGAACGATCTGGTCCGGGCTGAAGGCCAGGTCCGTCGAGGGCAGGTGCTCGCGCTCGTAGGTGCCTGCATCAATGTCGACGATGAAGAGGTCCCTGCCCCTCCGCGACGTGAAGTACATAGTCCCTCCAACGATCTCGATCCCCTCGGAGTACTGATAGTACCGCCACGCCGAGTCCCTCGCCTCGTCCTCATCGTCCGTCCATCGCGCCCTCCCGAACCGCCCGCGCCCATCGGTCGGCTGCAGGACGAGGTACTCGAACGTGCCGTCCCCGTGGAGCATCGTCGCGGGATCTTCCCAGTCCGCGACGGAGGGACGGAACCTCCGGAGGGCTCCCCGCGTCGCGTCCTCGGTAACGTAGAACGTGGGAGGGTGGCCCAGCTCCCTGCCCCGCTCGTCTGAGGCGACGGACTCGAAGTGCCCCCCCCTGGACCCTCCGAGGGACGTCCTGGAGGCGTTCCTGTGCACCTCCCCCCCGAACGGCCCCAGCTGGTGGCAGTGCCCCCCCCCGGCCTCCTCGCACGACAGGAAGGTTCCCCATCCCGTCGCCCCT
>Ga0315315_10004488_pt1 | contig 12875 bp, 11 predicted proteins | sample M140m3416metaG_FD_203699 | JGI IMG/M metagenome (GOLD analysis project Ga0315315, IMG submission 203699) | Ammonia-oxidizing marine archaeal communities from Monterey Bay, California, United States - M1 40m 3416 | ecosystem: Environmental > Aquatic > Marine > Intertidal zone | place: USA...
ACCGACCATTGGTTTTTTTATTTTTTCCCTTTTTAAAAATTCTGCAGCTTCTTCCTCTGCTGATCCTCCTATTTCTCCAATCATGACTATTGAATCCGTTTCCTTATCATTTAGGAAAAGTTTTAAGCAATCTATAAAATTTGTTCCATTTATTGGGTCTCCTCCAATACCAATGCATGTTGATTGGCCTAATCCGTTTACAGAAGTTTGTGCTACTGCTTCATAGGTCAAAGTTCCTGACCTTGATACTATTCCAACTTTTCCTTTTCTATGAATATTTCCTGGCATAATGCCAATCTTACATTCGTCTGGAGTTATAATTCCAGGACAGTTTGGTCCTATTAACCTTGAGTTACTTTTGTTTAGAACCTGTTTTACCATTAACATATCTAGAATAGGAATGCCTTCAGTAATACAAACGATTAATTCTATTTTAGCATCTATTGCCTCAATGATTGCAGCGGCTGCAAATTTTGGGGGCACATAAATCATCGTAGCATTAGCAGATGTTTTGTCTTTTGCTTCTTGAACGGTATTAAAAACTGGTAAGTTTAAATGTTTTTGCCCTCCTTTTTTGGGAGTGACTCCGCCAACTAAATTTGTCCCATACTTTAAAGCTTGTTCTGAATGGAATGTTCCATGTGTTCCAGTAAAACCCTGGCAAATAACTTTTGTATTCTTGTTTACTAGAACTGACATTAGTTTATTTCCTCAACAATTTTTTTTGCAGCGTCATTTAGATCTGACGCTGATATTATTTTTAAATTAGATTTATCTAAGATTTCTTTACCTTCCTTAAAATTTGTTCCAGCCAATCTTACAACTAATGGAATTGATAAATTTACTTCTTTAGCGGCCTCTACAACTCCTTGAGCAAGAACATCACATCTCATTATCCCGCCAAAGATGTTAATTAATATACCTTTAACATTTTTATCTGATAAAATTAATTTAAATGCAGATGAAACTTTTTCTTTTGTGGCCCCTCCACCAACGTCCAAAAAATTAGCAGGTTCTTTTCCATATAGTTTAATTATATCCATCGTCGCCATAGCTAAACCTGCGCCATTTACCATGCAACCAATTGAGCCATTTAATTTTATATAAGCAAGATCATGCTTACTTGCCTCGATTTCGGCTGGATCTTCTTCATTTAAATCTCTAAGTTTTAATATCTCTGGCCTTCGAAAAATAGCATTGTCATCAAAGTTCATTTTTGCATCTAAACAAATCAACTCGTTTGATTTAGTAATAATAAGTGGATTTATTTCTATTAAATTTGCGTCCTTTTTAATTATGATCTCGTAAAGTGAATTTAATAGTTTAGTGGCAATTTTTTTTTGCTTATCGTCAAATTTAAATATAGAGATGATTTTTTCTATCTCTTTTCCATTTATTCCTTCTTTCTTTAAGTCAATCTTATTTGTTTTAATTTTATTTGGTGTTTCGACCGCAACTTTCTCAATATCCATACCGCCTTCAGTGCTAGAAATAAAAGCTATTTTGGATGACTCTCTATCTATTAAACAAGATAAATAATATTCTTTAGAAATATCTGATGCCTCCTCTATATATAACCTTTTAACTTGCTTTCCTTGAGGACCAGTTTGATGAGTTACTAAAATTTTTCCCATCATTTTCTTTGCTTCTAACTTTAAATCAGATACGTTTTTTACTAATTTTACACCTCCTGCTTTTCCTCTACCCCCAGCATGAATTTGCGCTTTAAGAACAAATTCTTTACTATTTAAATTAGAGATTTTTTCCTGAATCTCATCAACTGAGTGAATCACAACTCCGTTTGATACAGGTGCTCCAAATTCTTTTAAAATCTCTTTTGCTTGATGCTCGTGAATATTCATTATTAAATTTTCATTTTTTACAATTTACTATTTTGTGCGAAGAAAATCTATTCGGTATGATTGTTTTACTTTCAAAGCACATATCGGTAAAGTAATTTTTAACATTTTTAAAATTTATTTCATTTTTTTGCCCCAAAAGGTAAATTACCTGTACCTTATTTTTCTTAATATTCTTGTTTACTAATGATTTATAAACTTCGAAATATTTATGATTTTCTGTTGGATGAGTATTATTGTCCCATAAATACCACCTATTTAAAATATTTAATGGTTTATTTAAAAAAGTAGACATGAATTGGTAATGAGTGATTAGAGTTTTTTTTCTATTATCATTATCAATTATTGATAGAGCTTCTTCGATAATTTTCAACTCTTTTTTAGGTTCATCAAATTTGCTGATCCATTTTAAATTTTTAAAATTTTCATTTATAATATTTGCTTGAATTGCTTTACTTTTGTCTATGCTTTCTAAATCGTGAAATTTTCTATCCACATTAAATCGTAGGTGAAATTTTACAGTAGCAAATAATGCTATAAAAATTATTATATAAACGACTTTTGGATCAATTTTTAAATTATTTAAATTCACGTGGATCACAGCTGCTAAGACTGGTATTAGACTAAATATATAAATCTGATTAGCTGTTATTAACTGATTAAAAAAAAATGCAATGACTGAAAAAATAATAATAAGATTTAAAATATTTAAATCTTTATTAATTTTTTTAAAATTTTTAAATGAAAGAAAAATTAATGGAAGTAAGAAAATATGAATAAATTTAAATTCACCAATTAATCTTTTTAGATTTAACTGATCTAATAAACTAATATAAGCTATATCTTGGCTCGAAATTCTACCTTCCCCAATTGTAATTGGAAACAAAATGTACTGATATATAAAATTAATTATAGGTGTTTTTGTAAAAAATAAGAAAAAGAAAAATAATATAATGCTAGAAAAAATTCCATATAATAAGAATTTTAAGTTTTCTAAATCTCTTTGTTTGATGAAATAATTTGCTGAAAGAAAAAATAAAATTATTAATATATAAGCCGTAGGTGTCTGCATTGACAGAAATGCAAAAAAACATATGTAGGGAAATAAAAACCACAAAAACTTATTTTTTTTTTTTATAGCAATTAACAAATTAAAAATTGCAAGTAGAGAAAAAATGTAGGCATGAATGTATGCAAATGGAGTTCCGCTTAATGGGTAGCATAGTGTTGCAAAGCTTAGGCAATAAAATACAATGTGAGAAAGTTTTAATTGATACTCCTTTAAAAAAAAATAAAGGCCAGTTGTAGCTAAAATATTCATGAAAGAACTATGAGCTAAGTGACTATTCCAATTATTTCCAAACAGAAAAAGAAATATGGCTTCCATATAATCGACCAATAATCCTGTAAAGATCCAAAAATCTCTTATTGGTAAATGCCCTTTTGTAATGCTGTAACCTGTGTCAAGAAATCCAAAAGAGTCGATTGGTATCACTCCTATATTTCCACTTTGCCAGTTTACAAAGTATGAATACATTAAAATCCCTAATAATACTGGGACTTCCTTATATAATTTTTCTTTTTTTAAAAACATGTTTTGAGACGAAACTTAATAATATAAACTTAACATTTATTATTAATAACTTATATAACAAACCTAATGTTAAAAATTGCAAAAAAAATACAATTTTCAAGTGGCGAAAATAGGATGAATTCTATAGCTAATACAAAAATTGCCAGAGATTTATATTATTCTGCACAAAATCTTAATGTGAAATTTCTTCTAGAAAAGAGATTTTCATGGATGAATAAATTTATAAAGGAAAATGACATAGGGATTGAAGTTGGATCAGGTGCTGGTTTCACTAAAGATTTTATAAAAAATAAGAATTTAAAACTAACTGATTTGGGCTCTGATGAGCATTTAGATTTTAAAAATATAGATGCTCAAAGTACTGGTTTTCAAAATGATAGCTTTGATTATGTGATTGCATCAAATATGATTCATCATATCCCGTACCCGATGAAGTTTTTTCGTGAAATGAATAGGATATTGAAAAAAAATGGAAAATTAATAATTTTTGAGTCGCATTGCTCCATCATGTTTCAAATTGCAACGACAATAATGAAACATGAAGGTTTTGATTTTACTTTAAATGTATGGGATGAAAAGAATCCTAAAAGTAATGTAGATGATGCATGGCATGGAAATATTGCGGTTCCGCATTTAATTTTTGACGACAAAGAAGGCTATAGAAAATTTTTAGGAAATCTTTTTAATATTAATTATGACGAATTTACTGAATGTTTTATATTTTTAAATTCTGGCGGTGTTACCTCAAAAACAAAATGCATACCAATGAATAGATTTTTTCTAAACATACTAAATTTTATTGATAAAATTCTTGTAAAACTTTTGCCTAGTATTTTTTGTATGGGTAGGAGAATCGTATTAAAAAAAATAAATTAAAGTGTAGGATCAATTTTTTTAGCTGCATTAAATAATTCTTTTACTGCCTCAACAGATTTTTCAAAGTTTTTCTTCTCTTCTGAAGATAAATTTAATTCAATAATCTTTTCGACTCCTCCGGATCCAATAATTACTGGAACTCCAGCATATATATCTTTAGCTCCGTACTCTCCATTTAAATATACTGCGCAAGGTAATTGTTTTTTTGAGTCCTTTAAATAACACTCAGCCATTTCAACTCCTGAAGCAGCGGGCGCATAGAAAGCCGAACCCTTTTCTAAAAATTTTACAATTTCAGCTCCTCCTTTTTTTGTTCTTTCAACAATTTGTTCTAGTCTTTCTTTTGATAATTTTCCTTCTTTCACGATTTCAGTAATTTTTTTACCCTCTATCTCCGTTGATTCAAGCATTGCAACCATGCTATCTCCATGTCCACCAAGAACAAATGATTTTATTTTTTGTACTGGAATTTTTAGTTCTTCAGATAAAAAATAAATGAATCTCGATGAGTCTAATATTCCAGCCATTCCAACAACTTTATTTTTTGGAAGACCAGAATATTTCTGAAGCGCCATCACGATTACATCCAAAGGATTTGTAATACATATTACAAAAGCATTGGGTGAGGTTTTTTTAATTCCTTCTGCAACTTGCTTAATTATTTTTAAATTAATACCAAGTAAATCATCCCTAGTCATACCAGGTTTTCTAGGAACACCTGCTGTGATTATTATTACATCAGAATTTTTCGTATCATCGTAATTATCAGTCCCTGACAAGCTTACATTAAAACCAGAAACTGGTGATGATTGTGCTATGTCTAAAGCTTTTCCTTTGGCAATACCTGCTGCAACATCAAACAACACTACATTAGCTATACCTTTTAATGCTATTAAATGAGCTAAAGTTCCTCCAATTTGTCCAGCTCCTATTAAAGTAATTTTTTTTTTCATTATGTCCTTATGTCCTTTTTATTATTTCATCGTTGGCATCACAAACTCAGGATCAGATCTTAGTCCAGATGGCCATCTTGAAGTTATTGTTTTTAATTTTGTATAAAATCTAACGCCTTCAGGCCCATGCATGTGTTGATCTCCGAATAATGATCTTTTCCACCCTCCAAAGCTATGAAAAGCCATAGGTACGGGAATAGGTATATTAATTCCAACCATTCCAATTTTAGCTTTATTTGAAAATGTTCTACCAGAATCGCCATCTCTAGTAAAAATACTCACACCATTTCCAAACTCATGATCATTTACTAACTGCAATGCCTCGTCGAAATCTTTTGCTCTTATCACTGATAGAACTGGTCCAAATATTTCTTCCTTATAAATTCTCATATCTTTTTTTACATGATCAAACAAACATCCGCCTATATAATATCCATTTTCATATCCTTGAAGCTTAAAATTTCTTCCATCAACAACTAATTTGGCTCCCTCTTTAACTCCAATATCTACATAGCCTTTTACTTTTGCTAAATGTTCTTTTGTAACTAATGGACCCATTTCTGATTGCTTGTCCATTCCAGGTCCTACTTTTAATGTTTCAACTTTTTTTGCTAAAGAGTTTACAAGTTTATCTCCGATACCTCCTACTGCGACAGCAACCGACTGGGCCATACACCTCTCTCCTGCTGAACCATATGCTGCGCCCATTAAACCATTAACTGCTTGATCCAAATCGCAATCAGGCATTACAACACAATGATTTTTAGCACCCCCTAGTGCTTGAACTCTTTTCTCATTTTTGGCACAATTTTCGTAAATATATTTTGCAATTGGAGTAGAACCAACAAAGCTCATAGCAACTATGTCTTTGTTGTTTATTAAAGCATCAACTGCCTCTTTGTCTCCATTAATTACGTTGAATACTCCATCTGGTAACCCAGCTTCCTTCAATAACTCTGCTAATCGCATTGCACATGAGGGATCTTTTTCCGAAGGTTTTAAAACAAAAGTATTTCCACAAGCAATTGCCATAGGAAACATCCACATTGGAACCATCGCAGGAAAATTAAAAGGTGTAATACCTGCACAAACTCCTAAAGGTTGTCGTATAGACCAACTATCAACATTAGTTCCAACATTTTCCGTAAATTCTCCTTTAAGCATTTGAGGAATTCCACAAGCATATTCAACTACTTCTAAACCTCTAGTTAATGAACCCCTTGCATCTTCATAAACTTTACCATGTTCTGCAACTATGATTTTTGTTAGTTCGTCGGAATTTTTTTCTATTAACTCCTTGAATTTGAACATTATTCTTGCTCTTTGTAGTGGAGGTGTATTTGCCCAAGACTCAAAAGCTTTCTTAGAGTTTTCAACTGCTTCATTTACATCTTTTATGGTAGCCAACTTAACTTCAGCGCTTTGTTCACCTGTTGCTGGATTGAAGACTTTTCCAGTTCTTGTTGAGTCTCCGCTAAATGATTTACCATTAACAAAGTGTGCAATAGTTTTCATGATGATATTGATTAAATAAGCTTTTAACTTGTTGCAAGCATTTTCTTAATAGATCCAATAGCTTTTGCAGGATTTAAACCTTTTGGACAAGAATTAGTGCAATTCATAATAGTATGGCACCTATATAATTTTAATTCATCTGCTACTTTTTTTAATCTCTCTTTTCTATCTCCATCCCTGCTGTCATTAATCCAACGGTAGGCTTGCAATAAAACAGCTGGACCCAAATACTTGTCGCCATTCCACCAATAACTAGGGCAAGATGTTGAGCAACAGGCGCAAAGTATACACTCATAATATCCATCAAGTTTTTCCCTATCTTTTTGAGACTGTCTTAATTCTGCTTTCTCCTGTCCAGTTTGTTCAGTTTGTAACCATGGCTTTATAGATTCATACTGCTTATAAAGTGTGGTTAGATCCCCAATTAAATCTTTAACTACTTTTAAATGTGGAAGAGGATAAACATTTAAATCACCATTAATATCTGAATGAGATTTTATGCATGCTAAAGTGTTCACACCGTCAATATTCATTGCGCAAGAACCACAAACACCATGAGCGCACGATCTTCTAAACGTGAGTGATGGATCTATCTCGTTTTTTATTTTAAATAAAATATCTAAAACTTTTGGACCACAATTATCCATATCAACTTCAAACGTATCAACCCTTGGATTTTTCTTAGTAGATGGATCCCATCTATAAACATTAACTTTCTTTAAATTTTTTGAGTTTGTTTCATCTTTAAAATACTTACCTATTTCTATTTTTGAGTTTTGAGGTAAGTTAAATTGCACCATTTAATAAACTCTCTCCTTTGGAGGAAAGTATTGTACTTCATTTGTAAGTGTTCTGGAATGGACATCTCTATATTTAATTTCAACTTTTTTATCATTCTGCCAAGCTAAAGTGTGTTTCATAAAATTTTTATCATCCCTTTTATTAAAATCTTCTCTTGCATGAGCTCCTCTGCTTTCTTTTCTGCTGTAGGCAGAGTCCATAGTAGTTAAAGCTTGTCTGATAAGATTATCAAATTCTAACGTTTCGACTAAGTCCGTGTTAAAAAGTAAAGATTTATCCTTAACTGAAATATCTTTTATTCCCTCATAAGGTTTTCTGATTTGATCAACGCCCTCCTTCAAAGTTTTTTCTGTTCTAAATACCGCACATTTCGATTGCATAGTTTTTTGCATTTTAAGCCTTAACTCTGAGGTTTTTGTAGAACCAGATGAATTTCTTATTCTATCAAATCTATCTAAGCATTTATCTGTTTCTGTGCTAGAAACTTCTTCATGAGCTGAGCCTGGTTTTACTATTTCAGCTGCTCTTTTAGCAGCTGCTCTGCCGAACACTACTAAATCAATCAGTGAATTTGATCCTAATCTATTTGCTCCATGAACAGACACACAAGCAGCTTCGCCAATTGCCATTAAACCTGGTACTATTTTTTCTGACCCATTTAATGTTAAAACTTCGGCTTTATAATTAGTTGGAATACCTCCCATGTTATAATGAACAGTAGGTACTACTGGAATTGGCTCTTTGTTAACATCTACATTTGCAAAAGTTTTTGCGGCTTCTGTAATTCCTGGAAGTCTTTCATTTAATACTTCTTTATCTAAATGGTCTAAATGCAAGCTAATGTGATCCTTGTCTTTACCAACGCCCCTGCCTTCGTTAATCTCCATTTCCATTGACCGACTTACTACATCTCTTGATGCTAAATCTTTAGCATTAGGTGCATAACGTTCCATAAATCTTTCGCCTTTACCGTTAACTAAGAATCCACCTTCACCTCTTGCGCCTTCAGTAATTAAGCATCCAACACCATATATTCCTGTTGGATGAAATTGAACAAATTCCATGTCTTGCAACGGCAATCCTGCTCTAAGAACCATTGCATTACCATCTCCAGTACAAGTGTGAGCAGATGTTGCGGAATAATAAACTTTTCCATAGCCGCCAGTAGCAATTATGGTTATGTGAGATCTAAATCTGTGTATTGTTCCATCTGTCAAATTCCAAGCTATCACTCCTTTGCATTCACCATTTTTCATTATTAGATCTAAAGCAAAGTACTCTATAAAAAATTCTGTATTATGTTTTAATGCTTGGCCATATAAAGTGTGTAGTATTGCATGACCAGTTCTATCTGCGGCAGCACAAGTTCTTTGAGCTGTTCCATTGCCATAATTTTTTGTCATACCACCAAATGGTCTTTGATAAATTTTTCCATCATCAGTTCTACTAAACGGGACTCCGTATCTCTCAAGTTCAACAACAGCTCTTGGTGCTTCTTTGCACAGATACTCGATTGCGTCCTGATCTCCTAGCCAGTCAGACCCCTTAACTGTATCATACATGTGCCATCTCCAATCATCCTCGCCCATATTTCCGAGGGCTGCTGAAATACCGCCTTGTGCAGCAGAGGTATGACTTCTAGTTGGAAAAACTTTTGATATACAGGCTGTTTTTAAACCAGCTTCTGATAAACCTACGGCTGCTCGCAAACCAGACCCTCCTGCGCCTAGCACAACAACATCATATTCGTGATCTATAATCTTATAAGCGCTCATTATGTTAAATTATATATACCCAAAATAGTTAATAATGGAATTACTATAGCAAATATATTGAGTAATTTATTTGCGACATTTTTGGATTTTTCATCATGAATATAATCCTCAAAAATCTCACTTATTGTCAATGATGAGAAAAAGAAAGCAAAAACAATAAAAATAGAAAACAAAATTTTTGAAGGTTGTTGAGCAAAGAAAGAAACAATATTCGAATAAGGCTCATTATATATTGATACAAAATTTAAAATAAACCAAATCATAAACGGTATTAAAATTAATGAAGTGATTTTGGTGAATAGCCATTTTTTTGTAGAAATATGCATTTAAAATAAATTTTTTCCTATTATATAAAATGATATCGTCAAAATAAAAGAGCCAATAAAAGTTAATATCCCAGTTATTCTTGAAACGTTTAAATCAAAACCATAACCTAAATCCCAAGCTAAATGTCTAATTTCATTAAGAATATGAAAGCTAAAAGTCCAACAAAAAACAATTGTTAAAAATTTTCCAAAAAATGTATTAAGTAACAAATTTATTATTTCATAACTTGTATCTCCTAAAAGTAAATAAAGTGACCAAAAACTTATTGCTAAAAAGAATACAAAATTAATTACTCCTACTATTCGGTGTGTTATTGAAAGCAGTGAAGATATGTGCCATCTATAAATTTGTAAATGCGGGCTTAAAGGATTATTTTTGTTCTTCATTTTTAATTTATAAACCAAAGTTACATTTTTTTCATTATTTGCTCTGCAATTTGCACTGTATTTAAAGCTGCACCTTTTAATAAATTATCTGATACAACCCACATATTAATTGCTTTAGAATTTGAGTTATCTTTTCTAACTCTAGAAATATAAGTTGTATTCTCTCCCTCTGCTTCAAAAGGTGTAACGTATCCACCATCTTTGTGCTCATCTACAACTTTACAACCGGGAGCTTTTTTTAAAATTGAATATATATCATCTAAATTTATTGAGTTTTCAAATTCTATATTAATTGATTCTGAGTGCCCAGTTCGAACTGGTACTCTTACACATGTTGCGGTTACATCAATATTATTGTCTAGAATTTTTTTAGTTTCATTTGTCATTTTTAATTCTTCTTTTGTGTAACCATTTTTATCAAATTTATCAATATGAGGAATTAAATTGAAGGCAATTTGTTTAGTAAAATTTATAGGAGAAATTTTTTTTCCACTTAAAAAATCTTCTGTCTGTGCAAACAATTCATCCATAGGCGCTTTACCGGCACCTGACACTGCTTGATAGGTTGATACTACCACCCTTTTAATTTTGTACTGATCATGCAGCGGCTTAAGAACTAGTACCATCTGCATAGTAGAACAATTCGGATTCGCAATTATATTTTTGTGATGTTTTAAAGCATCTGAATTTACCTCGGGCACCACTAGTGGAACATCTTTTTGCATTCTAAAAAAACTAGAATTATCAATCACAATAGTTTTTTTTGATGCACTAGGTATCCATTTTTCTGAAATTTTACTTCCCGCAGCAAAAAAAGTTATTTGGGCTTTAGAAAAATCATATCTTTCTAAATTTTCAATTTTTAAATTTTTTTCTCGAAATTTAATATTTTTTCCAGCACTCTTTTTTGAAGCGACTAAAAATAGGTTCTCAAATTTTAGACTTGATTTCTCTAAAATTTCTATTGTTTTTCTGCCTACGTTTCCTGAAGCACCTATAATTGCTAGATTCATATCTAACTACTTTATTTCAATTTTGCAATAATTGCATCACCCATGTCAGATGTTGAAACCTCTTTCATATTTTTAGACATAATGTCCTTTGTTCTTAATCCTTCATCAAGAACACTTTGGACAGCCTTATCTATTAGATCAGACTCTTTGTCTAAATTAAGTGAGTATTTTAAAGCCATTGATAAGCTTAGTATAGTTGCAATAGGATTAGCCATATTTTTTCCTGCGATATCTGGGGCAGAACCATGAACAGGTTCATATAAAGATCTAATTTTACCGTTTTTATCTTTGCTGCCTAGAGAAGCTGATGGAAGCAGACCCAATGAACCAGTTAACATTGCTGCTTCATCTGACAACATATCGCCAAACAAATTGTCTGCTAATATTACGTCAAATTGTTTTGGATTTCGTAAAAGTTGCATTGCACAATTATCAGCTAACATATGTTCAAGCTCTACTTTTTTAAACTCTTTGTCTTTAATAATTTGCACTTCTTCTCTCCATAAAACTCCTGCCTCCATTACATTCGATTTTTCACATGATGTTACTTTATTTTTTCTTTTTTTAGCTAAATCAAATGCAACACGAGCAATCCTATGTATTTCGTTAGTTGTGTAAGAGTGAGTATTGATCCCTTTACGCTGATTATTCTCCATTGGTTCAATACCTCTTGGTTCTCCAAAATATATGCCACCTGTTAATTCTCTCACAATCATAATATCCAAACCGGAAACTATTTCAGGTTTTAATGTCGAGGAGTCAACTAATTGTCTAAAACAAATTGCAGGTCTTAAATTAGCAAATAGCTTAAGTTCTTTTCTCAATTTTAATAAAGCTCTCTCAGGTTTTTTTGAAAATTCTAAATTATCCCATTTTGGGCCGCCGCAAGCTCCCAAAATTACTGCGTCCGATTCTAACGATTTATAAAAAACTTCATCAGTAATTGGTACTTTATTTTTGTCTATTGAAGCGCCACCGATTAACTCTTGACTTAAAACAAAATCAAGAGATTTCTTTTTATTGAACCAATCTAAAATTTTCCTAACTTCATTAACAACTTCAGGACCAATGCCGTCACCAGGCAATAATAATATTTTTCTAGTTTTGCTACTCATTTTTAAAAATCCAGGGTTTTCTTTTATCTAAAATTTTTTCATACTCATCAATTTTATCGACTTTTTCCATTGACAAAGCGATATCGTCTAAACCTTCAAGCAAACATTTTTTTTTAAAAGCATCAACATTAAACTGGGCTTTTTTGTTACCATATTTTATTTCCTGATTATTTAGATTTACTTCTATCTCTTCTTTTCTTTTAGAATATTCTGATAACTCAACAACAATTTTTTCGTCAATCTTTATTGGTAAAATACCATTTTTGAAACAATTATTATAAAATATATCTGCAAAACTTGAACTGATAATACACTTAATGCCAAAATCAGACAGTGCCCATGGAGCATGTTCTCTTGATGAACCACATCCAAAATTTTTACCTGCTAATAGAATTTTTGATTTATTGTAAGGCTCATTATTTAACGTAAAATCCTTTATAAGATTTCCATTTTCGTCATATCTCATCTCATAAAATAAACTTTTTCCTAAACCTGTTCTTTTAATGGTTTTTAAAAACTGCTTTGGAATAATCATATCTGTGTCAATATTTTGTAACGGTAAATACGATGGGATGCTTTTTAAATTTGTAAATTTTTCCATTATTGAATCTTTCTTACATCTGCTAAATGACCGTTTACAGCAGCTGCAACTGCCATACCA